>Ga0160421_1000124_pt1 | contig 35561 bp, 25 predicted proteins | sample TAMARWmetagpilot_FD_108195 | JGI IMG/M metagenome (GOLD analysis project Ga0160421, IMG submission 108195) | Phycosphere-associated microbial communities from TAMU algal ponds, Corpus Christi, Texas, USA - TAMU ARW-7 10/27 metagenome pilot | ecosystem: Engineered > Artificial ecosystem >... | reverse complement strand
TTGTGACAAGATTGATAGTACCAAAGAACCTATCACGATTACATACAGAGCTTTAACGTCCTACAAACGTTCTAGTCTTCCCGTTTACATTTCAAACAAGTCATCGCCATATGAAACAGTCATTGGCGATTCAGCTGCATCATACAAACTCAATCACAATTCTCAAACTAGTCATAAATCTTATTAGTTCATCGATTTCCATCATTCGCGTTCTTGCGTTTGTAGAGCTCATCAATAAGTCTCCTCCCTAGCAAAATTTCTATGGAGACTTTTCCTTCTGAAGCACATGATCTCCTTACTCTCAGTCACATTAATCAACAACAGCCATAAACTGAGAGAAGGATGCAAGCCAACAGGAACTCACAGACTTCTCTCTTGAAGGAGGAGAACAATCCGAAAGTGCTTTCCTCTCATATAAAAAAGTATGACAACCCAGTGTCAAGTGAATTTTACAGTACAATATTTTGGAAATGACTTGATTAAAGGTAGTAGAATATAATTCTCTTAACTGAGGAGGACATTATTTCGACCAATCAGAGCGTCGGAACGCACATAGAGTATCTGGATAGTCTTTTATCATTTGAAGGAGTATGGTTACCTGTGGAAAGAAATTGATTTGTGACCGGGGGTCGTAAATTGACAGAACGCTGAATAATTTCTTATTAAATGCAAGACCGGTCTTAGTCATTATATTGCTTTTTGTTTAATGTCTCTTTCAAATATGCCTCCAGGGTCTTTTCTTGAACGCGCAGAAGGCCGCCACAAAAAACCCTTCTTTACCACCAGCCGGAGCGACCGACGATGGTGGCCTTGTCGATAGCAACGACTCCTTTGGAGGATGCTATGCTCCATCATATAGACGTTGACGAAATATCAGATCGTGTTGCAATCATGAGAATCCAAGAAGATACCACCTACAGAGTCAAAGATTATCTTGCGGAAAGTACGGGGATACGTAAGCTCGCAAGTAAGCCTGTCGACGAAGACTGCCGTGTTAAGATGTGTGAGTGGTGCTATCAAGTCGTTGACTTTTGCAAATTCCGGAGAGAAACTGTTGGAATCGGGATGTCCTATCTCGATCGTTATCTTTGCACTCCAAAAGGAAAGGAGGCGTTATGCAACCGAAAGGAGTATCAGCTCGCTGCCATGACTGCTCTATACATAGCGATCAAAATACACGAGCCTCTGGAAATGGAAACATCGCTGCTGGCTGATCTAAGTAGGGGATGTTATACCGAAATGGAATTTGTACATATGGAACAAACCATACTCCAAGCTTTAAAGTGGCGTGTCAACGGGCCTACGCTACTCGGCTTCGTGGCACATTTTGTTGCGCTCCTCCCAGAATCGGTTCATCCTGCCATTGCCGAAACGATTTTTGATTACGCAAGATATCAAACCGAGATAGCAATTGCTGAGCACGTACTTGTCAGTATCAAGCCATCAGAGGTCGCTCTTGCCGCCGTCCTCAACGCAATTGAAGGAATGGACGTTGCTTTGCTCCCGCTGAAGGTGCAAGGTAAATTTGTTCGGAATATAGAACGCTTTTCCGAGATTTTCATCGACGATGTTGAACACATTCAATCCCATCTAAGTCTTGCACTTGCAAGTCTACTTTCTGGTGACGTTTCCGAGATCATTGCCGCAGTCACCGACATTGAAAGTGAGGACGAATACGTCGATGACAAGTCAATCACTGCGTACAATCGACGGAATAGTCCCGTATCTGTTGTGCAGCGAAATCGACAGACAAGCGTTGTCTAGTATTTTGTAACTCTTGTAAATCTATTACTAGGTTTTCATTGTTTATTTCCTGTATAGAATCCACACCTTCACCTCTGTGAACCAAGTAGTCGCTATCAATACACATCTCAACTTGTCTCTTTCTATCTACAAAGTTCCTCGATGTGCGGCGGCTAGTGTCCCAATCAACCAGAAAGCTGTCGCGTATACACCAAGCTCGCCAATTATTTGAACCTCATTCATCGAGGACATTTTCCAAGAATGGCCTACGGAGAAAGCATTGGAAGACTTGCGATACTCATCTTGTTTTATTTTCATCGGTGTAAGTTCGATTTCATTTCTCAAACCGTCTTGACTTTCGTCAAACGATGATTTACGATCACTGTATCTCTTCGTCGCCTCCCATTCAAAACGCAGCAGTCCCCATAGAGCCCTTCGCACAATTTCGGCGGAAGCAATAAAGGGGCCCAGGATATTCTTCACATCGCCTGAGAAGCTTTCTTTCAGAACGCCGGAGGCATTTAGATAGCGCGGCGGGACAAAACTCAGAGTCCAGCAAAAACGCAAAACTAAGTTTGCCCCACAGATAATCCAATATACAGATGTTTTGGTGTACAGACGTGTACTACGAAGTTTCCAGCGCTCGTCCACACGAACCAATAGGCACCAGTCCATAAAGATGTCCCACCAAAGCTGATACAAAGTAGCGCCAACAAAACTTGTTAACCAGAGAACGCTCTTTTTTTGGTCGGGATTGAATACACCAAACATTGCAATTTGGGCGGCGAAACAGTATTTAAGAGCGTTGCCAAGGTGCGGCCAGCGCTGCTTGCTATCGTAGCTTTGTCGAAGGTTTTGAAGAAATCGCCACCAGAGGGGACTACCACCATGAGCAAAGGGGACGGTAAGTGAGGCTAGATACTGATTTCCCAACGTTAGCAACTAACACGTATTTGCTACCCGTGTATATGCATGTATGCGTACCTGACCATGCACATTGGCAGTACGACAGTGTGTAACAGCCATGATCGTTCCATTGCTGGAACGCTCGCATCCGCGGAATCGATAAAGTTGCCGTCTCGATATTCTCGTGACCACCATCCTCTTAGACCCGATAGGATATAAAATACGGTAAAAGCAATGTCTTGCATCGGTCGTACTGAAGAAGTAATGATATCACCGATAAAGCCGTCCCGAAAGTCTACTGGATGCCACGGGGCGGACATCGTCATGAAAACAACTGCCCAAAACGATCTTTTACGCCTCCAGGGGAAGATAGCCCGTAGCAAAAAGTAAAGAAAGAGCAACAGAGGGAAAACTGGAGCCGTGACACGTGAAAAGAGATCCCAGAGGCCACTGCTGTTCGTGTTGGATGCTACTTCTTCGACTGAATGCTTGGCGGTGGAGATCGAGCTTAACGTGAACAAGAACAGAACGACCAGAATAGTAAAGAGCATGTTTAAGGCAGCATTGGCAACAGAAGCCGCGGTGGGGATGTATAGTTTCTCGTCTAAGTCTTCTTGCCGATCGACTTCTCCATCACTGGCGTAATCGGCATCTAGAGCGTCGTCTTCCTGGAGAACTTCGTCGTCATTGACTTCGGTCATGGCGTACACATGCCGGTCTGCGTTCTCCGGGTGTGCCCCGGAAAGCTTGAGTGGTTGAAACAAGAGCGCTTCAATTGTTGATTGTCCTATGGTCTTGGACCAGACAAACAATGCCGCCGCGGTACAGAAAAATAAAAGATTCACTTCGAGCAAGGATCGAAACACTCGCAGACTCGGTTCGTGCTGTTGCAGCGCTTTTCCGACAGAAATGTTCTCGTCAGTAATCGCCCATAGGGATAACGCGATTGTGAACACAAAACCAGCCTTCTTGAAAAGGCTACGCGAGGGAGATTCGACCATTGTGTTGCAATGCCATCGCCCTTGTAGAGCAGTAGTGTTGGTACAATCAGTAGCTGTCTTCTTGTTGACATGGTCTTGCAGAAAACACTGTGCATATGCCAAACTTTGGCGCTGTGAGGGGGCCGACTCCTAAACCCTATATAAATCAAACCAGGGTTCAGGGAGTATTCACATTGACGTGTGTACGGTATGTGACATGAGAGAAGTTGCGAGCCAAGTAGCACATGTGTGTCTCTGTTTGGAACCATCGCTTCCTTTGCTCCGTCTTTACCCGAGCACGACTACGCATCTTCCCACCTCGGCAACGCTGCGTACTCTACATTGTACTCGGAAAGACAGAGGTCAAGTTCGTCCTTTGCTCGATTCTCTTTTCCATGGATCCGAAAGAAGCTCTGCGTCGAAGAGGATGGTCGATTCATTCCGAAGGGACGCAGTCAAGCAATCAGACCGTCGACCTTACAGCGGACGAAAAACTCGTACTACTGCAAAATTCGCTACCCACGTCATGTATAGACAGCTCGTCCGACTCGGATACTCTCAGCAGAGCACAATTAGGTGACCGAACTCATGATATCCAAGGGTCCGAGAGTCGAGCGAAGCGGGGTTCTCTACGTGAAAGTACCAGCAGCCCTATTCCCGAACGGACAAACGCCGAGAACACAGCGGAGGCGGCTAACCGTAAAGCCAAGCAAAAGAAGCAATATCTTCTGGAAGCGGCCAAATCGCGAATGTCCAAGTGGGCGGCACGGTTGTTTGATCCGAATCGTCCTCGTGGGCTCGTAGAGCCTCCAATGACGATCCCCTTGAACGATGAATTCCTTACAGCTTTCGGTAGACGAGAGAAGGATTTGGACCAGGCCAAGGGGACGACTCTGCAAATAGAGCACAACATTTCGGATGAGGATGATACAGGAGATACTCTTCCATCAGGTTCAACCCCAATGTTGACGAATCCCACGACAGTGACCGACGCAAAAGTGAAAATTAACAATCTTAAATTCACGACAAGCGAAGCCGACCTGCTGACGGTTTGCAGTCGGTTCGGAGCAGTCAACGAATGTTCTCTTATTATGGATAAAAGTAACACCGCGCTAAACGCAGGTCGCGCGTATGTTACGTTCGAAGACCCGAAATCAGCTGAAGCATGTATCAAAGGCCTCACCGCTCTCGACGGCCGCCCTCTCCGCACAACACTCGCATCGGAAACTACACGACGCAAAACTCCAGGAGGGAGTCAAGCGGCGGCCCGCTACTGGGCGAAAGATATCAGCACCAAATGTTTTCGTTGCGATGAGGTGGGTCATATAGAAGCTGAGTGTCCCAACAAACCCAAGCCCAAACCATGCTCGTTTTGTGCTCAAACTGACCACGAAATGTACAGGTGTCCTCTGAAAGTGGTTTGCTTTAACTGTGGAATACCAGGACATCCTTCACGGGCATGTAATATGCCGCGGGGTCTGCCGGAACGCCGAGTTTGTTCGATTTGTTTTCAGTCCGGACATCCGACAACTCGCTGCCGGATTGGGCGCCCTGACGCCAGGGCCATTCAAGCGGCTATTTGTATGAGTTGTGGTCGACCGGGGCATTTTTTGTGCAAAGAAATGCGCTGGTATTTCGGTTTGGAGGGCGTAACTTGCGCAAATTGTGGGCAAGCGGGACACAACATCTTTGATTGCAAGCGTCCCATTCTGGAAGATTGTATGCGAAATAGTGATCTCGTTGAGCGAGAGATTGAGCGCGCTTCAACTTTAACGTCGCCGCAGCGTGGAAACGCGAGCCGTGCGGAGCAGTCTGCAAACGTTGCACGTGGAAGACAACAATCACGACCCGCCAAGGATTCGATTGCTGCCGACAACCCTCGACGCGCTCAAAGCATGCCCCCACCTCGACCGCAGCAAAAGCGAGGGCGCAGCCCACTAGCAAGACCTTTGGTATCCTCGCGAAAAGCTCCGAAATTATCTCCGGGGGGACGGGGCGCTACTCGTTAAGGAAGATCGCAAGTCGCCGCCACGGGAAAGCCAACAAAAATAAAGCGCAAGGCGGAGAGATGCCAGCGGGGAAGGGGGCAACCTTTTTGTTTTCGGTAGCAAAGGAAAACATGCGTCCGCTTGTTTAGTCCTTATCATTGCCACTATTCATCCAAGAGACTCGAATGTGAATCAATCTTAGAAGATGCGCCGAAGCAACCGGCTATTTTGGTCTGGTACGTTGACGAATCTGGACTAGTGTCGATTTGCAGTCGTAGGTACGGTTTGGCGGGAAAGCCTTTGGCAGCCGGGCTCACTAGGATTGTTGTAACAGCATTTCTTCTGGATGACTTGAGGGATAAGAGTAGATGCAATGTTTGTCTCCTATCATATTGGGTTGCCGCACTTGAATTATAGTTGGGGAAGAAGGGTTTGGCCAACGGGATTTAGAGTTGGTCTTTGCTTTGGCCGGGAGTGATTGGCCTATGGCATTTTTCCATGAATCGAAGAAAAAGCGTTTCACTAACAGTAAGGAGCGGCTGTACCTATCCTCATAAAATGAAGAATTACATTCCAGCTGGAAGTGATAGGGTTTCGCCAAAAAAAAACGATTCCAAACAGTTTACGGGCAAATCCGCATCTTATTGGCAACGACGGGGAGTAGGACCGGACCTATCATGCCAATCCGGGTTTCTGAGAGAATGACCATCGTTCGGTTCAACGGCCCCGCGAAGGGCGGCAAGTAACACACTATCCGGCATCAACCATGGACAAGGAACAGGAACTTGGAGATAGTAGCTTTCATCCACAACCCTTTCCGTCCGTGGAATACAACACTTGCACTCTATTTTAACAACGGACACCATGATGCGCATGTCCATCATCTTCATCTTCCTAGCCCTACTGGTGCAGTCAGCGACGCCCAAAGTGCACCGCAGCGTTAATCGCAGCATTCAAATCGTAAACGAGTCCGCCTCGAAAATTGAGATATTCTGGGTTCATCCAGAGACGAGAGAACCCTCGCTCATGTCGAATCCGTTCATTGTCCCAGGGGCCGACTTTTCGCTGAATAGCTTTGTGGGTCATGAATTTCTAGTTAAAGAAATGCCGGGCAAGAATGGATGCCAAGTAGACTCGTGCAAAACTGAAAACTTCAAGGTTTCGCCCAATGATGAGCAAGTGATTCGGGTCAGTCCAGAGATCACGGTAACCTTTGTGGACAACAAAATCCGAGCTCGAAAAGAAGCTGACGAGCTCATCAAAGCCTGTCAGGTGGACGCTCGCAAGCGCGTAGAGCTAGCAGGGCAAGACAAGGCTGCCGCTCTGGACGCTATGGACGATCTTGTCAACTGCGTTCAAGGAGGAGTTTCCTCTCGTCTCGAGACAGTCAACGAAGAAATTGCCTTCCAAGCTTCGGTGCGGACGGACATTGCCGCTTTGTTGGAAAATTACACTTGCACGGACGACTCCCTAAATTCTTCGAAAGACATTACGACTCAGCAGTGGAAGCAAGCTGACCTCACACGCACGGTGCATATCAAACACGAACGACCCACCTCGAGAATTCACGTGATTGAGAATTTTATTTCCGATGATGAGTGTGACGCTATGGAAGCTGCCGCGCAAAAATCTCTACACCGGGCCACTGTCGCCGATGGGAAAGGAGGCTCTCGCCTCAGTGACAATCGCAAAGCCATGCAGGCTGGTATCAAAGTTCCTTGGAAAGACGAAGCCTCGGGTAATGCCATAGCTCGCTTAAGCCGCCGTGTCTATGACTACACAAATCATGTCCTTGGATTAGGAATCGAGGAGCACGGCCAGGAAGATCTCATGTCGATCCAGTATTTTGGAAGGGGCAAGAACGATACTGAACCTGATCGCTACACTCCTCACTGTGATGGCGACTGCACTGGCCTCCCTCACAAACACGGTACACGAATGGCTACCATGGTGATGTATTGCGATGTGGCGGACCTTGGTGGGCGTAAGTTGCAGTGGTTCCAAAAAGTAGGCGACACGTTCTATGAGTGTGTTGATTAACCCTGTGGTTTCTCTTTGTCTGCAGATACGAATTTTCGCAACGCCGGTGTCCACGTCAAACCAGAACGAGGCTCGGGCATCTTTTTTAGTTACATCGATCCCGAAAATCGTGTCATGGATACTGGATTTACGGAACATTCAGGTTGCCCGGTGTTCGAGGGCGAAAAGAAGATCGTTACGCAGTGGATTAGGCTAGGTGTTGACACTGAGAATCCTTGGGACAGTTTTAACACTCTCGGAATCAAGAAGTCCGAAATGGAAGATTTCGAATCGGACGGCGAGGAAGAAATTGATGAGACCGAAGATACTTCTTCGGATGAGTTGTGAAGTGCTTTCATCTCGCAAAGTCTTTATTGACACCTGCACATTTGCGACCAAGCACAGTTTACCATATGTCTGTTACTCCTACGGTTTTGTTAATGCAAGCGAAATTACGACTGCACCCTTTTGCAGGGACCTGCACTTGCCTGGACAGACCATAACATCATATTAGTTTAGCATGAGTCATCAATCGCGCTTTTCACTGTTAGTCCTACAAAGTGCCATTTGAGTTCCACGATCGGCTAATGCCCTCATTCTTCCTGCGCTAGTGTTCCCTCTCGACAAAGTCACGGATAGCACCCAGGTTTGTGCACAAGTCTCGCACAATACGGCCTTCGACAAGTTGAACGGGTAAATAGGCTCGCGGACTTACTTCTACCGCGTACGTCAGTCGCATTGCTTGCTTGCCGGGTGGGGCGCAGCCGGGAAGAGGCTGCATGCGCCACACACCCTGATACATGCGGAACTCACCGTCATCTTCCTTAATGCTTTGCATCGAGATGTCGCGTGTAGGTAGCTTTGATACGGCAAAAGGTCGAGGAAACTTGTACCTTTGCAGCTTGACCTTAGCATTTTCCTTCGCCCGTTCTTTGCGAGACTTGCCTTCCCAGATTTCGTCGCTGAAGTGGGCAAAGTCCGGTAAACCTTGTGGCCATTCTCTGACTTCAAGCGTTGTCCGGGCCGAAAAATTGATGCCAGCTACCTTGGCCCCTCCCACCTGTCGGAGTAGCGATCCCTTCATTTGATCTGCGTATTGCTTGCACTGAATTTCTTCGAGTGCTGATGAATCAATCATGATCTCTTCCGGAGTCTTGCCGTTGTAGAGCGCCATGACTTCGTTGACGACCAGGTTGGGAACCACATTTTGCAAATGCTCATAGTCTGTCAAAACGTCCCACACCGTATCGACACTAGCCATGATATCAATGCCGGCAAAAATTCGACGCGAGTTTTCGGGCGCTTTTTCTACGCGAACAACCGGTTCGCCTGGTACCAGACATTGATCTTCATCGAGAAAAGGGGGCGCCATTTCACTAGTTCCGTAGTCAATGTCTTCGAATGTGAGTGCCGTCACGTTGATATCGTTTCCTGATGTGTAAATATCGGCAATCACTTTTCGACTTGCGGCTTCTTCAGCTGCTGTAATCGCCGCCGACGTCCCTTCTGCTTGGGCAATTGCAGCGGCCTGTACAACTCCCAAAGAGTCGGTTGCGGAGACTTTGGCCTCTCGTAGCGATTTACGTGCTTGCTTTAGAGCTTCTTCCATTTCTCCGAGAGACTTTTCCACAGGTTCGAAAGCCTCGTTAATCAGGGTCGTCGCATCCAATAGTAGGTTTCTGGTAGACGTGGAGGACGAGGAGGCAGCTTTCGAGTTTCTGCCGTTCATGACTTCGTCCACTGCCATATCGACAGCTTTCATTGTAGCATCTTTTAAGACAGCGGCTACCGCTTGTGGCATGGGTGCGGCGTAGGCAATTGGCTTGGCCACGACGTTCCGGGCAATTTCTTTCACGCGGTCGCGCATCCGTTTTCGTCTATCGCTTCCGACATCGTTGCCTCCTCGAGAAGGGTTTCCGTCCTCGTCATCAGAAGATGACAAAACAGGAGCCGCGGGATGGCGTTGTGAAAGTGAAGCGAGCCGTTTTGCAAACGAAGGCGGGAGCCCAAATGCCGCGATGTTTCTCGATGTTGACGACCGGGTCGCTGAGAGAAAAGTGTCTGTGAATAAAGTGCTCCCTTCGATCAAAGGAAGCGTCAACAAGAACCAGCCGACAAGCATCACGAAGTGTCTATGGGATCCTTGCACCATAGCCTACTTAATCTATAATCGTGAAAAGAAGCCTGGCCTTGGGCAAAGAATGAGCCAGGAACGATCGACTTTAGGAAAACGGATCTGTTTTTGCTGACGAGTACATGAGATTGTGAGAAAGATTGTAGCTGGGAACAAAACCACCGATATCGTGGTATGGGAATGGTGAGATTACGAGTCGTGTCAGCATTCGAGTCCTGTCATGAGCAGGACTATTTTGTGGAGTAGCCTACCTACTCAGAGGAAAAGAGTGGACATAATATAAGGGTTGGAACCCATTAGATACTTTCAATAGTCAATAGCATATTGGCGTTGGCAATCAAAGAAATTGTAGCTACCGAACAGAAAGGCAATTCGCTTCCACTAAAACGCCATACTATTCTAATGCACCGGCAAAAAATCTGCAGCCAAGGCCGCCAGAGCTGTCGCTCCAATTCCTGCAACGCCAATCCATTGAGATGATAGCGCTGACTTACTGGACTCTTCGACAATCGCGCTGCCGCGAACAGGAATGCCTCGCAAGAATTCGTTTATGGCAGTAGCAGTTTCCTCCGGCTTTTCCAAGTGTGGCACGTGCCCGCATTCTTCTATCCATGTCAACCGGGCGTCTGGCAGCGTTTCTAAAAATCTGTTGGCAAACTCTTTTCCGTCCAAGATACCATCCTCTCGTCCCCATAAGACGAGAGCTGGTGCCGTGATGGTCGGTACTTTGGTGGAAGGTGCGAAACCACCGGATTGCATGAAATTGACGAGTGCGTCAGACCAACCTTCGCGTGTGCAGTGCAGTCGTCCGACTACGACCGCTTCGTCTGTTGCGTACGTTATCTTATCGAAATAGGACATTTGATTGGCGGAACTGCGCAAAGGTACACTTTTCAAGACTTGCACACCAAGTTTGGCAATCGCCTTGGGCATGGCTGCCATTGGACCAATGCCATCCACGAAGCCTTGGGCATCGAGCAAAACCAGAGCTTGGCAGTTTTCGTTGCCGGCTGCGACTTCAATAGCGGCAGCACCACCTAGACTGGCCCCAGCAATGCAGAAGGGTTTGTTTTCACCAATAACTGTTGAAATCCAACTGTTCAAGGTTTCCACCTTGGCACTGGCAGAAAAATCGTTCACGTTTTCGAGTTGTGTAAATCCCCAACCGAGGAGGTCCACTGCGTACGTATCAAATCCTTGTGCTGCAAGTTTGGAACCAAAACGACGGTATTCTAAACAAGACGAATCAAAACCGTGAATCAAGACAACGGGTAAGCGTTGTGGAGACTTCTCGTTCGGGGATGCCATCCAGTGTACGTAAGAAACGCCTACGGCACCGTCCGATTGAATGGAGGGAGAAACCGGAACAACCACTCGTTGCATTCGTTCCGCTGTTTCAATGCAAGCCTGTTCGGTTAATAAAGAAACATCAGGAGTGACAAACGTAGGATCGGCAAGTGCGGACAGCTTGCGAGGAGGGCTGGTCGCTACTAAAGCGTTGGTGACTGTAGACAATCCAACAATCGCTAGAAACCAACAACCATAGCGCGATGTTCTCATGTCGGAAAAGAACCGGTTTATGAACACTATATACAGAGTAAAGTTCCGCTGGAAAAGACTTTGTTCAAAAAAGAACAGTAGAGAGCTGTCGCTATCGTGTTCACGCCATGGACAAAGAGGTTATTTTGTGCGACCGAGACGATACGAGCGACAGGCTCACAGTCAGTAGAGAAGACCTGCAAGATATCGGCATTTTACAGTTCGTGTGTTTTGGTAACACGACAAAATAGTGAGACATGCCCAGTACTGACGTCAGACGTACAGTTTTGGCGCGAAGCAAGTTGAAGTCGAAACTCGCTGTCGTCGCCATCGCGTTGTTTGTTTGACAGTGAGTGAGTGACTGGCAGGGAAACCATCCCGTGTCCCTATCGTTGTGCCTTGCAAGGACCGTTGTTCATCACAGTCAAGCTCACCATGAAGATCGCTTGGAGCGTTTCCTTTCTGTTCGCATCCGCTTCGGCGTTTGCCCCTCGTCCTTTCGGTGCTGCGAATGCTCGTTGTTCTTCTGCTTTGGCTGCCGAAATTCGCGGACCGTCCGACAAATCAAAGGTCCTCAAATTCGGTTGGGATGGTACGACGGCTCTCGGAGGAGCGGTGGTCGATTCCAAACCCGCCCGTATGCTGGACGAAATTCGTGCGGCTGGAGAAACTATCCCCAACGAGTGCGAGGTCTTCAACGCGAATCTCGAAATGGATGGCGACAGTGTCACGTTCGAAACTGTGATCGAATTGATTGACAAATACTACGAACCGCAATTGTTGGAATTCAGGAACGGAGACATGCTAAACAAACAGGGTGAGAACGAAGCTTCGGCTAAAATTCTCTCGTACGCAGCTCTAAGCGAGTTGGATAAGGACACGACTTTGAAACTCTGGGGGCAGTATTACCGTGAAGTAGTCAAGGATCCCGATGGTGATTCGCATCAGAATATTCGCAATTTTATGAAATACGGATGGGAAGGAGTTCCTTTTGAAAATGGTATTGCCGTCACCAAAAAGGCTGTCGGCGACGCAGAGTGGGACTGGGATGCCGAAAGCTGGATCCCTTAAATTGAAGTAGTCACCCGTCTACCCGACGAACTGCATACGCAAACATTACAATCTAGGCATGCACAAGTCAGTCGAGAATAGATCGTGGTACTCTTATGTTTCGTCACCAAACGCGACGTACAGCGAACGGTTTGTGTTCCATTCAGAAAATAGATGGATTCATTGACAAAGGCATGATGCAAAGCGCATGAGTGAGGCCAAACGATAGCTCGTCTCGCTTGTTCCGTAAAACGTTTTATAGTTAATTATCTGTCATGAGAGAGATAGAAGTGGCATTTGGCTGTACCTTGCCTTGCTTATACAAAGCTGATACAGCTCGTTTGAAAGATGCTTTGCTGACACCAGGAAAAACTGCGGCAATTTCTTTCGGAGATGACTTGTCCCCCACGCACAGAACAGGCTCTACATTCAGTTTATTTAGAATCAGGTCCGACACTTCAAGCGCCTTGGCTTTTCCACCAAAGGCACGCAGAGAAACATCCACTCGACCAGTTTCACGCACCCGTTCGACGTAGGCCGGCAGTACTTCTCCTTGAACAACATCTACATTGTTTCTTCCCTGTCGAAAGTAGCGAATTTCTCGTTGCAAAATCAGCCCGAGGGCGAGCGGAGGGTCCGTTTCGGATATCAAACTGTCGGAGTCGTGACTGAGCCCAATCACTTCGACACCCGCACCCAGCGGACCGAACGACATGATTTCGACTTGAATCTTATCACCTGGCTGAAAGTCTGGAATAACGACGTCATCAGTAGAATCTGACATTCCCCTGACGATAGACGTGAGTGACTGTTCGTAGAGTGCTTTCGAAGAAAATGACGGAGGCTTTCTCTGTCGGATCATGGCGGGCGACACGAGGCCTGGACGAGGGAGTGTTGGAAGCCGATGGTACAATCTTCGAAAGGAGGTTTCTGTCGAACCACTTTTACTCGTCCAAGCGACCGCTCTTCGTGCAGCTAACATGAGAGAGAATAAGACACAAAAGCGACCAAGCATCAGCATGGAAGTTCTAGTGTGAATTGGCCGTAGTAATGTATGTCCAACAATCAAAAAGAAACCAAGGGAACGTCCCGAAAGGAAAAATAGAAGGAAATCATGAGTGTGAATGGAGGGTGCCTCGACGGGGCCAAGTCTTGAACACTCGCGAGAGGTCGCCTTAGCATTTGGAGGAGGACAGACGGAAAATTTGACAGTGAGAAGATTCACAATTAGGAAGTGAATGAGTACCGTTTACAGTAGATTTCAATATTAGGAGTGGAATTTAATATTTACATTATGTCGTAAGGACAGTGTGTTTTCACATGCGTCCTTGTCTAGAATTCTGCGTGTTTTCTAGCTGTGTAATATCGTAATTCGGGGTGTTGGCAGCAGCAAGCAGCAGTCTCGTGTGTGTTGTGTTGCTTGTCTCTGTCCTAGCTCGGTCATCCCTTTGTCGTTGGATTTGTTGCCGATGCTGTGGCTCCTACAAGGAAACCAAAACAAAGCGCGATTGCAAACAGCAAGCGCCAACGGAAAAGCGCCAGTTGTTGGCTCGACTCCGTTTGGTTTGCACCACTGGAGTAGCTCTCTACAGTCTTTTGGATTTGTGAGCTCTCCATTGGTATAGAAGGTCTGGCAATTGCAAGGATCTTCGCCAATTCAGTTGGGAGACCTTTAGGGCGGCAACAGTCAAACAAGGTCAAGCGCAGCGATCGACCGCGCGAGGGTTGCTTATCAGCTGCCTTGAGTGACGCTCCCTACGTACACCGCTTTTATCATGAACACGAAAGAATACCTGTATTCGTGGCATCTCTCGCTGCGAGCGGACCGTCCAGTGGAAGGTTGTGGGATGCGCCCGCACGCCTACATGTACGGCAAAAAATTAGACGAACGCGAAGACAAAACGCTGCCTCCGCATTCCAAAAAAATGAAAGAGCCACCACCGCAGCACGAATTCTCCTATCGATGGTTCCGCAGTCCTTTGCATGAGCCTTGTGCCTACGAGAATTGTCCTCGTCGAACTTCGTTCTCTCCACACGATTGGTCCAGACATGCTTTAGGTGGAACGGAATGCGGATTGCAGTGTGTATCGACGCAAAGTTCCTTGTTTCGATGCACGTTTTGTAATTCTACTTGCTTTGTGAATGCTTGGAAGACTCAGTACAGTGTTCCGAAGGAGGCCACTCGGACGGAAACTCATGGTCGGACCCGTTCACAATCTTTTGGTAGTAATGATGAAGACGTCTTTGACGATACGGGTAGTGTACGGTCTTCGAATGGATCTAGTCCAGCTCTCGACACCCTCAGCTCGCCACCACCATCGACTCCCCGTGGGTTCCTCAGTGGATACTCGGCGGGCAAGCAGCTGAACCCCGCCTCTGGTAGCAGTATGTACCACTCGGAATACGATGCTGGTGACGATTGGGTGGAATTCAGTCGAGATCAGCTTTACATGCCAGGCCCTGAAGATGTCGGACACAAGCTCAAAATTGAAGCTGCGGCGTATTCAACCGATACCAGTGAACTACTTATGTCACGTGTTGTCAAAACAGACGTTGTTCTAGGAAGGGCTCCTGACCCACTTAAAAGGCAACTAGTTACCACTAAGGGCGGTGGAGGAGGTGGTCCTCGTTTCCGCGTTATAACGTACAATGTTCTCGCCGAGATTTACGCAACTCAACAGCAGTATCCTTACTGCGACTTCTGGGCACTTTCATGGGATTATCGATTCCAAAACATTCTTCGCGAGATCATTGATGCATCGCCAGAAGTTGTATGCTTGCAAGAAATTCAAGCGGATCACTACGAGAATCACGTTTACGTGGCCATGGCTGACGCGGGATTTGAAGGCGTCTATAAGCAAAAGACGAGACAGAGTATGGGACTTGCTGGAAAAGTCGACGGATGTGCTTTGTTTTGGAGACGTTCCAAATTTCATTTGGTCGAATCCTACAGCATTGAGTTCAACGAAGTTGCGCAGAGACAAGCGACTCAAGTGTTAGGCCTCAATCCACGAAGCGAAGAAGGTGTGGCCTTTTTAAACCGTCTATCGAAGGATAACGTGGCACAGCTTGTTGTTCTAGAATTCATCCAGCCTAGTCGATCGAATCGCGAAATATCGCAAGTGTGTATTGCCAATACGCATTTGTATAGCAACAAGGACTTCCCAGACGTAAAGCTGTGGCAAACATGGCAACTTTTGCAAGAGCTGGAATCATTCATTATGAGTCGCGGAACGAATCTTCCTTTGATTATTTGTGGAGACTTCAACTCGACTCCAGATACAGCCGTCTACGATCTACTCTCGAGACAGACAGTCCATCCCGGCCATCCTGATGTAAATGTTACGACTGGCGACGACGTTCCTAACGTTCTCCCTGATGCGATGAATATTACTCATTCGTTCCAGCTGGGCAGCGCCTATCAAACAGTATTGGGAGAGGAGCCGTGGACGACGAACTTTACTGTCAATTTTAAGGGCGTTTTAGATTACATATGGTATTCCGCCCAGAATTTGCGGCCGCTCTCAGCTGCCCCGATACCAGAGGAAAAGCAATTGACAAAGAATGGGGAAGCTTTACCTTCGACAGAGTACAGTTCAGATCACATCATGCTGATCTCAGATATGCAAATTATTGGCAATGGAGCACGATAAAGAAAGATCTAGGAGAGAATGAAAGGATGTGTGCTATTGTGGACCGCCTTCTTTTGTAGTAGCGCTCAATTTTGTTATGGTAGAAGTAGAAACTTTGATGGTGGGACGAGGAAGAATAAAATCTGGCAATAATGGCATTACGATCACTTGGCACTCCCCCCCAAAAGCATGGCGTAGTCATGGCCTCCGTCGTTTTCCAAGTGAGTCACCATCTTTTCAAAATCTTGGACCCACATCATTTGCTCTGGTCCGCGGCCTGATGGCATTTTGCGTTTGGATGCCGCGTCGAACTCAACGGAGCGAATAGGCTTGCCGTTCAGCAGTACACGAACGACGTGCGAGTGTGAGTCCACCGGTCCCTCTTTGTGCAGCCGCACAAGTTCAAAGACCAAAGAACTTCCGTATTCCGGCCAAAAGCGCCAGTCGGCACTGGTGTCGTCGGCCAAAAAGTCGGCTCCTATTCCGTACAAAAGACCGAGGATTGTGATGTCGTGACAACTATAAATGGTGAATGGTCGCTTTTCTTCGGTGTTGAGGCTTGGTGCAACCTTCAGCGATTCCGTAATCTCTCTCAGTGGCGGTGCGGCGATTGCGGCCAAAAGGCGCTTATTCTGGTACCATTTTCGGAATCTCCATGACAAGTGCATCAATGTTTGATGCGAGAGTGAACATAGCATTTGTTCAACTGAAACATCATGCTCGTAGTCAGAAAACCGGGCCAAGTCCATTCCGTGTGATGATCTGCAGACAAAATGATCAGCGGCTTCGACCCAGTTGATCCCGCTCGGTGCTCGCGAGCTGAAATCGCTCTTTCGGGGCCTCACTAAACCAGGAAGAATATTGGCCAAACGAGCCGCTAGTGGCGCCGCAGCCCCATCGCGCAGCATGAAGTCTTCTGATGAGATGACTTCATCAACTAGATCAGCCATGAGATCTGGGTTGCGATCGAACGCATTTAACGGGTCTCGGGAGAGCTCTCGGACACGGACTTTGACAAGTTCATCCTTGCCAAAACTCTTCCCTCGCCAAGCGTGGTTCGGTACGCGAGCTTCTTCAAATATGTCGGGATTTAGCGTCCGTTGCGGGGAGGGCGTATAACAGTTTGCACCCAGCATGCCATCAAGAAAGCTTTGAACTGACATAATGGTACGTAGATAGTTCGTAGAAAACACTTTAACATCCCAAACGGACAGGAAGTCTTCGGGGTTTTCCCATCGCCATTCGCTAAGGTTCGGTGAGTGATGCCCATAGTGATTGTATCGATGGAAGAATCGGTGTCCGTTTTCTTTTAACTGCGACAATCCCATCTGCGTTAAAAAACCGAAAGGATTACGGCCCACATCAAGAAACTGACCATGATTCGTGTTTTGATGAATGTCGGGCGGGAAGCACCTTGAGTATGCTTCAAAGGCTGTGGCAGAATCAGGTGATGGCAAACGTGTCATCCAATAGGCAGCTTCTTCCTTTCTACGATGGGATGGAGAAAGCGGCCTACTTGGTGTTCTATCTCCATGTCGGCAAAACATCCAGACGCCCTCGACGACACCATCATTCTTCAAGTAGCGATGTGGGTCTTCATCCGCTTTTGACCCAAATGCGCCGGATGAGTTGCGTCGAAACCTACCTATAAGTCGAGAAGATCGTTTCGACCCTTCCAAGCCACGAAGCGCTGTTGAACCCAACTTCTTGGGTCTCATTGTGACCCTTAAGGGCAACCTCAAGAATACGCGGGAGTGCGCAACGTGTCTTGGAATTTGTGTTCCTCGTATCCAGTTCTGTGTGTGATCTCGTTCTTTTCGACTCGAGATACCACTGTCATGTAAAATGGATTTGAAGAAAACTGGCGAAGGCCGGACATCTACGACAAAGTTTGAGTGAATTCTTTCTATTGAATTTACAGTTAGTGAACTATGCTCCACGTCTTGAAGTCTTGTATGACTCGATACGCGTACAAGATAGCCAATATCCAAACTTTGTAATCATCACATAGCAGCTGACCATATGCGGTGCGAGACAAGTCTACTTTCGATCGCTAGGTACTGGCATGGCAATGATATTCTCGGCGGGAATTATTGGAATAGTTTCCTGGTTGTAGTATTGGCCAGATTCGTCGAAGTCTTCAGTCGGAGCCGTGGCAAACGCTTCTGCTTGTACCGGGGCGCTTTCACTCCAACCCGGTGCTGCTGATGGTGGAATTCTTTGTGGGTAATCTTGTTCTTCCACTGGTTGGAACCCGTTCTTGGAGCCGTATGGAAGATGACGGTGGCCTCCCCAGCACAAAAGGCCAACCAGAAAAGGTATGGATGAATATATCACCAACCATATCCAGTTGCGATGACCGAGTACGCGTACACTTACAACTTTTGGAGTACTGACATGTTGGGCGTTCGCCCGCAGAAGAATGCAGCTCTTGCGCCCAAGAGGAACGGCACAGTCATGAGATATACATATAGGTTTGTATCCATCAAGGTCGTAGTTCGTCATTGTCAGATTGTAGTGGACAGTTAGCTTACCCCCGGTACCAGACGCGTTGTCGTATAGTAATATGTAATCGTCACTTTGTTGCGCCGTGTGGGCCAACGAAGCAGACGCATATTTTCCACTAGCCGTCACAAATTGTTTCCGTAAGGACGCCGATCCAAAATCATCCCGATTCTGGTAGGAGTCGCTTTCGAGAGCTTGCAACAGATCGCTCCCCTGTAAAATGTAAACGTACGAAGATCCACTTATTTGGTGCACGTCCAGTTGAATGGTCGATCCCGAATTCAAGAAAAAGTAATCGTACTGGTAGTCATCTTTTGCTAGATTCAACGTTTCCGTGTCTTCCAAATTACCCACTGGTCCAGTCAAGGGTGGACACGATCCTGGGATGCTGTACATGGTCACGTCTAATTCCTCGCTGGACGTGACGTGAATGCGATCGTTCAGTAAACGCTTGTGAATCCGTCTCGTTTCGCCTGCGTTCAACGTCCAAGACCGATCAACCACCGAAACGCCGAGCAGCAAGAAAAATGCGAGGATTGAAAACATGCCCCCAGGGCAGAAGGGGCTACGTGTCGTTCGTCGCGGCCCGCTGACTTGTTCGTACGGGAGACCACGTATATTTGTACGCGAGGGTGTCTCGACTGTGGCTGGTAGAGCTGCGCAGCAAGCCATACAGGCACAACATGCGCAGCATATAGTACACAAGGCTGTACAGCAGCGATTGCAGGCCTCAGAACTGGTGTTCGTGCGGTGTCGATAGTCCAAGGGGATACTGTCCGTAGAGCTGTAGTAGGTCGGATCCCTTCCATGCCCGTCGCTTCGCTGGTTATAATAGTTCCCAAAGCTGCTGTTGTGCATCCAAGGACTTCCGCCTCCAAACCATGAGCTTTGGTATCGGCTTGCGTAATGGTGAGTGCTGTGGGATCGATGCTGGTCCTGTCTATGTTGTTGAGAGATCGATGAACTGCCACGATTTGTTCCTCCGCCACTACTATGGTGATGATGTCCCCCTCCATGCACCATGTTCTCACTTTTCTCTCTACTATATGGCTCTTGTCACTATTCGAAAAGTCGCTGCTCCAATTGCAGCGAATATACTTCGTTCTGCGTGTCGTATCGCTCCCAAAAAACCATTCGATTGACTCTGAGTGACTGTGATCGAAAAGTCTTCCATTCGAAAAAACAACGAAAATGGCCTCTCTGGTCCGAGACTCGTGTAATGTAAACATTCCAAGTATTTTGGTAGTGAATTCGAAAACCGCTCGTCCTTCGTCGGTTGTCTAATTTCCGGTGAGCAACCTCTGCCGATAGCTAGCTAGTAGAGCTAGAAAAGGACAGGACAGGACAGGCTGTGAAAAAAAACCATGTTGCGACGCTCTCTGCTAATTCTAGTTTAGAAACCCCAAGTGAAGGAGGTTCACAATAAAACTAGGAAAGAGGATTTTAATTGATCTCGTAGTAAGCACAGATTACCACACCTTATCCACTTGGCACTTCCGCGTTGGCTTTCCAAGAGTCGGGCATCATTTCCAATATTGCATCAACCGCATCAGTCTTCGACAATGCAAAGGTCTTTCTCGTGTAAATACCGATGTGCTTATCGGAGACTTTGCGGGAACGCACGTGCGTCAGAAACTCGTCCAAAACAATCCTGTTGATCTTTCCCTCCTGGCAAGCACGAAGGAAGCACGCATCAAAGTATTGGGCCCGAAATTGGTTTTCTTCCGGTAGGCAACGAATAGCCTGTAGAAAGTGTCCATAGAAATGGGAAGGCAGCTCCGGCAACTCAAACGAGTTGTCTTCAATCATGTCTTGCCAGACTTTGATTGCCAAGTTGGCGCCTAAAAGCGCCGCTTTTTCGTTAACGTGCCGATGCGCAAAGACTCGGAGCAAATTGACAAACAACGAAGGATCAAAGACGGTTGGGTCATGGCGTAGGCGTTCCAGTACTAGTTTCGCGGCATATAACGATTTGTCCCAATCAGTACATTCCTTATAGGTCAACATCACACAGTTCCAGTGAAAGGCATGCGGCTTCATGTCGAGTTCACCGAGGGTTTGGTAGCGCCATTCCATCTTTTGAACAATGGCTTCGGCCCGTTCCGCTAATTCGCGAGTCCCTGAGGTTTTCGCAAAGATCTGTAACACGAGATTGTAGGTTTCTCGATTTGGCCTGGGAACTTCCAAAGGCCAACGCCCACATTGACTGGGAGGTTTGAGATTGTCAAATAGTTCCATCCGCTTAAGGATGGCGTCCGCTCGGTCCGCACGATCTTCGATCGGTATCGAAAACATATGTTTCAGTGTGTGATTGCAGCGCTCGGTGGTGACACGATTATTGGTAGTTGGCTGTCCAAAAAGATAGAGTTCATGCAAGAGCTGTACAATATGGCGAGTTTCGATATCCAATGGGACGTGTTCCAAGGTATGCAGGCCGGATTCCTCGGCATCCCATGGATTGGCGTATTCCGTCGCCGAGAACCAATCTCTCCAATCATTGGACTCGTGATGAATCAAAGGAGACTTGTACTGTGAAGATATGTCGGTAGATTGTGCCGTCGTGGAGAGCGGTCTTTGGTTGAGTCCTTTGCGGCCACTGTTCGCGAACTCATTGGCTGTCAACCGCGCTCGTTCGTTGGAATCGTACGCCGAGTTCCTGAGCCTTTGCGAGAACCTCGCGAGACTCCGTTGTTCAAGCACTCGTCGCATTCAACAAGGGTTCTAAATGGAAAGGGAAACTTCTTCGAAAAGGTCTACAAGGTACTGTTTGGTCCGGCGAACGAAGATTGATGTAGTAGGAAAGACGAGTCCTGCCATGAAATTGTGCAGGTGTTGGTTTTTGCTCCTTCGTTCGTTCGATCGTTCGTGTCGGGCCGGGAATTGTTCGGCGTTCGCGCTGTAGAGCGCCAGCTGTGATGTGTGCTCGGGATGCGAAATTCCTCGGCGGACGTCTGACTCACGTGTAAAAAAGCCAATCGCGATGATTAGTGATACAATCTATGAGCTAGCTGAAGACAATTATGTAAGAAAACAAGTGTCTTGCTATGTTGACTCCAAGTACGGTAGCAATTGGAGACATGGACCACTCGAAAAAGGCCTAGAAAAATCCGTGCGGATTTTATTCACCAAAGACTCTAGTTTGACCGCAACACTTCTACTCCAACAACTAACTAACTTCCCCAAACGCAGACGAGAAAAAAACACAGAAACAGTATTATTGACCGAAATTACTGGTAGCCACGGGACAATCATGCCACTCACTTTCTCCGAAACATGGTGAGAAAAAAGCCAACAACTCCACGTTTGAAAGACCCTCTTTTACTTGAAGTCCGTCCGCATTACATTTTCCACGTCTTCTCGCATGAGGAGCTGCGGATCAAAGTCGTCGGCTTCCGACATGTGGGCGCGTCGCATCCGCTTGCGAACTTCCGTGCGCACGCCCGTCAGTAGCATTTCGCTGATCCGTCCGTTTCGTTCGCTTCTCCAAACGGCCGTTGTTTCTCGTTCTAAAAGGGATCCGATCACTGATTCCGTCAGATTATCGTCCAGATCAAAGCCCTTGGCGGTCGCCAGGTCCATAAAAATGCGAGCCAGCTCTTCACAAGTGTAGTCCGGGAACTCAAAGACCAGCGGAAATCGTTTGCGCATATCGGGCTGGAACGCCAAAAAGGCTTGCGTCTCGAGCGGAAAGCCACCCAAGATGATGAGTGGAAAGTCGTCGTCCGTTTGACTTGTGGCAGCCTCATCCATGCTGCGGACCATTTCCTGCATGGCGTAGCTGGCCATGTCTGATCGGTTGCGTTTCGAGGCCATGCCAAGCGTAAAGGCCTCGTCGATAAAGAGTACGCCGCCACGAGCTTCGTCCAATACTTCGCGGGTTTTGCTGAGTGTGGTCTCCTTATCTCGGGCGACCAAGTCCATCCGTTCCACTTCGAGGAATTTCGGTTTGCGCAAGACACCGAGCTCGTGGAATACTTTGGCTAGTAGACGAGCCACCGACGTCTTGCCGCTTCCAGGGTTGCCGGCAAACACCATGTGGTGTGCCCGAGGGCGTCCGGAATCTTCGGCAATGCCGGGTGAGACCAAGGACAAGGCCGAAGGACCGCGCCCTGGTCTACTTTCCGGCACCAAGCTGTCGCGGAGATCACTGATTTCCACGGTACGTCGGAGTCCACGTACTTGACTCTTGATGTGTTCCAAACCGACAATGGAAGACAGTAGATCTTCCACTCGATCCCGCGGTCCCGCTGTGAGCGACATTCCGTTGGCGTGCGGAATGGGGATCCCCCGTGCATCGCGAACAATGGATGTTTTGCGCTTTTGAATAGCGTCCAACAAAATAGTGTCGGCGTCTTCTTCCGTGTTGCGTCCGTTCTGATCCATTTGATTGGAAAAGGCAATCTCTAGTTCGTTGGGGTCAATACCGGTGGAATAGAGTGCTTGTGGGAAGCGATCGGCCAAGCGGCGGACAGCAGCAAGGGCCAGTTTGAGATCCGTGTCCCGGCGACCACCGGTGGTGTGCAGGGAGGAGAGCTTGCGTTCCAAGGCAGCGGCGCGTTCTTCGTAACGCTCAGCCTTTTGGCGTCGGGTCAAATCGGGCGGGGGCGGACGTCCTTCCAACATGGCGACGACGGCGTCGCTGGCGGATTCGTCGGTGAGTGCCAAATCGAGCGGGGTCATGGCGTCGTCGTTCTGCAGATGTAGGGCGTCTGGATAGGCGTCAATGAGCATTCGTACCACTTCTGGAGTGGCTTGGTTGGAAGCGGCCATGTGCAGAGGCAAGGATCCGTACTGGTTACGAACGGTGGCGCCTTCGGGATACCGAGAGAGCAAGAGCTGCACGGTTTCCACGGGGGCTTGCCACATGGCGGCTTGGTGTACGGGTAAATTTCCGGCAGCGTTGGGTTGACTGGCACCCCCGGGGTAGGCCTTGAGCAACGACTCGACGACATCGGCGTTGGCTTGGAACGAACAGGCACCGTGCAAGGGAAGATTGCCACGTTCGTTGAGACGAGCAGCTTCTTCCGGAAACGAAGGATTCTGTCAAGCCAACGAATGTGAGAGTTTGTGAGAGAGATTGAAACAGTGTGTGTATGTGTGTCAGTATTTTGGGTGTGGGGATGATTCTAGTCCCAGAGACTCGGTCGGCAGGTAGATGGGAAGGTAGGATGGAAAGGTCGGGACAAGGATAGCTCGATTGCTTTTGTTGCGTTGCGCATCAAGGAGGAGAGCTTCCTTTCGCTTCCAAACCCAAACCGAATTAACCTCAAAACCATATCAAAAACCCAACTTGATTCCAACCGAAATTCACTGTACAAACAATGCACAATTCCATAGCACGGTATCAACATCCAGACGACCTACCTTGCTGCGGCTCAACAATGCGGCGTAACCCTTACAAAGGTCGTGCAACGTCGTATCCGTCATGATATTCTACAGTCGCGACGATATATATATATATATATAGACACCGGTAGGGACCAGAACGAAAGGAATGATACCGACGGGACCAATTGTATCAACCAACAACCAAACAACCAACCAATACACAATAACGGTACACACGCACAGAGAGAGAGAGCGAAGAGAAGAGAAAGACTGCGTCTACTTTGAGTATCGAACAAAGAGGAAAAGAGAGACTACCGCAGCACCAACAACAAATGTTCACCCAAACGAGGTTTGTTGTGCCTGCCGTTGGGCGGGGGATCCCAAATCGTTCGCGCTGCTTGTTGGGAGCGTTCCTCGCTTTTTGGCTACACGAATAAAAACGGCGGCTGTGTGCTACGGCCAGCCACCGCGTGGACCGATTTCCTGTATACTTTCAGTTTTATCTTGGGTAGGCGACGCGAGACGGACTCTGATAGGCACCCGTTCATTATGGGTACTCGAAAAAATCGAATCTACTTAACGAATTTGGCGCGGCTGGCCGTTTTCGGCCAATCCAACAATCTCAACGCATGGATGCCCGGCAGGCGGTCTTCCCAGCGTTCGTGTCGCCGTCATTGCCCCGTTCTAGGAGAGGTAAGGAATCTGGCACACTATATGCGACGCGGGAGAGAGCAGGATTTCCAACGCGTCTCGGTAACGTTCCCAACTTCGTCCCTCACAACACATACATATAGATTTACACCATGGCGTCGTCCATGAGCATGAACGAAACGGGAGCGTCTCCTTCCTCGGGAGGTGCTGTACCTACCACCGGTGACTTTGTGGATCTCCACGAACTCTCGAAAGGATGGAAAGCAGCAATTACCAGAGCCAAGGACCCTTCTACAAGGTACGCCGTTCCCTTCCGCCTTGTGCAGATCATTCCTCGAACCGACAGTCGCGCACTTGTGTATACACACTCACACTCGTATACACATACTCGTTGATACACATTCTCACACACACACACTCACTCACACGCTCTCTCACACCCACATACATACATACATACGTAGGTACGAAGCGCGCGTCAAGAATGATCGCGGAAACTTGCCGTTGCATTCGGCAGCGTCGTTCCGTGCTCCACTGGAAGTAGCCGAAGCACTCCTCGCGGCCTACCCGGAAGCGGCCTCCATCACCAACAACTACGGAAACCTGGCACTGCACTTTACGGCCTGGAAGAAAGGTCCTCTGGATGTGGAACAGCTACTCCTCAAAGTGTTCCCCCAAGGGGCGGCGCAAAAGAACAACCACGGCAACCTGCCTCTGCACTACGCCGCGCACTACAACGCGCCCCTCGAAGTCGTCGAAGCCTTGTTCCACGCCTATCCGGAAGGAGCGCTGCAAAAGAACAACGACAACAATACACCACTGGATTTGGCGATTGCCGACGGCGCCAGTCCAAACGTCGTCGCACTCCTGCAAGGACAAAGCGTTCCCCCCACCGACGAAGAAGTCTTGGATGCCGCCAAGTCACACTGCGAACGCATGGAAAAGGAACTACAGCGATCCATGGAACAGCGAGATGGCATGACCGAAGAACGCGAAATGGTGCTCGCCATGTTGATGGATATGAAGGAAAATCATCCGCACGCCTTATACTCGGCGGGCATTGATCCCAAGGCCGTCACCGACTTGGACTCCATGCTGGAACAGGTGCGCAAAGCTTCGGTTGAAGAGACAATTCCTCCCGGTAGCAGTGACGAGGAAATCGATGCACAGCTTATTGAAGAATCACTATGTCCTCCGGATGATCCGGTCGAAGTGGCGTTGGCCGGTGTGATTGGATGTACTGCGGTCAAAAACCAAATCCGCGGACTGCGACGTACCATTGAAATAGCCGCAGCTACTGGTGAAGTCTCCAAAATCCCCCGTCACTTGGCCTTTATCGGAAACCCAGGAACCGGAAAGACCATGGTGGCCCGCAAAATGGTCAACATCCTGCGTAACGTGGGAGCCATACAGAGCCTCAACTTTGTCGAAGTGGGCCGTGAAGATCTCATTGACAAGAAGAGTGAAGCCCGGACCGTCTTCAAGACACGAAAAGTATTGGAACGTGCCGCCGGAGGGGTCTTGTTTGTCGACGAAGCCTACACTTTGTTGCCCTCAACGGCCCGTCCGCGTGGACGCGATCACGGAGCGGCAGCTTTGCGGGAGATTGCCCGAGCACTCCCCGGCGGAAACCCACTGGTCATTCTGACCGGTGCACCCTTGGATCTGCAGCGTGTACTCTCTAGCGACATTGGTTTCAAGGGACACTTTTTGACCAGAATCGAGTTTCCGGATGCGACCCCTCTACAGATTGCACACATGTTCATGGCAAAACTGTCCGAGAAGGGACTCATGCCGGCCCAAGGTGTCACCCCACAGTACCTGGGTGAGCTGATCAAGTCGAATACGGAAGCCGAATGGAGGCAGGAGCGAAACGGTCGTATTGCCGACCTGTTACTGCTGGGCGTCCGGGCCGAAGTCAAGAAACGTGCCGTCTGGGACGATACCGCGTCCAAGGGATCGTTGAGCCCCATGAAAATTCTTAGCCCGGGATCTTCTCGCATGCCTGCTTTTGCCCCCGAAGAAGTATTTGTGAATGTGGAAGATATTCAGAATGCCATTGTGAACGGCATGTAAACGTTCAAATGCTAACCCGATCCTTGTGTTGTGATTGAGCCGTCGGGCGTCGAGCTTAGACGTGAACGGTACGATCCGGGTTGCAGACGTCGTCTAGTTTAACTACTACATAGCGAGCCGTTGCCGAATAGACCGCCGTCGCTCTAGCTGGTGTTTACGTAGCATAGCATGTCATACACTCACGCACCAACGCTTGGACGACTGACACCATGGTTACAATGAATCCATCAGATAGTGTAACTGCTCGACGAATCGCTGTACATCCACGGCAGCCACTTCCACCACGTTGCTGTCAAAGCTGTCGAACCGAAAGGTTCCCTTCATGGACTGTGCCGCCAGTTCAAAGTTCTTTCCGAAACGATTCTTGACGAAACTACCCGCCAGTTCGGGATATTCAAAGCCTACCACTAGATAGGATTTCGTCCGTGGTTGCTCGGCCAGGAGGATCAACGGGCGAGACTTGGCGCCGGTCCATTTACCGTTTTCACGGTGCAAATCCATTAAATAATGCGCAAGGCGTGTCAGTGCCAGTGGTTTCGCAAACACGTGATGCCGATCCGGCGTTTCGTCCCCACCCCCGGTTTGCTCTTCCGGCACGACTTCGTCCTGTCCCATAGCGTGCTCGCCTTGACTGGTGCAATTAATGTAGGCGTACCGGAAATGCGACAGTCGCGTAAGGGCGTTACGTTCAATGAGGGACGCCGCCGTCGACATAATGGTTCGTTGCAGGCTCATGGCGAGTCGTAGTCCGGCCCCAATGCCACCGTGGCTGGCACCCAGGTTGCCTCCGTTGACGAGACTGCTCACGTTGGCCCCTTGCTCCGCACCGAGGAGTCCTTGCAACCCAACCGTCGGTGCCGCGTTGGAGTTTAGTGCATCGTAGGCTACGTTGAAGGCTTGACGGGTGCGTTCGTCTTCCGTGGCGTCGGCGCGGGGAACGTCGCATTCGAGCAAGGCCGTGACGGCGTAGGACGTGTCGGATGCCGACAAGAGCGATTGGTAGCCCGTGACTCGGAAAAAGCTGGTAAATTCAAAATTTTCGAGGCCATATTCTTCCGCGTGCTCGCGAATTTGGGACTGCAAGCGGCGTCGGAGCGAAGGCTTCATAAAAGCAAAAGGTTGCTTGCATTCTTCCAGGGGATATCCCATTTTGGCGAGCAATTCCTGGAGTTTGTGCATGCCTTGCGAAGTGGAGAGCTGGAAGCGCGTGGCAATAAAATCGGAATATATCATGGCGTCGAGCAGTGATGTGTGCCTGAGCAAAAAGAAACGAAAATCGGTTTCGGACAAGACGCGGCCATTTTCACTGAAGCCAATCTTGGTCAAGGTTTGTCCGTGGGGATTGTTGCTGCTGGCAATGTTGGTATTGTGGTTGTTACTGCTCTTGTTGTTGCTGTTGTTCCGGTAAAGGTCGTCGGGATTGTTCTCGTCGTGAGCGTTCCCGGTGGTCAAGTGTTCGGCGTAGACAGCGTTCCCGACCCGCGAATACATGTCGTTGGGGAATAGTCGGTGACAGTCGCTGCGTAGGTCAATGGCGAGGGCGGAGTATCCGGCCACGTCGACCCTTGCGTGAAGGTAGGCGTCCGTGACGCCCACGCAGGCGAGCCAGAGCAGATCACCGACGTCGCCAAAGCGCAACTGTGTAGCGATGCGGTAGGCTACGTAAGAAGCGGGGGATCCGTAAAAGGTTCCGGTGGAGTAGTAGAGACGGAGTCGGTTGCGACGATCGTGGTGTAGTTCGCGTGGAGTGAGAGTCGCGTGGGCGGTGGGGGTCGAAGGAGTGTCGGTGGTGTCGGTAGTGTGAAATTCGTCAATGGCGTTGGGATCGTCAATTGTCGTGGGGTCGTGTGTTTTGACTCGCTTGGAAGGTCCCGGACTGTGTAACCCCGGTGTATCGGTATCCACATGGCCAGTGGACGAAGGGGTTGCGTCTCGTGTGTCCAAGTTATTGTCGTTGTCGTCGTTGTCGTTGTCATGCAGAAACTCTTGTTCGCCTTGGTCATCCAGAAACTCTTCTTCTTCTTCATCATCGTCGTCTTCGTCTAGCTCTTCTTCTTCTTCTTCATCGGACGAGTCTTCGTTGCCGGAAAGGTCGTCCCCGTCACTGGGAACGTCGTCGTTCTGTACGGAATCCCAAAAGACCACGACGTTCTCCACCGCGTGCACGTTGGCAAGGTGCACGGGACGCCGACAGTCCAACACGTAGATCTTGACGGACGTGCCGTGCAAGGTTTGGTTGGCGAAGAGCGCGGTGAGATTCCTCGTGGCGCCCACGTTGAGACAAACCACGGCGCGTACGTGGTTGTTGTCGCTGTTGTTGTCGTTGTTGTCGTTGTCACTGCTACTACCGCTCAAAGGTACGGTTTGCGCTAAAATGGCTTCCAGTTTGGAATAAGAAGGACAGGGGACGAGTTGGTAGGGAACGTTGTCTTGTCGCAGCATGTAGGAAAGGATGCGGGCACTCGCCATGGCGTCCACGTCCAAGTGTGCGAGGATCAGGACGGACCCGTTGCCGCTCTCACCGTGACGACAATCCGTCAAGATTTGGGCGTAACCCAAATACCATTGTTCCAATTCCAGAATCATGACGAGAGTGTGCGCAGCGTCCCGCGTAGACGAGACGAAAGAACGACACTACGACACTTCTACGGTACGAACGAACGAAAGTACTAGAGAGAGCAGTAACGTCCAAGACAACGATGCAAGTGACTGTCAAACGAGAAACTCGTGCCCTCGTACCACGCAGCACTAATGGACTGTGACTCAACTGGGTAACCTACTATTCACAAGAATAGAAAACGTCCCAAGCACTAGACCATTGCTTGCTTCGATGTTGGGCGTGTGCGTACCGTCATGGTGTTGCGTTGGGTCCATTTTCCTTGCGTCCCCCACGGGTTCACGCCTGCCTTTCTCGCGCGGGCTTTTACACTTCACGACTCGTTGATTCGCGTTTCCAAACAGTTCTCGCATTGGCATTGGTGCTAGGCAGGCGGGCGGTCGGTCCGGTCCAGTCCGCCCACCGATCGTCCATCGATCGATCGCAGTGTGGATCCGTCCGGGACTCGGACGGTCCGGGTCCGGAAACGATAGATTGGACTGTTCGTCTGTCTGCCTGTCATACGTTCTTTCCATGGGCGTTCCTCGGTAGTTCTGCTACAGTAGAGCGAACACACCCATTTCTACGCAGTGCGTACCCTAAAACTGGAAACAGGGCAATCCCGGCCATCCGATGACGATCTGCACGTACACCACGACAGACATTCGTACACCCGGCACACACGGTTCGTTCCGGAGTCGGAGTCTCTCCCGAGGAACCCCTCTCGCGAAGGACACTTGGATGCTAGAAAACATCAATGGCGTAATTGGCGAAATCGATTCTGGTCCTTTTTCGTAAATACCGGAAACTGGCGAATCCAGCAATTTACCAAACGGTCTCGCATGATACACCAAAACGAGACCGGTCGGCGTGATTTCTCTTTCTGACAAACCGCTATTCTGCCTCGATAGCGACCGCAACGGATTGGTCGGACTTTAGGCACTACTCGATCCCGGAGGAGTGGCATATGGAATACTATATGAATAATTTTCGTTTTCTAATTGAAAAGAGAAGACGAGACGGACGGTTTCTATACCACCTCGCTTTCTGGTACATAGCATTCATATGCATTGCCCTACGATACATACCATATACGCCTCCGAGAAGGTGGACCCATATTGTCCCTACCTACGTCCCTCCCGACTTTTTTCCTAACAAACAGGAAACACGACGTCGACGCCCAAACGCAGAGGCGACTTTCCAGAATCTTCCATCCGCACAATCCTCCACACAGCAAAGCAACATCCTTTCTTGCCTTTCTTGGGTTCAACGAACCAGCCGGTGAGTGACTGTGTATCCATTTCTGAATCTTGCCACTGGTATCTTTCGATTGATCGCGTTTGAACGGTACGTTCTGTCAGAGGATGGCGTAGGGTCGTTCCGTATTGTGCCCCGTTTCCTGGATTGGATGGACCGACCACTCGTGTTCCTCCCCGTGGGTGCTCGAACGTCGGGAACACGCCTGTGTTTTTCGTCCCGGCTTGGCGTTCGCGGGGGATCCAAATTTCCTCTCACGTTACGATACGTTAGGCTTTCGGGTCTCCTACCCTATCTACCTACCTACCTACCTACCTCCTGCCTTCCTATTCGTCTACCACGCAACGCGTTCGGCGTGCGGCCCCATATTCGGGCGCACCAGCGTTGTTCGTCTCCGGTGAATCGACCTTTGTGTTCGGGAACTGTTGGGCAGACGGACAGACGTTTAGAAAGGCAGCGATTTTCGCGAAATCTCACACATGTATATATATGTACAGAGCTGTACACTCGTATTCGCAGAAAAAGTCATTCATTTCGGCGAAGTCGGTGTCTGGCTGGCGCTTCGATTCGTCCGTCGGTAGAATTCTACAGTTTTTTCTCGTACACACACAAGACAGCCCCTTGCGGTTGGATTTGGATCGATCGATTCCGACACTTTTCCTTCACGGCATTGCGGCACAACGCAGCATCACACTTTTGCTTCTCCATTGTGGCGAGGCGTTGTGATTTGACTGCAGTGTTGGTTCCATCTCTGTTCCATCACGCTGCTTCCTACCGACTTCTGTGTCGTTTGATCAATCCTTTGGTTGTTGGATTGTTCCGTAGGATCCTCCGTGTTGCTGTTGCGCTCGGACTCTTTCCCCCAGTGGCAGTGTTTGCGCGAGACCGTTTCGGGGACGTTTGATTGGAGCAATCGGTCTGGAGCGTATCCCGTTGTCATTTTTGTCGATCCCGTACGTATCAGTCCATACAAATCCTACCTAGCCAGAGGCCGTGCGTTGTTCCTCCAGCGACTGATTGATCGCTACGGCCCAATTATACACGTACACACACGCATATTCACGCACTCCTTCTCTGCCGTACCCATCCCCAGTCTAGCATCTTGGACTCCTCGTGGTTGGTTCCGTCGCAAGATCTTGGCTTCTGGGAAGGCTCGCTCACATTCTCACATTCACGCTCGGCTTTAGAGAGAAACAATGAGCAAGTGGCTTCGACGAGGATTTGGACAAAACAACAGCAATCTATCCAACGGCAATACCGGTCCACCGCAAGAGAACAGCCACTCGCCGTATCCGGATCCGCACCGTCACGTCGAACAACAACAACAACAACAACAGCCCATGATGGGATATTCGTCGGCCCCCGCAACGGTTGCCATGGACTTGGACGGGCCGCCGCCTCCGCAGAATAGATATTCCGACAAGTACACACACCCCACGTATCCACATTCCCTCGCACCGCCTTCGCACGTGACAAATTTCGCTAGACAAACTCCCGCACCGGTGGACGATACACCGTACCGGTCTCCCAGAAGAGAATCCAGAGACCGCCGCCCACGAATGTCCCCACGCTCACACAGCAACGGAGTCTTTGGACAACCACACATGCGTGCTGCAGGAGCAACCAATGCCCCTCTCACGGCTTTTCCACCACCTCCGCATTCCTCCACGCCGCCGGATAATATTCAACCTTCCTATCCGCCTCCCGCCGTCACGGCAGATTCACCGCCCCCACCCACGCAAGACACTGCCCACCGTCGACCGGCGTACCTCCTGCACCGAGATCTCGTTATTGGCAAAGGATCCTACGGACAAGTCTGTATCGCATCGCGGGGAGAATCGGAAGGTCATTCCTCGACCCGCTCCAAGCGCAAAAAGTTCGCCTGCAAATGTGTTATGTTGCGGAATGATCCCAAGTACATTTCCAAACTACAAGAGGAAGTGAACGTATTGCGCGAATTGCGCGGGCATGACAACGTCATTCGCCTCTACGACGTTTTTTGCGTCGATAACGAACTTTTCATAATTACAGAACTGGGTCGTGGCGGAGATTTGTTCCATTTGCTCACCACCCACCCCAAACACGGAGTCACCGAATCTTACGCTGGTACGTTGCCTAGACCCCAAATCCAATTCAATGCGCCCGGGTCTCGTTTTCAACTCATCCCTCTCACCAACGCGCGACTGCCTCTCACCTACCTACCATCAACAGCCAAAACGGTATCGGAGATGCTTTCGGCCGTTTCCTTTTTGCACTTGCGCAGTATTTGTCACCGCGATCTAAAACTAGAGAATTGGGTGCTCGAGTCTGGCAAAGATGTCTGGAGCTCGCTCAAGTTGATTGACTTTGGACTCTCTACACACTATACTCCTGGACAACGTCTCAGTCGGGTTGTTGGATCATCCTACTACGTGGCCCCGGAAGTCCTCAAAAAGTCCTACACCGAATCGTGCGACTTGTGGTCCCTAGGAGTCATTGTGTATATGTTGCTTTCCGGGGCGCCCCCGTTTTACGGAAAGAATGACGAAGCCATCAAAGCTTCCATCGTTCAAGGTGAATATACCTTTCCGCACGAACTCTTTCGGGACGTGTCCGACGAAGCCATGGCGTTCGTCTCCACCTTGCTCAGCTATAACATTGAATACCGCTACACTGCTGATCAAGCCTTGACGCACCCATGGTTGGCCGCCAATTGCGATCCGGCTAACCTGCAGCGGTGCAAGGAGGGCGCTCGGGGCATGGGGCTGAATCTGGGACACGAATTATCACACATGGACCCCATGCACTTATAAATGGAGGCACTGTAACTTATACCAGTGCCAGCCAGCACCACCACTATAAAAACATACAAACACCACACCATTTTGGTACTGTTACTGCTCGTACGGACTACAGTCTTTGTACAGAATAGAGATCAATCCCGTCCATATGCACTACACGAATGTTGGTTGAATATGTTGTTATGGTCCAAAATCAAATTCCGGCAGTGAGAGTTCCACTACACCTTAGGCAAGGATCATAATCACTTGTGTACAACAGTCACTGTCAATCCAGTTTTCAAAGTCAGTCATACACATAACTTTATCCTGTTGACACATCTTTACTATTTCCAAGGTTCACAAATGATGGTGCCAGTTGATAGCTTGGCACGTAGGTCTAGGAGGGTTTCAGGGACATCACCCAGTCGGATGAAGCAATCAATGTGTGGGCGAATCTTTCGAAGCGCTAGCATACGTAGGAGAAACCCAAAGTCCTGGCCTGTTTCATTCCGATGCAATTCCAGGTTTTCCGTAAAATCAAAGATTGTTGCACGTTTCATCATGCACAAACGGAAGCGACCGAGAAAATTTTTAATCAGTGTCCCACAGTGTTGCTCAGGAGCGCTGCTACAATGATGTATTGGGCGACATACCAATCTCCCCTTCCGTGCCAAAGACTGACGTACAAAGACAAAATTTCTTGGAAAATTCAAATCGATGGCAATGTCGATACGCCCTTCGAGCTGATCCAACCATGCCTCTGCATTGTCGTCGACCGGTATTGCACGCTGCGCTTTGATAACATCAAAGTGCGCTCTCGGGGCCGTTACAAAAATGTCCTTGGCTCCCGCCAATTGAGCCAATCGAACGACTGCCAGTCCTTCCGGTGAAGCTCCACCAGTGACCAAAATCCTCCTTCCTTTGAAACATGTTCGAGAATACCGGTAGGGGCGGATCCTTCCGTGATGCAAAGCTTGGAAGGCTGGTAAGTATGTAGCAATTAGGCAGGCAATGTCGGCAGCATCCAAGTCTTTCGGTACAGTCACTAAATCCTGTGCGCGAGCGGGAACGTAGCGGGCAATAGGTCCACTTTTGGCTATTACAGCCACGCGCGATCCTGGTTTGATCCCGGCTTCTTTCGCTTCGGGGCCGCAGGCCTGGGCGCGTCCGACAAAGCTGCTACCGAACGCGCAGGGCCACCATTTATGTATTTCGGAAGCATTGCGCCGTATATGCAAATCTCGATCACAAAGTGCAGTCGCCTAGGATGAATTAAAACCCAAAGAATTTATATCTGGCATGAGAATGGACTTCTTGAACAAAGTCCAACACGACGCATGGGCGAGAGGCTTCTTACCTCTACGATCACATCGACGCGGTCCGGTAAAGAGTCCTTCTGTCGATGCAAATTGCTGTCAGCATCACACGTATCGCAATCCGAAAGCGGAGTTCTTGGTAAGGGGTCAACGAGACTTGGGCGACACCTGGGCAAATTATTGCGCTTGGAATAGTCTTCGGGATGCACATCAACCTTGCAAAACTTGCTGAATCGTGTCCGTCGGTACGAGACAATCATCCAATTATCCGCGCGACTATGGGTTGGTTTAGGAAATGTCAGCGGCTTAGTGGTTGATGCATGTTCGGCTAGTGAAGGGCTTCCCTCGTTGGCGACTGAGGGAAACGTTTCCTTTAACCGCGGAGAGCGTATGTCTGTCGAATCCTGGCTGGCCGCTCGATGCATCGTAGTGTCATCCATGTTTCGCGTAGGTACAAATTGGCCGATCCTACAAGTGCGCAAAGTGTAAAGAAGAAGAGCGGCACACTGGAACCCTTTACAATGTCTATCTTTGGCGGAAGGTTTGGGAACAAGACCCATCATTTTGAAATTTATCCGTTGAGTCTTCGATGATTGCAGAGTTAGGACTCTCTTTTCTCAGTCAGTCAGAGAATTACCAGTTTATGTTTTGAATTTAAAACGACCGGAGATGTGACGCACTTTACTGACTGTAGCATGCATATAAGCAATATTTAACCTAACGCCAGCCGCTACCGAAACTGCAAATTACCTGTGACGAGTAAGTCGATCTTTCCAAGGCAAGAAAACAGAACACACACTGTAGTTTGGACAGAACCCTATGTGAATCAATAGGGGTATTGGATACTTCCAAACTTGCTAGCAGGAACCTCCCTGGGAATTCACATCACTCTGTCAATCGAGGCCGCGTCACAAGCTGTTCCGGGGAAGGTCTTGGTTGTTGTCGCGATATGTAAACAGGTGTCGTGAACGGACGACTTCTCACAAGACTCTCTCGTTCACGGTGTTGTTTCGGTGGGTCGTACCGGGTCGCGGATTCGTCGTGGCCTATCTCGGGTCCACAACTGCACTCGCTATCAGTCA
>Ga0160421_1000123_pt1 | contig 36016 bp, 37 predicted proteins | sample TAMARWmetagpilot_FD_108195 | JGI IMG/M metagenome (GOLD analysis project Ga0160421, IMG submission 108195) | Phycosphere-associated microbial communities from TAMU algal ponds, Corpus Christi, Texas, USA - TAMU ARW-7 10/27 metagenome pilot | ecosystem: Engineered > Artificial ecosystem >... | reverse complement strand
GGCAACAGCACGCCCAACGAGTTCGCAATGAAAATGGCTATGGAAAAACGGGCCGCATGAGGCCAGATTAGAAACCCAAGACTCTCCCGAAAACTGGAGGGAACTCGGGTCTCAGGTCAAAGGGCAAGCCGGTGACAGTGAAGCTGCTGCTGAGCCGCTGGCGATGTGCGCAGCGGGAATGCCCACGACGAACGTTCACCGACCGACTGCCGACGGTAGCTGATCCATACGCGCGTCGGACGAGAAGGGTCGGAGAGATTGTCGGCCTGCTCGGCCACAGCGCCGGCGGCCGTCCTGGCGAGCAGTTGATGCAGCGGCTCGGCATGCCGGTCAGTGACGACACCATCCTGCGGCAATTGAAGCGGGATGCCGTGGTTGCTCAACGCAACTCCGAGCTACGGGTCGTCGGTATCGATGATTGGAGTTGGCGGCGGGCGACGAGCTACGGAACCATCATGGTTGACCTGGAGCGCCGCTCGGTTGTCGACATTCTGGATGACCGTAGCGTCGAGAGTGCGGCCAAGTGGCTGCGTGACCGTCCTTCCATCGAAGCTGTCAGTCGGGACCGCTGCGGTCTGTATGCGCAGGCGACTCGTGAAGGCGCACCGCAGGCCCAACAGGTCGCCGACCGGTTTCATCTGGTCCAGAACCTTCGCTCGGCCATCGAAGAACAGATGAGCCATTCCGGGCGCGCCACCGGCAGGGCTATCTTGCCAGAGAACGCAAACGTCGACGCTGCGGCACACCGCCGTCGTGCCCGTCTTGCGCATAGGCAATCCCGCCAGGAAATATTCGACATGCTCCACGCATTGCGTCAGGACGGGCTGTCCTACAGCGAGATCGCCGGACGGACGGGGTATGGACGTCGCAGTGTAACGAAGTGACTCAAGTTCGAGGCTCCGCCCGACAGGCGGCGCGCAGCACTGAAACCCACATCACCTTGGTACTTTGAAACCTTCCTTGCCGAATGCTGGAAGGACGGAAACCGCTGTGGCCGGCACCTGTTTCATGACGTCAAGCAGCGGGGCTACACCGGCAGCTTTGCCAACCTGGAGCGCCTGCTGGGGGCCTGGCGGCGAGCCGAAAGGGACCAGGCCGATGACGTGCCTCCCCCAGCTTCGAAGTTTGAGCCGGTTCGAGATCCTGACACCGGGCATTTGATCTCACCAGTTGTTGCCGCAGCGCTGTGCATCAAGCCTCGAAGCCTGCTGACAGAGCGACAGGCAAAGAAAGTCGATGCCCTGAAGAAGGGATCTGATGCGTTCGCCGAGATGCGACGCCTGGCGATGCGCTTCAACGGCATTCTTCGCGGCAAGAAATCCGAACCACTGGATACGTGGATCGACGAAGCGATCGACTCCGACCTCATTCCGATCATGCGGTTCGCTCGCGTCTTGCGCAGAGACATTAATGCCGTCAAAAGCGCAATCGAGCTGCCGTGGAGCAACGGGCAGGCCGAACGTCAAATCAACCGCCTCAAGACCCTCAAGCGCGCAATGTATGGCCGTGCAGGTCATGAACTGCTGAAGGCACGAATGCTGCCCCCGCTCCACACAAGAGGAAAAACCCAATTAAATGCCAAGCGACACGTCTTTCCTTCTATCGACCATCACGATGGCTTCTGGCCGTTCAATCGCCATTCTCTGATCGCTGCCATGTCGCAGGCCAGAGATGGTCCCGCCTGCTTGGTTGCAGCCCGTGGGCGCCAGATTGCGCGGTCGGCACTGGTCGCCGACCGCGCGACGGTCAGTTGTCGAAGCCGGTGAACATGCCGTTGGTGTTGGCCAGACCCTCGGTCGGGACGGGCTGGATCACATCCCAATGTTCCACGATCATGCCGTCTTCCATGCGGAACAGGTCGTAGAACGCGTTGGTCGTGGCGTTCCACTGGCCTTCGCTGATGGTCAGCACAAAGTTGCCCTCGCCCAGCACCTTGTGGATCTGGGTGTACTGGAACATGTTGTTCTGCGCGGTCAGCGCCTCGACGGCCTCGACGATCCCGGCCAGCCCGTCCTTGATATAGGGGTTATGCTGGGCATAGCTATCGGCACTGATGTATGCGGTGATTTTGGCCGGGTTCTTGCCCATCAGCACGTCTTCGACCAGCGCCACAGCCAGAGCCTTGTTCGCCTCGGTCTTGTCCAGATCGTTCACTTCGGTCGGGCCATTGGTTTGCGTTCTGCCGCTGGCGGTTTCCGTGACCAGGGGCTGCAAGGCATCCCAGTGTTCTGCCACTTTGCCGTTCTCGTCCACGCGGATGATGTCGAAGGACACCATCGTGTCGGCACCAAACGGCGCGGCGTTGCGCCAGATGTTGTGCATGAAGACATAGTTGCCGTCCTCGAACATGCGGATGTTTTCGGCGGTGGTGCCCGCCTCTGCCAAGACAGGCAACAGGCCGATAAAAGGCTCCAGCCCGGTCGGAATGAACGGGTTGTGCTGGATGTAATCCGCGTTCGCCACCTCGCGCATCGTTTCGACGTCGCCTTGCAGGACGGCGCCTAGAAACTTGCCGACTATTGGCTTGATCGACGCGGTTTCATCGGCAAGGGTGCCGGTGGCAAGCAAAGCGGTGGCTGCGGCGGCAATAAGGGTCTTTTTCATTGGTTTGGTTCCTTTTTCAGTGGGAGGGATACGGGTTGGTCAGGCGTCGGCACCGCCGAGTACGCCATCGAGCTGCATTTCTTTCAGCAGTGCGTCCTGGCGAGGCTGGGTGAAGGCGTTCACCTCGTCCACGCCCCAGGTGGTGCCGACGACGGTGCGCGTGGGGCGCTTGCCTGGCGCGGCATCGGCTAGCGACAGGTAGGTTTCCACCACCAATTGCGGGTCGGGGGCTTCATCACTGGCCAGCATCTGCGCAAAGCCCGCGATCATCGCGTCAGGCACCTGTCCAAGGTCGCCATAGGACGCCAGCACATCCGCGCGGGCGGGCGGTTTGCCGGCGGCAAGCAGGTTCGACGGGAATGGGCCAGGTTCGACCAGCGACACGTCGACGCCGAAGGGGGCCACCTCGTAACGCAAGCTTTGGCTGTAGGCCTCAAGCGCGTGTTTGGTGGCGCAATATGTGCCGAAGAAGGGCACAGAGACCCGCCCGGCGATCGAACTGGTGTTGATGATGAGGCCAGACCCGGCGGCGCGCATCGACGGCAGCACGGCCTGCATGGCGCGGATGGCCCCGAAATAGTTGGTGTCCATCTGTTCCGCGGCTTGCGCGAGGGAATAGGCCTCGGTCATGCCGATATACATGATGCCGGCGTTGTTGATCAGGATGTCGATGGGGCCATCGGCCAGAATGGCGGCGAAACCCTCTGTCACCGACGCGTCGTTTATGACGTCCATCTCGGCGATGGTGATGCGCGGCGAATAGCCCTCAAGCTCGGCCTTCTTGGCGGCGTTGCGCCCCGCCGTGTCGCGCATTGTACCCCAGACGCGGTCGCCACGCTCCGCAAAGGCTCGAACCGCCGCTGCGCCAAAGCCGCTGCTGGCCCCCGTGATGACGATGTTTCTTTCGGGTGTGGACATGGGTCATTCTCCTGCTTGCCTGTTTCTTTACCAACTGGTACGAATTTCTACAGCCCTAAGTCAAGATATAAAATACCGATTGGTACATAAATGAATGATGACGACCACAAACCCGCGCGCGGGCGGCCGCGGACGATGAACAATGACCGGGTGCTGGATGTCGCGATGAACGCATATTGGCAGGGCGATCCGGCCGATGTGTCGGTCAACGCGATCTGCCAGATGGCCGGAATATCAAAGCCCTCGCTATACCGCGAGTTCGGCAATGAGGACGGGCTGACCCGAGCCGTTCTCGACAGCTATGCCCGGCGGGTGCTGTCGGAGATGTTCGAGATCCTGCACGGTGGGAAGGGGCTGCGCGGGACGCTTGACGCTCTCATCGACTTCGCGAGCGACGATCCCCGCATGGAAACCGGCTGCCTCTTCTACAAGATGCGTGCTGGCAAGCACCGGCTTGGGCCAGACACGCGCGCGCGGGTGGAGGAGATCGACGCGGCCGCGCAATCAGCATATGTCGCGTTCCTGCAGTCCAGCCGCAACGCCGACGAATGGCCGGACGGGCTGCAGGTCGAAGTCGGGGCGAAGTACCTCGGGGAGCAGATCGCGCTTGCCATTACCCAGCGCGCTTCGGGCGAAAACCCCGCCCGCATCCGCGAAATGCTCACCCTCGCGCTGTCGGTCTTCACTGGCCCATGACGGGATCCGAGCGCGTGCTGATGGGCGTTGTTGCAACGATCTGCGGGTTACTGGGCATCGTAACATTAACTCCGCGGCGATTGGTCTGTGCGATTTTGCGGCATGACCCAAACCGTTCGTGATTCCCTTTATCGCCGCCACCGGTTCCCAGCTGAAGTGATTGCTCAAGCCGTCTGGCTTTATCTTTGTTTCCCGCTCAGTTTGCGGATGGTTGAAGACTTGCTGGCGGCGCGCGGGATCATTGTCTCGCATCAGACAGTGCGCCTTTGGGTCCAGAAATTCGGTCGGCTCTTTGCCAATGAAATCCGACGGAAATCCAACGGTCGGCTAGGCGACAAATGGTATCTCGATGAAGTCGTCATCTCCATTGGCGGCAAGAAGCACTGGCTGTGGCGGGCCGTCGATCAGGATGGCTTCGTTCTCGATGTGCTGGTGCAGAGCCGCCGTAATACCAAGGCCGCCAAACGTCTGATGCGAAAGCTTCTGAAAGGACAGGGTCAAGCCCCGTGGGCGCTGCCAAGCGAGAGATCATGCCCGGCGTCGAGCATTGTTCACACAAAGGCCTCAACAACCGGGCTGAGAATTCACATCAGCCAACACGACGGCGAGAGCGCATCATGAAGGGCTTCAAATCAGCTCGACATCTCCAGCGTTTCGTCTCCATCCATGACCCGGTCGCCAATCTCTTCTACATTCCACGCCACGATATTCCATCGGATCATCACCGCGAACTGAGAATCGAAGCCATGCAGATTTGGAACGAAATCGCACGCCTGCAAACCGCATAAGCGAAAGTCGCGTGCAACATTTTTGAACGGTGTCGGTTAATTTTACGGTGCCGCTTCAACGGCCTCCTGCGCAGCAAAAAGCCGGACGCGCTGGATGAATGGATCGACGGTGCTATCGATAGCGAACTCACTCACCGCAATCATGCGTTTCGCCAGCGTTCTGTGGCGGGATATTGATGCGGTCAAGAATGCAATCGAACTCCCCTGGAGCAACGGGCAGGCAGAAGGACAGATCAACCGCCTGAAGACGTAGAAGCGAGCAATGTACGGCCGCGCCGGCCCAGAATTGATGAGGGCGAGAATGCTACCGTTGAATCACAGACTTTGAGGAAGAACCGTTTCAAACATAAATCGACACTTGACCGCCGCCGATCATCGCCAACTTCGCACCCACGCCATCTCGACCTGGCGGGAAATCACTTTGTCGATTGACGCGTCAAATTCTAGTCGAAGAAACTATCGCGTCTCAAAATCGGTTAAGGCGACGCCACCGTTGGGCGAAACCATCCACAGAATTCAGATGCAAAATTTCGCATACCAGTTGTTTAGGCTATTTTACCCAAGAGTGAAAATCTCTCAGTCGTGTTCAACGTCTTCGGGGGAAGGTTCCTGTCATGCTTAACAACATCCGTATCGGTCGGAAGATTTATGCTGGTTTCGGCATTGTTTTGTTCGTTCTGGCTGCAATTGCTGGCCTGTCTATCTACTCAAATCTGACGAACAAGAACTCGTTCGTAGATTATCGCTCCGTAGCTCGGATGACAAATGAAGAAGGACGAATTCAAGCAAACATGCTCGAAGCGAGATTGGGTTTTTTGAAGTTCCGCTTCAATCAGTCCGAGGAGAACACACTAGCTGTCCGCCAGCGCTTGAATACGGCAGTAGCTGCGGTCGGGAAAATGGAGTCGATTGCCACGGACGATGCGGACAAAGCTGCGGCTCAAGAGTTTGTCGGCCTAATCAAGTCCTATGAAGATGGATTTGAGCAGGTGGTGGCAACTCAATCGAGGCGAAACGAGATTGTTGATGGTCAATTGGATGTCGCTGAAACTCAGCTGCAGTCAAAGCTGGCACAGATGACCAAATCCCTTTTTGATGAAGGCAATGTGGATGCCGCTTATCAAGCGGGTTTGCTGGAGAATAACGCCTCAACAATTCTGCTCAATGGAACCAGGTTCCTACTAAAGAACAGAAGAAGCGATTTCGACGCCGCGCTTGCTGAGGCAGAAGAGGCCAAGAGCCAAATTGCAAATCTTGAGAGGATCGTTTTTGCCAGTACTATCCGCGACGAATTGACAGGTATTTCTGAATCACTGGACTTCTACATTTCAAGTCTGACCGAAGTTCAGAGCATTATCGCGCAACGTAATTCCGTTATTAATGGCACACTCGATGTGGTTGGCCCGGAACTGACGAAGAAGCTTGAAGACTTCAAACTTGCGTTGAAGAACGAACAGGACACATTGGGGCCGCGCATTCAGTCAACGATGGAGAATGCAGCCCTGTTTGCCGGAATTGCAGCGATTGTGGGCTTGCTGAGTGCCTCGATTATCGCATTTGTCATCGCGCGCGGCATCACTCGGCCCATCGTCGCCATTACGAAAGCGATGGGTTCGTTGGCTGACAACAAGCTTGAAACCGAGATACCTGGGCTCGATCACAGGAGCGAGGTTGGCGAGATGGCAAATGCAGTGAATGTCTTCAAAGAGAATGCCATTCGCATCCGTGATCTGAACGCGCAAGAAGCAGCACTTCAGGCGAAGAATTTGGATCTGCAATCCAACATCTCGACTGTTGTAGCTGCAGCTGTGGAAGGCGACTTCACAAAGCGGATCACCGTCAAGTACGACAATCGTGACCTTGATGCGTTCGCTGATAATGTAAACATGCTTGTCAACTCCGTAGACGGAAGCATCGCTGAAACCCAGCGGGTGATGTCCGCGCTCGCCAAGGGTGACCTCACGGAGGAAATGGAAGGCGACTACAAGGGTGTATTCGCCGACCTTCAAACCAGCGTGAACTCAACGATGGAGAACCTTCGGGGAGTGCTTGAAGAGGTTCGCCAATCCGCAAACGTAATCAACGGTGGGGCTGATGAAATCAGTTCAGCTTCCAATGACCTTTCGAAAAGAACCGAGGTTCAGGCCGCATCACTTGAAGAAACTTCTTCGGCACTTGAGGAAATTACAGTCGCTGTCAAAACCTCGACTGAGCGAGCCGACGAATCCAGCAGGATGGTCAATGAAGCTCGTGAATATACGAGTAGATCAACTGAAGTGGTGGGTGAGGCCACTGCGGCCATGGACCGAATTGAGCAGGCATCTGGAGAAATCAGCAACATTATCAATGTGATTGATGAGATCGCTTTCCAAACCAACTTGCTGGCACTCAACGCTGGTGTTGAGGCGGCGCGTGCTGGAGAGGCTGGCAAAGGCTTCGCAGTTGTCGCACAGGAAGTCCGCGAACTTGCCCAACGATCGGCAGTCGCAGCCAAGGACATCAAGGAGTTGATTACGAAATCTTCTTCCGAGGTCCAGACCGGCGTACAGCTTGTCTCTTCGACTGGTGAGGCTCTCAGCGAAATCCAGGATCGTGTCAACAAGATCGCAAGTCAGATGACATCGATTGCACAAGCCGCAGGTGAGCAGTCGACTGGCTTGCAGGAAGTCAGCATCGCGATCAACCAGATGGACCAGGTTACCCAGAAGAATGCGGCTATGGTTGAAGAAGCGGCGGCAAGTTCTGCGAAACTGGCAGACGAGACCAATGTCCTGAAGAGTCTGATTTCCCGTTTCAAGCTCAAGGAGGGTCAGCAGGCTTCTTCTCAGTTGAGGCAGGTTGCTCAGAAAATGGCTGAAAAGCCCGTGGCGACGAAGACGAAAACAACTCTCGTTTCAACCTCTGACGGAAACGCGGCTGTGAACATGGATAGCTGGCAAGAGTTCTAAGCAGCTCTGTCAATGAGCGCTCATCGCCAACGCGAAGAGACTGAGCGTCACTGATCACAGGCGGGGGTAAAACCCCTCCCGCCTGTGACCGAAGTAAGCTCCTGATCGCTCTGAAGATCCGTCATGGCCATGACACTTCTGGCCATCCTGCCACAATAGGCATGACAGTTTAGGTGACGTGGGGGTCCCCATGAGCGCACTCACTGTGATTGTCGAATACAACCTTTGAAGGAATAGGCTGATGCGTGACTTCAATATAGCTGTTGGTCGCAATAGACTGCGCACCGTCGGTTTCGCGTTGTCGACATCATTGGCAGTTATCGTTGCGCTAGCTTTTCTGATCTTTGATACGATCGACAGGCAAGCAGAAGAGGCGGAATCAAGGATCATTTCCGAGATCATTGATGTTGTCGGAAAGCATCGGCTTCAGTCAATGTTCATACGCGTCAAGCTGGAACAATGGCTCAACTCGGGCGAGGTGTCTCACATTGAAGCCATGAAGCTGGACAAAGCTCGATTGCTTGAGATCAAGAACCGCGCCCTCGATCTTTCGATGCAGTCGATTGTTTTGTCGCAGAATGGCATCGCGGATCAGGTGGAAGCGCTAGGCAAACTTGTAGATATCACTGTTACCGATGTTGAGGCTCTCATTGAAAGCATTGAAATTGAATCAGATCAAAGTATTATACTATATAATAAATCCAATATAATAAGAGATATTGATAATATAATAGAAAAATCTGAGATTATCAACAGCAAAATTACAGATCTAGATCCGCTTCACGAATTCCATTATCTTCATGGATTGTCTGTTGCGATCGTTATTGCTGTATTTGCGGTTTATCTATTTTTTGTCATATTCCCCTTGCGTCGGAAAATGCAAAGAGATGCAAACAAATATATATCGCTTTCCGAGGAAGTCTGGAAGCTATCGGAGATCGCCAGACGGACCGAAAACGCAGCGATCATCACAGATACCGATGGTTTTGTCGAATGGGTGAACGCTGGTTTTGAACGGATCTCTGGGTTCAGCTCAGCTGAGGTGATCGGAAAGAGGCCAGGGTCCATCTTGCAGTTTGAGGGCACTGATCCGCAAACGATCAAACAGATATCTGCAGCCATCAAGAACAGACAGCCCATCCAGACCGAAATCCTTAACCGTGGCAAGACAGGTCGTATATATTGGTTGAGTCTGGATATCCAGCCGCTTGTCACTCCGAGGGGTGAGTTCGTTGGCTTCATGGCAATCGAGTCGGACATCACCGAGCTAAAGGAGACCTCCAATGCGTTGCTGACGAAGAACAATGACCTCGAAATGATGTCCCAGATGGCCAAGGTTGGTGTGTGGAGTATTGATCTCGTCACGGACGCAGTCGAGTGGTCGAGCCAGGTTCGAAGCATTCGTGGTGTTGGCCCAGACTACGTCCCGACCTTTGACAGGGTGATTTCTTTCTACGCACCAGAATCGAAAGAGAGGATTGTTGAAGACCTTTCTCGATGCAGGAACGAAGGTGTTGAGGTGGATCAGGAGTATGCGCTGATCGACACTACGGGAGTAAAACGGCGAGTTCGGGTTTATGCAAAGGTCGTCAGGGACACGAGTGACGGTGGCAAACTCATTGGAACAATCCAGGACATTACCGAACTCGCAAACACAAGGGATGGCCTTCAGCAATCCAACGACCGCCTGGAACTCGCAACGGAATCGGGAACCGTTGGCTTATGGGATTGGTCAAGTGCTGAAGGGTATGTGTGGGTCCATCCAAACTGGTGGATGCATCTTGGCTTCGCCGGGTCTCAAGAAAGGCCGCCGCATGAGTTTATCCATCCTGAGGACTATGACAGCGTCAAGAACAAATGGGCGGAATCGGTTGATGGGCATGCCGCAGTGTATCAAGCCGAGTTCCGTCTCCTGGATGGGAACGGTGATTGGCACTGGGTTCAGTCCAAAGGCAAAGTGACCGATAGAAGCTCTGACGGCAGTGTCACACGTATGAGCGGAGTCTTTGTTGATATTCACCACAGGAAACTTGCCGAGCAGAGAATTGCCTATGCTGCCAGTCACGATTCAATGACGGGGTTGGTCAATCGCGAGGAGATTCGGCGGATCGTTAACGAAACTCTTTCGCCGAATGCATATGAAAGACTCTGCGTGCTGACGCTTGATCTGGATCGGTTCAAACACATCAACGATGCCTTTGGTCATGAGGCAGGAGATGTTGTCTTGAACACAGTAACGTCCAGGCTAAGAAAAATTGCTCGGAAGAAGGACATTGTCGCCAGACTGGGTGGTGATGAGTTCTGTATCGTTGTTGCAACCGGGCGCAACTGGCAGGCGGCTGCAGATCGGTTTGCGGCAAGGGCCATCGAAGCGATCAGCAAACCTGTTACTTATCGGGGCGCATCTCTGCAGGTAGGGGTAAGCATTGGTGTGGCTGTATACCCCGATCATGGGGCTGATTTTGATACACTGCTGCGCAACGCTGACGCCGCGCTGTACAAAGTGAAGCACAGCGGAAAGAATAATTATTATCTCTTCAATGCGGAATTGGCCAAAGCGGTCGAGGCTCGTCGGGAGCTTGAGGCAGAGCTCGCGGTCGCTATCGAAAGGGGCGAGCTGGAACTCTATTTCCAGAAGCAGGTCAACCTCGGATCGAACGAGACCGTGGCGGCAGAGGCTTTGTTGCGCTGGAAACATCCAACGAAAGGGATGATTCCTCCTGATGTGTTCATCCCTTTGGCAGAAGAGAACGGCCTCATCGTGCCGATTGGAGAATGGGTCATCGAGGAAGCCTGCCAAAAGGCATCAACCTGGCCTCAGCCATGGGTAGTGTCGGTGAACCTGTCTGCAATGCAGTTGGGAAAAAGCGATTTATTTGCTTGCGTGATGGGCAGCCTTCGGAAGGCCGGGCTAGGTCCTGAAAGACTTGAAATTGAAGTCACCGAAAGTGTCTTCCTGATGCACGATCAGAAGCTGCTAAAGGACTTGCACAAGCTTCATGAAACAGGTGTCAGTCTTGCCCTGGATGATTTCGGGACCGGCTACGCCTCGCTCAGCTACCTTCAAAAGCTACCCTTTTCGAAGGTCAAGCTCGACAAATCGTTCGTCTCTGATATCGAAACGAATACCCAGTCTTCGGAGATTGCAGTGGCCATCGCATCGCTTTGTCGAAATCTGGTGCTCCAGACCACTGCTGAAGGCATAGAAACGGAAACACAGCGTGTTTTGATAACAGCGGCTGGCTACACTTGCGGACAGGGTTATCTGTTTGCCAAGCCAATGGCGAACGAAGCGCTAGTTGCGTCGGAAATGAAGGTTCAAGAACTACAACTCCAGGCCTCTGGCTAATGACCGTCGCGCAAAGATGCTCACGAGATCTCCGTTATGATGTACTGAATGATTGGGAACCAAAAATATGACGACCGAAGACCATATCATACAGGAGTCGATCGCCTCACTAGGTGAAATAAATGTACCAGCTGCGCTTCAGAGCCGCATACATGACCATCAAAGACACTTGATGGGGCTAGCCTCTTCGCTCTTGGCGGGTGGCCATAGCAGAGAGAGCGTTCAAAGGGCGATCGAGGTCGTCATGGAATCATTCAAGCACGAGCTGACAATCGCCATTGCAGCTTTGGTGGAGAAGCAAAATGCTCAATAATCTGAAGCAGGACGAGGCCGGCCGGATGATGGCACTGCATCGCCTCGATATTCTCGACACACAGGTAGAACAGCCGTTTGAAAAAATCGTAGAGCTGGTGCAGCAAGTGATTAATGTGCCAATGTGTGCTGTTTCCCTGATCGATGCTGATCGGCAGTGGTTCAAGGCCTGCAGAGGACTGGACGTTTGCGAAACAGCTAGGGATGTTTCGTTTTGCACCCACGCTATTCAGTCCATCGATCCCTTTATTGTCCGTGACGCAACACTGGACCCACGTTTTGCTAATAATCCGCTTGTGACTGATGAGCCGCACATTCGCAGCTATGCTGGAATTCCATTGCTCACACCCGAAGGGTACGTCGTTGGGACTCTCTGTGCAATCGATCGGGTAGCACGCGAATTCCCTGATCACGAAATAGCGATACTGTCTAATTTTGCAAAGGTGATCGTCAGCGAATTGGAGCTGCGCCAGATCGCTTCGACGGACTCCCTTACAGGCGCCTTAACCCGTCGTGCCTGGATGGAACGTGCAAGGATAGAGCTCAATCGGGCATGGCGTCACGACCGCCCTCTGTCAATCCTTATGATTGATATTGATCGGTTCAAAACTATCAATGATACACTCGGTCATCCGGTTGGAGACCTGGTGATAAAGCGTTTTGCGGAATTGTTCATGAAGACGCTTCGCAACTCCGATGCACTGGGAAGATACGGTGGCGAGGAATTCTGCGCGCTCTTGCCCGAAACATCATTGGAAAATGCCGGACTTCTTGCCGAGCGATTACGCGTCTTGTGTTTTCAAGAAGAAATCAGCGAGCTCAATGGCCTGCACGTTTCGGTAAGCGTCGGCCTAACCTCGCGCCAGAATGGTACGAATGATGTTCTCGCCATGATCGAGGAAGCTGACAGAGCGCTGTACCATGCCAAAAAAAGCGGTCGCAATTGTTGTCAATCCTATGAGGATTTATCACGAGAACTCAGCTCAAGCGTCGCCTGAGACGCCAATACGTTCTCTCAGGTCACGACATCTTTCTTCACAGGATGCAATTTAACCAGGGTGAATTTTCCACGATTGTTACAGACCGGGTGACCAAGCCTGTTTACAATGGTAATGCACTGTAGGATGGAGGGGTATTCGACCCCGCCCGACGCCATCAGTTGATCATCCATTTGATAACGAAGCGGGCCCCCCCCAGTGGGCTATTCTCAACGTGAACGGCTCCACCGTTTCTGGTTGCCAGTTGCCGCACAAACCCAAGACCAAAGCCGCTTCCTTCACTTGACTGGGCTTGCTTTCCCTTTACGAACAAGGAAAAAACGGATTCGTGTTCTTCATCGGGGATGCCGATCCCATTGTCGTCTACATAGATAAGAACATGTCCAGGGCGTTCATAAATAGCCACATCTATGGTAACATTTTGTCCCTTATTATGCTTGATCGCGTTTTCAAATAAATTTGTAAATATCGACTTAAATTCATTTGACGGCGCTTGAATTTGTTCTATTTCTGAAAATAAATTCAGATTATTATGAACAGACCCATCGATATCATTAAATATTTCGAACAAAAAATCATGAATATAAAGCGTGGACAGAGAGCTCGAGCCTATGTTCTTGTCGGCAACATATGTTGAAATATCTTTTACCAAATTGCGCATACTGTTTATCCGCTCTTGCGCGATGTTCATTAGTTCTTGCGTCTCTTCGGACAAACGAGAAATCTCTTTATCTTCCTTGATAATCTCAAGCATTCCTGCAACTTTCCGCAAAGGTGACCTTAAATCGTGGAACGCCGCGTAGGAAAACGCCTCCAAATCTTTTTGGTATTCCTTGATGGCTTCATTGGCACGCTGAATCTCCAACTCCCTGTCCTTCCTGTCCGAGATTTCTCGCTGAACCGATACCCAATATCGAAACCACCCCTTCTCATCTGCGACAGGCATTATGGATAATTCCACCCAAAAACCAGTTCCATCTTTTCGGTAATTGTACAGATCAACCTGGCAAGATTCCCACCTGCGCAATTTTCTCCCAAGCGCAGCCATTTCTTCTCGGCTAGTCAGTGGGCCCTGGAGCAGCCGAGGGGTTTTCCCTACAATCTCTGAGAGTTGATACCCTGTCATTCTGGTGAATGTCTTGTTGCACCAGACGATTTCTGGTCCATCGGGCCAATCCAGCGGCTCGGCTTTCGTCACTAAGATAGCGTCAAGAGTATAATCTCCGAGATTCTCAACCACATCAGACAGCGATAAGCTCATCGGGCTTGCTACTTTCTTCTTCACAGAGAACCATGAACATTTGGCCCCGGAGGGCAGGCACGTGATTTTTGGCTTGATGAGCCAAAACGCAATCATGTGCAGCGGTTCAATGGTTCGCTTTGGCTGGTATCATTTTCGCCTGATCACGTAGTGTGCGTAAGAGGGTGAAACAAACCCCCATTCGCATGGTTGACATCCTAGTCATCGAAAGCGACCGCACTCTCTGCTGAGTTCCGCTTTGGGGTTCCAGACCACTCGGCGCCACACCAGTCATCGTCGAGTACCTAAGATTAAGGGCAGACGCAGGAGCGTTCGAACACGTCAAATCTACAGCCGCGATAACAGACAAATAGCGCTTCGCGGCATCCATCTGTACGGCAGCCGGCATTCAACCCAAATCCTCTGAGCATTCATCGGGCGGCTTGCTTTGAGTGTACTCAGTTATTATGAAAGTAATTGCTGCCGCATCAATTTCATCTTTACCAATACGGAAGTCGACACCGTATTCAGGGAACTCTTGAAAATAGCTACCGTTGAGATCGGATGATATTACACCAATGGGCCCCACATATCCGGCTTTGCGGAGTTGCGGTGCAGTCTCTCGGAAATCATTGTTTGGCACCAATCTATTGTCAAGCAACACGATATCCATTGTGTTTGATTCAAGGTGGTTTAACGCGGACACAATGCCATCAACATATTCAAGCTTGACTATGATTCCTTCGATTTGGTTCACGAGACGCTTGATTAATCTGTACTCGTCTGGATCATCATCAACCAAGAGAATTTTTACTTCGAGTTCGCTTGCTTCTTTGCTCAACGGCAGCTCCCTAATGAATCAATCCACGTCGCAATGCTGCTGAGACCATTTGCGCACGATTTACCACGTCAAGTTTGCGAAAGATTGTCGCTATGTAGGTATTTATGGTGTGTTCAGATAGCCCAAGAATCGTTGCAATTTCACCAGATGTCTTCCCTTCGGCAGTCCATTTCGTGACCTGAATCTCACGCTCATTGAGCGTGCCATCTGCTTCCTTGGATAATACGATTTCAAAGTATCGTTGAAAAATTACAGTTGCATCAAGCGAGAGTGTTGCGATCTGCTTATATTCCGTCAGTTCGGTGTTGCCTAACATGACCAAACAGTAGCGATTGGCGGTCGCAGAATGAAGCGGTATGACATCAGCGAATTTGCATCCGCAGACTTCAATTATTGAGGACGGACTTTGTGCAACATTTATCGAAAAAGGAGAGGTGGAGCGCTTCGAATGAACTATGATCGGATCTTCATTATCCAATAGTTTGAAGGGTGCAGTTGCCGACCACGACACGGGAATATTGATTAGAGAATGCTTTGATTCCAGGCTAAAGCCACCATTATAGATCGGCATTTCTGAAAGAAAAAAACTCTCGCGATCATAGGCCAGAGATAACGATTTGAACATCCGGAAGAAATCCATCCGATTGATAGCGTTTTCAAGTTCTCTATTCAGCCGGGTGGGGGTGTGGCGCTTCACGCGATAATTTCTTTCGTTTACCAAGTGGTTTTATGGGTTGTTTCCTATGTAAAATTTATGTTCCGTTTTCCGCTTTTCAAGCCTGCATACTGATTAGCCCCTAGATTTCTGGACGTCTTCTTCCCGAATTTTCAGGCGAGGAGGCCATGATGGGCAAAGCCACCTTGTTGCATGGGTCCCCGATTTCGGCGAGAACGTGCGCCCTGTGATTTTCATGGGAGCATGCGATGCCGCATAAATTCTACGCTGGTCGGCGCGATAAGTTTCCCAAGGCGAAATACGCGGTGACCAATTGGTCGGAGTACAACGAGGCTCTGCGCCGTCGCGGTGACGTGACGATCTGGCTTGAGGATGGGGCTGCCGGGAAATGGTTTGCGCCGAAGCGAAAGGGTCGCGGTGGTCAGCCGAAATATTCGGACTTCGCGATTGAGACCTGTCTGACGCTGGGGCTGATCTTTCACAAGCCGTTGCGTCAGCCCCAAGGGTTCGTTCGGTCGCTACGTGGACTGATGGGCGTGGAGTTGCCGGTTCCAGACTTCTCGACCTTGTCGCGGCGGGCGATTGGCCTCTCGGTCGTGGACGACAGGCCGCAATCCAGTGGCCCCATCACGCTGATCGTGGATAGCACGGGCCTGAAGATCCATCGCGGTTCAGGCTGGCAGAAAACCAAGCATGGGACAGGAAAGACACGCAAATCCTGGCGCAAACTGCACATCGGGTACGATCCCAACAGCGGCGAGATCGCTGCCTCGCTGCTGACCACCGACCATGTCGGGGATGAAACCGCATTGCCCGGACTCATCGCCGTGATCGAAAACCCGGTGGCCCGCGTCCTTGCAGACGGAGCCTATGACGGCACCGGAGTTTCCAACTGTTTGACCGAAGCTTTCGGAACAGACGTCGAGATCACCATCCCGCCGCCGATAACCGCTGTCCTCGGCCTGAGCGATGGGCGCGACGCTCACATAGAGCATATCGCCGAGCATGGCCGAATGGCGTGGCAGGCAGCAACGGGGTACAATGATCGCGCCCTCGTCAAAGCCCAGATCGGGCGCCGCAAGTTCGACATCGGCCCAGAGCTGAACGCCAGGGAAATGAACCGCCAAGTTACAGAAAACCAGATCGCCACAAAATCTCTCAACCGCATGACCCGCCTTGGTCGTGCGGTCTTCAAGCGAGCCGCATAGTCACTTGGGGAAAGGGGCGACTGCGCTCACATTCTGACCCATGCAACAAGCTGCACTTTGAGCTACCCCCCGAAATTCGGACACTGACGTAAGCTACGATTTGTTGTCTGCTGGTCTTCGACGAGAAGGAGATCAGAGATGTCGAAACGCAAACAACATTCGCCGGACTTCAAGGCGAAGGTCGCCCTGGAAGCCGTGAAGGGCGAGGAGACGGTATCGGAACTGGCAAGCCGATTCGGTGTTCACCCGACGATGATCCATCAGTGGAAGCGTGCGTTGCTCGAAGGCGCTTCGGGCGTGTTCGAGCGCGGCGGCCTGCGCAAGCCGGAGATCGACGAGGATCAGGTGAAAGAGCTCCACGCCAAGATCGGGGAACTGGCCGTCGCCAATGATTTTTTGTCACGAAAGCTCAAGCCTTGGGGCGTGAAGTGAGACGCGGCATGGTCGAGCCGGGCCATCCCATTTTGCCGGTCGGCAAGCAGTGTGCGCTGCTGTCGATCTCCCGATCGTCGTTCTATTACGTGCCGAAGGGCGAGAGCGAGATGAACCTCGCGCTGATGCGACAGATCGATGAGCAGTTCCTGGAGACGCCGTTCTTCGGCGTGCGGCAGATGACCTGGCATCTGAAGAACGAAGGCCATCCGGTGAACGAGAAGCGCATTCGCCGACTGATGCGGCTCATGGGGCTGATGCCGATCTACCAGAAGCCCAGCACCTCAAGACCGGCGAAGGGTCACAAGATCTGGCCATACCTGCTCCGGGGCTTGCGTGTGGAGCGGCCGAACCAGGTCTGGGCTGCGGACATCACATATCTGCCGATGCGCCGCGGGTTCCTCTATCTGGTCGCGATCATCGACTGGTTCACCCGCAAGGTGCTGGCCTGGCGCATCTCCAATACGCTGGAGGCCGACTTCTGCGTCGAGGCGTTGAACGAGGCGGTCCACAAGTTCGGTGTGCCGGAGATCATGAACTCCGACCAAGGCTCGCAGTTCACGTCCTTCGCGTGGACGGACCAGCTACGACGGATGGGGGTTCGCATCTCTATGGACGGCAAGGGACGGTTCCTCGACAACATCTTCGTCGAGCGACTGTGGCGCACGCTCAAATACGAGTGCGTTTACCTGCACGCCTGGGAGACCGGGTCACAGGCCCGCACCGGCATTCGAAAATGGATGGAGTTCTACAATAGGAGGCGACCGCATTCCGCCCTTGGCGGCAAACCGCCTGCCGTGATCTACTGGCAGGCAATCGATCAAAACCAACCCGATCAGCAGGTCAAGAGAGTAGCTTAATTTACGCCGAAATCTGTCCAACGAAAGGGGAGTAGCTCACTTCAACTGGGAACCGATGGCGGCGATAAAAGCGATCACGAGCGACTTGGGTCATGCTGAAAGATCGCACAGGTCGATCGCCGACAGGTTAACTTTACAGTGCCCGAGTGGTTTGGGTCATGTCGTAAAATCGCACAGGCCAATCGCCGCCCGGTTAACGTTACGATGCCGGCGCACATTCTCGCCGAAATCGGCGACCCATGCAACATGGTGGCTAGGGCACTCTATCCCCAAAACGTATACATTTTCGGTTGAGGATCGCACAATCGTTTGCGCCCCTGCGAAGAAACTGCGCGAAATAGACCTCTTTCGGATAATTCTCCAAGCGTAATTTGAAGATTCGGGATACAGAAACGTTGACCGTCGCTTGTCACCCGCATACAGTCTGGCTATCGGATTTGCAAAGACAGGGCACTTGCAGTGGCACTAAGAGGCAGCGGCGACATAAGGGGTCACGAAGACTCCGGAGCTGACGGTAGTCGCATGTCGGAGGCATATGATCGCATCAAGAAAGCCATTCTGGAATGCGATCTTATGCCAGGTTCCCGGCTGTCGCAGGTCAAAATTGCAGATATTCTGGGGCTCAGCCGAACGCCGGTTCGCGAGGCGCTACGGCTCCTCGAAAAGGAAGGTCTGATAACTTCGGAACGTGGGCGGCAAATCGTCATCTCTCAAACGACGATGGAAGATCTGGATGAATTGTATGCACTTCGGATCAAGTTGGACTGCGCCACCGCACATTTCTGTGTGCCAAATCTGACATCCGAAGACATTGCCGAGATGCGTGAGTGCCTGGAGCAAATGAACCGGCACTCAGCGAAGGAAGATTTCGCAATCTTCGACGTTGCGCATCGGACTTTTCACATGATCGCCATACGCGGTGCCGGCCAGCGCCACGTTGATTTTTCCGCGCAGCTGAATGAACACGCAGAGCGATACCGCCGTATCTATATGGGTCAGGAGAATTCCTACACGCAATCGCGAGTAGAGCATGAAGCAATCCTGGAAGCCTGCGTAGAGCGAGATGCTAATGGCGTAGCCTGTCTGCTTGCAGAGCATTTTGCGCGCATCGCGCTAACGATCGTCGCTTGTATCGAGCCGCAATTCGAGCCGCGTCTTGTCCGTTCCGCAGTCAAGTTCGTCTTTGTTACGCATGGCGAAACACGCCGGTCAACCTCCCGAAAGGCGGACCTAGAAACACGAAAGGCAAGCAAGTGGTGAAAGTCGCAATCGTCGGTTCCGGGAATATCGGGACCGATCTCCTGATCAAGATAAAGCGCCTTTCCAAGATCCTCGATGTAGTCGCGCTCGTTGGCATAGACCCGGATTCAGACGGGTTGAAGCGCGCTGCGCGTCTTGGCGTCGCAGCTCATTCGGGCGGACTGGAATCCTTTTTGAGCAGCGACGACAGCGATGGCGTGGCTTTAGTGCTCGACGCGACGAGCGCCAAGGCGCATGCTCATCACGATAAGCTTCTGGAAGCCAGAGGGATACGCAGAATTGATCTGACGCCAGCCGCGATCGGTCCATTTGTCGTTCCGTGCGTCAATCTGGAGCAGAACTTGTCGGCCTCCAACGTCAACATGGTCACTTGCGGCGGTCAAGCCACAATTCCTGTCATTGCCGCAATCAGCCGAGTCGCGCCCGTGCGCTACGCCGAGATTGTCGCGACCATCGCCTCGCGCTCAGCAGGTCCCGGCACTCGCGCCAACATCGACGAATTTACTGAGACCACTGCGCGCGCGATCGAATCGGTCGGGGGTGCCGAACATGGGAAAGCAATTATCGTCCTCAATCCTGCGGAACCACCGATCACCATGCGCGATACAGTGTTCTGCCTGTGTAACGATGCGGATCAGGAGGCCATTCGCCGGTCTGTTCGGGACATGGTCGCCGAGGTCGCGGAATACGTGCCCGGGTACCGAATGAAGCATGAGGTGCAGATCGCGCCGGTTGCGCACAATGAAAGCCTCCGGCTTGCGGACTACGACATGAACTTTACAGGCCTCAGCGTCAGCGTGTTCCTCGAGGTTGAGGGCGCTGCCCACTATCTTCCAGCCTATGCAGGCAATCTCGATATCATGACATCCGCCGCACTGCGAACCGCAGAGCGCATGGTTCAAGCCGGAGACGCATCATGAAACCGATTTACTTGCAGGACGTAACGCTGCGCGACGGGATGCATGCAATTCGCCACCGGCTCGACCCGCTAACGCTGGGTAGCATTGTCGCTGCATTGGATGCAGCGGGTGTCGATGCAATCGAGGTTGCTCACGGCGATGGCTTGGCGGGCTCCTCGGTCAATTACGGCTTTGGTTCCAACAGCGACCGCGAATGGATCGAGATCGCCGCGGAGAAATGTACCAATTCACGTCTGACGACGCTGCTTCTTCCCGGGATCGGTACGATCGACCATCTGAAGGAAGCCAACAAGCTTGGCGTCAAATCGGTGCGCGTCGCGACCCATTGTACGGAAGCCGATATTTCGGCGCAGCATATTGCAGCAGCGCGTGAGCTTGGCATGGATGTCTCGGGATTTCTCATGATGTCTCATATGTCGGAGCCTGAAGCGCTGGCCGAGCAGGCAGCGCTGATGGAGAGCTACGGCGCCCATTGCGTATACGTAACCGATTCGGCGGGCGCGCTGACCATGGAGGGCATTCGCGCACGCATCCGTGCCTATCGCGACAAGCTCGATCCGAAAACGGAGATCGGCATTCACGCGCACCAGAATCTGTCGGTCGCCGTCGCAAACAGCATTGTTGCGCTTGAAGAGGGCGCAACACGTGTTGATGCGTCGCTGTGCGGAATGGGTGCCGGCGCGGGAAATACGCCAATCGAACCTCTTGTCGCAGCTCTCGAGCGTGAGGGAATGTCGCATGGAGCGGATTTGTTCGCGCTTCAGGATGCCGGAGAGGATCTGGTCCGTCCGCTGATGGACCGTCCTGTACGGGTTGATCGTGAGACGCTTTCGCTCGGATATGCGGGCGTCTATTCAAGCTTTCTTCGCCATGCGGAGCGCGCCTCGGCGCGTTACGGCGTCGATGTTCGCGAGATACTCGTCGAGCTCGGGCGCCGGGAGATGGTCGGTGGACAGGAAGACATGATTGTCGACGTGGCTATCGAGCTGGCGGAGTCGGGAAAATGAGCGACAGTAAGCCAAAGCTGCGGTCGCGCGTGTGGTATGAGGGCAACGGTAAAAGCGCATTCATGCACCGCTCCTGGATGAAGAACCAAGGTGTGCCCGACGACATGTTCGACGGTCGGCCGGTCATCGGCATTTGCAATACTTTTTCCGAGATGACGCCGTGCAATGCGCATCTTCGCGGGCTGGTGGAAAAGGTCAAATTCGGCGTTTACGAAGCTGGCGGTTTTCCGATCGAGTTTCCTGTTCTTTCGCCAAGTGAAAGCCAAACGCGGCCGACAGCCATGCTTTACCGCAACCTTGCGGCCATGGATGTCGAAGAATCGATCCGCGCATACCCTGTCGATGGCTTAGTGCTTATGGCAGGCTGTGACAAGACCACGCCATCTTTGATGATGGGTGCGGCAAGCTGTGATGTACCCGCCATCCTTGTCTCGGGTGGCCCAATGTTGAACGGTGTCGTGAAAAACGAGCGAGTCGGTTCCGGTACGGCTGTTTTCCGCTGGGTGGAGGAACTGAAGGCCGGCACGATGAGCGAGACGGATTTTCTCGCTGCGGAGGCAGGACACGCACGCTCTGCCGGAAGCTGTATGACGATGGGCACAGCTTCGACGATGGCAGCCATGGTCGAAGCTCTGGGCCTTGGTTTGATGCAGAATGCGGCCATCCCGGCCGTCGATGCACGCCGGCATCAGCTTTCGCAGTTGGCTGGCCGAAAGATCGTTTCGCTTGCGCAAGAACAGATCAAGATTGGCCGGATCTTGACGCGCGAAGCCTTCGAAAATGCGATCCGCGTCAATGCTGCGATTGGAGGATCGACCAACGCGGTACTTCATCTCATCGCGATTGCCCGCAGAATGGGGGTCGAACTCACCCTGGATGACTGGGATCGATTGGGGCGCGGCGTGCCGACGATTGTCGACCTTATGCCTTCCGGCAAGTATCTGATGGAGGATTTCTACTACGCAGGCGGACTTCCGGCCGTCATGCGCGCAATCGGTGAAAAGGGGCTTCTGCACAAGGATGCTCTAACCGTCGATGGCCGCACCATTTGGGAGCAGGTCTGCGATGCCGAGGTCTGGAACAGCGACGTCATCAGGAGCTGGGAACAACCACTAAGGGAAGAAGGCGGGATCGCAGTGCTCCGCGGGAACCTCGCCCCACGCGGGGCCGTTCTCAAGCCGTCCGCCGCGTCACCCGACCTTTTCCGCCACAAGGGACGCGCAGTCGTATTTTCATCCATCGAGGATTATCACGCACGGATTAACGATCCGGCTCTCGATGTCGATGAAAATTCTATCCTCGTTCTGCAGAATTGCGGACCGAAAGGCTATCCCGGCATGGCAGAAGTCGGAAATATGGGGTTACCCAAGAAGCTTCTTGAAAAAGGTGTGCGCGATATGATCCGCATCTCCGATGCCCGCATGAGTGGGACAGCCTATGGTACGGTTATTCTGCATGTCGCACCGGAGGCTGCGGAAGGCGGGCCGCTGGCACTCGTCCGTTCCGGAGACTTGATCGAGGTGGATATCGAGGGGCGTCGGCTTCACCTTGAGGTGGATGACGCAGAACTGGCAAGGCGTCGCGAAGACTACAAGCCACATCTTCCGCCGATCGCGAGCGGTTATCAGCGGCTCTATCGAAACCATGTCGAGCAGGCAGACCTTGGCTGCGACTTTGATTTCGCAGATGCCTCACAAGAGCTTTCACCTCAAAGGGTCAGTCACTGATGTCGCGTGTACTCATTGTTACAGGCGGTTCGCGTGGCATCGGCGCCGCTACGGCTCGTCTGGCTGCAGATGACGGTTGGACCGTTGTGTTGACCTATCGCTCGGAGGAAAAGGCTGCCCGGAATGTCGTGGACGAAATTACCCAGGCAGGTGGCACGGCTCAGGCCATGCGGGTCGATGTCAGCGAGGAAGATGAGGTCGTCAGGTTATTTAATGATTGCCAAGATCGCCATCGCCGGCTCGACGGCTTGGTAAACAATGCTGGCATCCTGCCGCCAATCGGCTCTCTGAAAGACATATCGACGGAACGCTGGACCCGCACGCTCACTATCAACACAACCGGCGTCTTCCTGTGCTGCCGTGAGGCCATAAAGAGCATGGCTAGGGGTGGGTCGATCGTCAACGTGTCGTCCATGGCAGCGCCACTTGGTGCGCCGAACGAATTTCTGGATTACGCGGCCTCCAAAGGAGCAGTCGAGTCGATGACTATTGGCCTGGCGAAGGAAATGGGTCCGGTAGGCATTCGGGTCAACGCGGTGCGGCCGGGACTCATTACCACAGACATTCATCAGTCGGCAGGTGACGCCGGGCGCGTCGAGCGGCTGGCAGTAAGCGTTCCGCTGCGCCGGGCAGGGACGCCGGAAGAGACGGCGGCGGCAATCGTTTGGCTTCTGTCGGACGCAGCGGCCTATGTGACGGGCAGCATTCTGCCGGTCAGCGGCGGACGATAGGCGAATATACTTGAATGAGAGCTACAATGACAATTACGTGCACCGTAAACCATACCGGCATTACCGTCCGCGACCTTGATCGCTCCATAGCGATGTTCTGCGAACTTTTCGGCTTTGAAATGCTGGATCGCTCGCCCCGCGATCCGGCAATCATTTCCACCGTGACAGGAGTCAATGGCGCAGAGGTCGATATTGCGTATGTGGGCAAGGGAGGAACACGCTTTGAGCTCCTGGCTTACTCAGCACCAGCCGATGCTGCTGACCTTCGTCCAAGACCTCACGACCTTGGCTCTCTTCATATCGCATTGAACGTCGAGGATATGGACGCGGCCCTTGAAAAGGCGCTTTCGTGGCCATTGGAGCATGTCGGACAGGAGGTTCAAATCGATTCCGGGCCGAACAAGGGTGGACGCATTATCTATCTGCGAACGCCGGAAGAGGGCCTCATCATCGAATTGATACAGCTGCCCAAACAAGGCTGATGTTTGATGCGCGGAGACTACTCCCGAGGTTTGACCAGCTTCGGAGTGTCTTTGCGCTGTCCCCACTCATGCCAGGAGCCATCGTAGAGCCGCCAGTTGGTATGGCCAATCTCTTCGAGCATGAAGCCGAGAATTGATGCAGTCACTCCGGAGCCGCATGTTGTGAACACCGGTTTGTCGAGATCGACCCCGCGTTCAGCAAAAATCTGCTGCGCCTGTTCCGGCGATATGAAAGTGTGATCGGGAGCCGGATTGAAAAACAGCTGCCAGGGCGTGTTGATGGCGCCCGGCATGTAACCCGACGCGACACCTGGATATCCCGACCCTTCATGCCCGTCGAATTTGGCGGCAGTACGGGCGTCGATAATCTCGGCGCTGCCGGATTGCCCCGCTTCCAATATATCCTCGGTCGTCGCGACACGCCCGCCCTGCGGACGCGCGGCGAAATCGCGTGCATCGATTGTGCCACTGTCGCCGGATTCCGTCGGGCGGTTTTCCGACATCCATTTCCGCAGCCCGCCGTTTAGAATGCGCACATTGTCGTGACCGAAGGTGCGGAACATCCACCAAAGACGCGCTGACACGTAGCCTGAGTCATACACGATTACATTGGTTTCGTTGCCGATTCCGAGTGCGCCGATCTCGGATGCAAACTGGTCTGCGTCGGGCAGCATGTTCACATACGGGGAATCCGGATCGGAGACTGCCGTCAGGTCGACGAAGCGCGCACCTGGAATATGGGCCTTCCTGAAATCGTCCCGCCCCTGCTTGCCGCTGTCTGGCAGATGCCAGGTGCAATCGAGGATGACGCGGTCAGCGTCGGGCTCGCTTGCCACCATCTCCGCAAGTTCAGCGGTTTCTATTAGCCAATTGCTCATTCTCATATCCTCAATCGCGCTCGATACCAGGACGTCGCGGCTGCTCCACCCAGCTGGCGCCGGTCATGACGCCGCCATCGATGACAATGTTCTGGCCGGTCAAATAGCGTGTTGCGGGAGCAGCCAGATACAGAGCGGTCGTGACCATGTCCTCTGGTCTTGCGAGACGGCCCTGAGGAATGAAGTTCGCAAACCATTCGGCGCGGTAATCATCGTCCCACAGCGGTTTTGTAAACTCCGTCTGTACAAAGCCCGGCTCGATGGAATTTACCTGGATGTTGTCATCGGCCCATTCATGGGCCTGACTGCGTGTCAGGGACGTTACTGCAGCCTTCGTTGCGGCGTAAACGGAGATCGTGTCGAACGAGACATTTGCCGACAATGAGCTAAAATGGATGATGCGTCCGCCGCCGGCCTTTTTCATAACCGGGTGCACGGCCTTGCTCAGGAAATAGACGGATTTCAGGTTCACATTGGCTATGAGGTCATAATCCTCTTCGGCAACCTCCACAATCGGCTTGCGGCGATTGGCGCCTTGCAGATTGACGAGAATGTCGATCCGGCCGTTGACGGCAGCGGCCTGCTCAACCAATTCATCGGCAGCACTCGGCTTTGACAGGTCAGCCTGCAATCCCGTAAAGGCAAGGCCGTCACGTGCGAACGAAGCCTCCACATCGTCAAGCCTTTCCTTTGACAGGTCGTGAACAATCACGTCCGCTCCCGCTTTCGCAAATCCAGCTGCGACTTCTCGTCCTATCGCGCCAGCTCCGCCTGCGATCAGTGCGGTTTTTCCGTCAAGAGAGAAAAGCGAGGATAGGTATTCGGACATGGCTATCACTTTCATTTTTTCTTGCGTTACGGGGCCCCGAAGGCTCTCGACATACGCATCTTTAACAGACACTGCTACTGGATACCGCAATGCAGATGAAAACTCCAGAGTGAACACAGTTTCAAGCTTTAAATTCAGCCTGCGCGCACATTACATACATTTATCGGTTGATTTTCACCGTCCAAGGTGGTTGCTTGACGGCCTGAGTGCAAAAACTGCATGCAGAATTTGGAACGGATATCCCGGGAGGAAAGTTCAATGCTGAGAAGAAGTTTTAACCAACTGGCCGCCTTTACCGCGTCGCTGGCTGTCGCCGGCCTAGTGGCCGCAGGCCCCGCGTCAGCGCAGTCTGATGAGAAAGAAGTTACGATTCTTGTCTCGCCGCTGACTTTCGCATTTCCGCATTTCGTGTTCATGGTTGACGAAATGAAGGCTGAGGCAGAAAAAATCGGCGGCGTCGAGATCGTCGTGTCCGACGGCCAGTTGTCTTCTCCCAAGCAGATCGGCGATATTGAAGCGGCTGTCGTACAGGGCGTTGACGGCATCATCGTTGCTCCGACCGATGCCGACGCCTTGGCGGGCGCAGTGCAGACTGCGATCGACAACGGTATTCCGGTCGTCACCGTCGACAGGCCAGTCAACGGCGTGCCGGAAGTTCTGGCGAATGTTGCCGCCGATAATTTCAGAGGCGCGGTGGCGCAGGGCGAGCAGGTGATTGCCGACTTCCCGGATGGTGCAACGATCGTGAACCTGCAAGGCATTCCTGGCGACAAGACAATGATCGACCGCAATGGTGGCGCACACGAAGTGCTCGATGCGGCAGGTAATGGCTATGTGTTTGTGGCCGAACAGCCCGCTGACTTTTCGCGTGACAAGGGCCTTTCAGTTACCGAGAACGTCCTGACCGGTCTGAGTGAAACGCCACAGGCTATCATTGCTGCGAACGACGACATGGCGCTTGGTGCTGTGCAGGCCGTAGAAGCGCGCGGATTGAGCGATCAGATCGCAATCTACGGATATGACGGCTCTGCGGATGCACTTCGCGCCGTCCGCGATGGACGCCTGGCGGCCACTGTGGACCAATTTCCTGGTGAACAGGGCCGGACCGCAGTACGAGTCTTGGTCGACTTCATCCGCAACGGGACCAAGCCGGAAAGCGATAACATCTTGATCGATCCGATCGCGATTACGGCCGACAACATCGATCAGGCCGAGCGCATCGGCAAGATTGGCGAGTGATATCGTTGCTGGAAAAGCAACAACCGAACCGTCAGACACCGGAGCGCCAAGCGCGCTCCGGTGCACCGGTCATTGAGGCCCGTGACCTGATAAAACGCTTTTTCGGCGTGACGGTGCTTGATCAGATATCAATGACGCTGGCGCCGGGAGAGGTTCGCGCTCTGCTTGGCGAAAATGGTGCCGGAAAGTCGACAATGATCAATCTGCTCTCCGGTGTTCACCACCCGGACGGCGGAGAGATCTTGATGGACGGCAAGCCCGTTCGTTTTGCAACGCCGCTAGAAGCCGATCATGCGGGCATCAGTGTCATCCGGCAAGAGCTTTCGCTTTTTCCAGACTTGTCTGTTGCCGAAGCGGTTTTCGCTGGCCATCTTCCAACGAAGCGCTTCGGATTGATTGACTGGAGCTACATGCGCGAAGCCACGCGCAAGGCGTTGGCGAGGCTTGAACTATCGATCGATGTTCGCAGTCCGGTCGCGAGTCTGTCGGTCGCTGAACAGCAAATGGTCGAGATCGCGCGCGCGCTGACGCGCCAATCACGCATCGTCATAATGGACGAACCCACCGCCTCGCTTTCGCCCAAAGAGGTCGTGCATCTCGGCGAGATCATTCAGCAGCTTTCGAGCGATGGCGTAGCCATTCTCTATGTCAGTCACCGCCTCGATGAGGTGCGGGCGTTCTGCGAAACCTACACGGTTCTCAGGGACGGCAAGGCAATCTCGGAAGGCAAAGTGAGTGAAACGGATATTCCCTCGCTGATACGCGATATGGCGGGCCGCGACGTGGAAATAGGCAATCGGGGTGCCGCGCGCCAAGCCGGAAAAACGATCCTTGATGTGCGCAACCTCTCATCAAAATCGCATGGACGCGGCGGCAAGATGGTCAAGGATGTCAGCTTTTCGATGCACGAAGGCGAGGTTCTGGCGCTTGCTGGCATTGTCGGCGCTGGGCGAACCGAAACGGCTCGCATGATTTTCGGCCTCGACCCCATCGGCGGCGGCGAGATGTACCTCGACGGCGAGCCTTTCGTTCCGCGCACGCCGGGGGACGCCATGCGCGCCGGCATCGGCTATGTGTCAGAAGACCGCAAGGATCTTTCGATCCTGCCGCAACGATCTGTCCATGAGAATTTCGTCCTCACCCGCCCGGTGCCGGGGAAAGCCGCGGGGCGTATAGATTGGAGTGGCGAACGGGCGCTGCTCGAAACCTACCGTGATCAGCTCGGCATTCGCGCCACCAGTTTGTCGGCGCCAATCGCCACATTGTCTGGTGGTAACCAGCAGAAGGTGGTTCTGGCGCGTTGGATCGCGCGGCAGCCCCGTGTGCTGATCGTGGATGAGCCGACACGAGGCATCGACGTCGGCGCAAAAGAAGATGTCCATGATCTGATACGCAAGATCGCCGCCGAGGGTGTCGCCATCCTGTTAATATCGTCGGATATGCCTGAGGTTCTTGCTCTCGCCGACCGTGTTCAAACCTTGTTTGAAGGGCGTGTTACCGGAGAGTTTCCGATCGCTGATACGTCATCCGAAATGCTCATGGAGCGCATGACGCGCCATGATTGAACGTCGACCATCCGCTATTGAGGACAATAGATGACGAACGAGACCAACGCAGCACTTGCGCGTGCAAAGCGCTTTGCGCTATTGGCCAAACTTGCGCCACTGATTTTCCTGCTGGGGCTTGTGGTTATTTTCACCGCCCTGGAACCGCGCTTCCTAATCCCGCTCAACCTGTTCAACATCCTGCGGCAAGTTTCCATCGTGGGAATCATCGCGGTCGGCATGACTTTTGTGATCCTGATCCGGGGTATCGACCTTTCAGTCGGTTCGCTCGTCGCACTGACGGGGCTTTGTGCCGCCGTCGTGGCCAAGGGAGGTATTGACGGCGGCTTTATCGAAGGCACCGGTTTTCACTGGAGCCTCGCGGCTCTGGCTGCCATCGGTGTTGGTACGATCATGGGCCTGGCGCAGGGGATGATTGTGGCGTGCCTGTCCGTACCCGCCTTCGTCGTGACGCTTGGAGGCCTGACCATTTTCCGCGGTCTTGCCCTCGCTTTGGGCAATGGCGGCCCTGTCTCCGGGTTTTCTGCGGATTTCGGTTGGTGGGGCCGCGGCCTTGTCGGGCCGGTGCCTGTACCGGTGATCGTCTTCGCGGTGGTGGCATTTGTCGGCTACCTCGTTTTGACCCAAACCCGGTTTGGCCGCTCGATCTACGCTGTCGGTTCCAATCCGGAAGCTGCCCGACTGTCGGGAATCAACGTCAACCGCGTGACGATCCTCACCTACGGCATTATCGGGTTTTGTACCGGCCTCAGCGGATTCGTCCTGTCTGCCCGTCTCAACTCAGCTGAAGCCGTGGCAGGCACCGGATACGAGCTAACCGTCATCGCCGCCGTGGTAATCGGTGGCACCAGTCTTTACGGCGGCACCGGCGGCGTCGTCGGAACAGTGATCGGTGCGCTATTGACCGGCGTTCTTATCAATGGCCTGGTCTTGCTGCAGACCTCTCCTTACACGCAGCAGGTTCTGATCGGCCTCATCATCATTGCAGCCGTCGCATTCGATGCATTCATCAAGAGGCAGAGTCGATGACACGCGAGATTTTTTTAACGGGAACGCCCCGGACCGAACCTGAACCACGTGTTTTAAGCGCGGGCAATCTTGAAGTCAGCTGGGACAATGCGGCGCTGCGGTGCTTGCGGTGGAATGGCGTTGAAATCATCCGTGCCGTTCTCTTTCTGGTGAGGACGCCCGGCTGGGGTACGCCCGAGGGCGTTTTGTCAAACGTTGAAATCGATGAGCAGGACGACAGCTTTTCAATCAGCTTCCACCAGCATTTCGGCGAACGCGGAGAAGGTATCGGCGTCGATATCAGCTGCAAAGGCGACGCATCCGGACATTTGAGCGTCGACGCGATCATTTGCGCCGATATTCCTTCCAAAACCTTCCGCACCGGGCTCATTGTTTTGCAGCCGCTCGATGGCTTTGCCGGAATGCAGGTACATGTCGATCATGCCGATGGGGACCCGGAAACCCATACGATCTCGCGGCAACTCTCGCCCGGTCAACCGTTGTTCGACATCAAAGCCATCACCCACCAACCGGTGCCGGGAATGACGGTAAGAACAGACTTCGAAGGCGATATCTTCGAAATGGAGGACCACCGGCAATGGTCGGACGCCTCGTTCAAGACGTACAATAGGCCGATCAATCTGCCACTGCCTTACACGCTTGACCCGGAAACGCCGGTAAAGCAGTCCGTGATCATCACCGCCACCGGTGGCGGCGGCGCGATGCCAGCCCCTGCGATCGATATACCCGCTAGCGATGGTCAGACCCTCCCGCTCTATGCCTTGCCGCTCGACTGCCCGAAATCGGCCGGATCTGCCCTGGATCATATCGACGTGATAAAGGCCCTTAAGCCGGCTCGGTTGCTGGTGCGCCATGATGGCGCGCGCGATAGCGGCGCCGATCTTTCGCCTTTGGCCCGCCTTGCAGCTGATACCGGCGCCACGATCGAGATGCAGGCGATCCTTTGTGCTGAAAGCGATGAGGCGGCATCTGATGAGTTGAAGGAGCTTGCGCAAGCCTGCGCAGCGGCCGATCTTAAGGTAGCGCGGATTGCCGCATTGCCGAAAGTCGACGAGGCCAGTTTTCAGCCCGGCCAGGAACGTCCGGCACATGCCTCCGACCCGGCAATCGCGAAAGCGCTCTTGAAGCATTTTCCGGACGCCGTTCATATCGGCGGGACCCCGGCGTTTTTCACCGAGTTCAACCGCAAACGTCCTGACCCGAAACTGTGGGGCGGTCTGACCTTTGCAACCACGCCGATTGTTCACGCGGCTGAAGACCGTTCCGTCATGGAGACACTCCAGGCACTCCCGCACATCCTGACCACGGCGACCGAGTTAGCCGAGGGCCTTCCCGTCGCGATCGGACCGACAGGCATCGGAATGCGGCTCAACCCCTATGGCGAAGCGCCGATCCAGAACGACCCTGTAGCACGCGAAGGCATGGCGGCTCGCGATCCCCGTCAGCGTGGGCTTTTCGCCGCCGCATGGGCCGTCGGCTATCTCGCGCGCATCGCGCCATACAATCCGGAACGCTTTGCGTTCGGCGCGCCAACCGGTCCGTTCGGGTTGATTTCGACACGGCAGGACTATACCCGGCCCTTTTGGGACGACCAGGAAGAAGGGGTGCTCTACCCCCTCTTTCACGTTGCACGCTGGATTGCGCGCTCAGGTGGTTGCGCCCTGGAGGCGGCGGGCACCGACAACGAGACCACCCATATTGTCTGGCGCGATGAGATAGGACGCTACGCGCTGATCGCCAATCTGTCAGCCACGCGAAAGCCGATGCCGGATATTCCGTTCAGCGCGTCCGGTCATGTTCGACTGGACGCGGAAACGCTGCCGTCGCTGATGCATGAAAAAGCACCTGCTCTTTCGCCAGGAAGCGTCGACACGCTCGATGCGTATGCTGTCATCTACTGCGAAGAAGGTCCGAGTACATGAGTGCGCCGCTGAAAGGATTGCTGATCGGATGCGGGTTTTTCTCAAGCAACCAACTGCATGCCTGGGCGGAGGTGGACGGGGCCGAGATCGTCGCCGTTTGCGATCTTGACGAAAACCGAGCGCGCAACGCGGCCGAGGAGTTCCGCATTCCCGCATGGCACACGGACAGTGCCGTGATGGGCGATGGCGATTTTGACTTCGTCGATATCTGTACAACGATGGAGACCCATGAAGATTTGGTGACACAGGCTATGGACGCGCGTCTTCCGACCATCGTTCAAAAGCCGCTAGCTCCTGACTACGAAACATGCCGGCGCATTGTCGAGGCTGTGGAGCAGCGCGACGGCCGGTTGATGGTTCACGAGAATTTTCGCTTTCAGAAGTTGTTCCTGCGCTTGCGCGAAATCCTCGACAGCGGCGTGATCGGGGAGACGACCTTTGCGCGCCTGTCATGGCGCAATGACATCGATGTTTACTCCAATCAGCCTTACCTCCTGAAGACGGAACGCTTCATGATCATGGATGTGGGTATCCATATGATCGATCTGTGTCGGTTCCTGATGGGAGAAGTCAGCGCGCTGAGCTGTATCTCGCAATCGGTAAAGCCCGGGCTTGCCGGAGAGGACGCGGCGACAATGATGTTGCGTCATGAAAACGATGCAACAACCATCATCGATATCAGCTACGCGTCACATCGCGAACCCAATCCGTTCCCGCAGACGCTCGGCGAGATCGAAGGCCGAAATGGCACGATTCAGATCCTCCAAGGCGAGGTGCTGCGTATTCATGCCGCTGGCAGGGTTAGGGATGAGGTGATTGAACCCGACGCCCGCGGTTGGACGTCACCACCCTGGACGCAGATCCAGGATTCCGTGCCACGCACGCAACAGCATTTCGTTGATGTCCTGAGATCGGGCGCGCGCTTTGGCACCGACGGGAATGACAGCCTCAAGACCTACCTTCTGGCGGAAGCCGCATACCGCTCCGCCGACACGGGAAAACACATCGATATCGCGGAACTGAAAAGGGTTCTCTCATGAAGCCAGATGAGCGCCGGCGCGTCGGCAGAACCGATTTGCACCTTCCGGTCCTCGGACTTGGGACCTGTCCGCTCGGTGGCGTCTATGCCGCTATCGGGGAAGACGAGGCGCGTGCCACTTTCAACGCTGCATGGGATGCCGGTATCCGTTTTTACGACACCGCCCCCTGGTATGGCCTCGGTCAAGCTGAGCATCGCACGGGACGCGCCTTGTTTGACAAATCGCGTGCAGATTTTTCGCTGACTACAAAAGTCGGCCGGGTGCTTCGCGCGCCGCTCAATCGCGCGACCTACAAGCCTCCGGCCTGGGAGGCGCCACTTCAGTTCGAGGTGGAACATGTCTTTACCTATGACGCGATCATGCGCTCCTACGAGGACAGTCTCCAGCGGCTTGGCATAAACAAGGTCGATGCACTCTACATTCATGATCTGGACAGAGGATACTTCCCCGAACAGGAGCATCTCGATGCGAAGTTTCGTGAACTGGACGAAGGTGGATATCGCGCACTTGAGGAGCTCAAATCTTCCGGTGAAGTTGCGGCAATCGGTGCCGGGATCAACGAAATCGGGATGATAAGCCGCTTTCTGGAAAGTGCAGACCTTGATCTGTTCCTGGTGGCTTCACGCTTCACGCTTCTTGAGCAGCAGATCTACGAAGACGAGATCGTCCCGGCAGGCAAACGCGGAGCGTCGATCGTCGTTGGCGGCGCTTTCAATTCGGGCATCTTGGCAACGGGCATTGTTGACGGGGCAAAATACGAATATGGCGAAGCGCCGGCGGAAATTGTCTCAAAGGTTCAGCAGTTATCCAACCTGGCGCACGATCACGGCGTGCCGTTGCCGGCAGCGGCACTCCAGTTTCCACTTGCCGCTCCTGAAGTCGCTTCATTGGTCTTTGGCGCCGTTACCGCGCAAGAGGTTCAGCAAAACCTTCGCCATGCTTCCGTGAGCATTCCGGATCCGTTCTGGGACGACTTGAAATCCGAAGGCTTGATCGCGCAGTCTGCCTCAACTCCTTAGCTAGAACATCGTGTCTGGATGGGCTTTGGTGCGCGGATTGGCTGGAACTTGGGTTCCGGTCTTTGATTGACCCTGCAGAACTTCAACCTGACGAAGCTTCGATACAATCTCTTCAGGCTTCTCTCTTTTTCCAGCCATCGCTGATCCTCCAATTGCGGGACAAAACTATCCCAATTGATGGACCACGTTCAGGGGGCTACTCCATTGGCCGTCGAGGACTATGGGTGCTTCCCGTAGCAGGGCGCGCAGATCGAACGGTTCGTTCATGAGTGCGGGCGCCAAGATATCGCGGGTAGTCAGTACCCCGATGATGTTATCAACATCGCCCTCCCAAACCGGCAAGCGGGACCGGCTCAGATCATGAATTCGCTGCAGGAGCTCCGTCTTCTCGCTACCAGCGTCAATTGTCTCGACCTCGTGCCTGGCTGTCATCAGGCCGCGCGCCGTACGGTCCGCTATTCGCATAACGCCGACAATCATCTGGCTCTCAGCGCGGTTTATGGCACCGGAGCTTTCTGCCTCTGCAATGATAAGACGGACTTCCTCGTCGCTCACTCCGCGGGAATGGCTGCCCGATTGCCCGAGAAGGGATAGCACCAGCTTGCCCGACCGGTCGAGCACCCAAACCAGCGGAGCTGCGACGCGAGCAACGATCCGCATCATCGGGGCCACACGGATGGCAACTTGTTCCGGTGCACGAAGTGCGATCTGCTTTGGCACCAGTTCGCCCACGATCAGCGACATATAGGTGATCGCCACCACTACCGAGCCCACGCCGACCGGTTGCGCAAAGGCGGATGGTACGCCAATGTCGATCAGGCTTGCCGCCAATCGCGCACCCAGCGTCGCGCTGGAAAAAGCACCCGCAAGGACGCCGATCTGCACGCTTGATAGGAACCGTCCAGGATCTTCGGCCAGCAGAATGGCCGTCGCGGCTCCCGTGCGCGACTAAATGCTGTCCTTGACGCGATCCCAGGTCTTCTTGAGGTGGTTCGCCATGGCCTCACCCAAGGCCCGGCCATCCCTCTTTTTGAGTGCGCGCATCATTTCCTCATGATCGGCAACGGCGCCTGCCCAGGAGTCGGGTTCTTGATTGCCGATGAAGCGGATGCGTTTCAGGCGGGCCTGAATGTTTGCCTGCATTTCTTGCAGTGTCTCGTTCTTCGACAATTCAGCAAGCCGCGAGTGAAACTCCTGGTTCATCTTATAGTACGGCATCCTGTCACGCACTCGATAGCACGCCATCATGTTCTCATGCAGTTCGATCAGAGCGTCAATTTCACTGTCGCTAGCCCGCTCGCAGGCGAGTTCTCCGGCAAGCCTTTCCAGATTTCCGAGAACTTCAAGCATCGAGTAGACCTCTCCGCCGGTAAGCTTGCGAACGATGCTTCCTTTGGAGGGGCGTACAATCACCAAGCCTTCGGCGGCGAGCGTCCGAAGCGCCTCGCGGAATGGGGTGCGTGATACACCCAGCTCCTCAATAAGATGCGCCTCATCGATCCTGCTTCCGGGCTCCAGTGTGCCCTCAATAATGAGATCGCGAATGCGGCTGGCCACCTGATCGTGGAGCGACCGATTGGTAATGGCAATGGCGGACGTCATCTCTAAGCCTTGAATTTTATGGACGTTCGGCCCGGAGGAGCCGGGTCAAAATAAAATATTTACAAACGCCTTGTGAGTCCATATTTTCATAATGTATACAAAATACATTGTGCGAATATGCATAATGCAGTCCACACGGGAGAGGAGACCACCCAATGAACACCCTTCGAAACGGCATTGCCGCCGGGCTGATGATCTGCGCGATGTCAGCGACATCTGCGCCGGCGCTGGCGGATACCTACATCGTCGCTGTTGGTGCAGCGTCGAACAGTCTTCAGGGTCGCAGCGCCGCCAAGTTCGCCGAAGATCTGCAGGCCAAGTTAGGTGACGCGCACACAGTCGAGTTCTATGCCGACGCCCAACTGGGCGATGAAAAGGAGCTGATGCAGAAGCTGCGGCTAGGAACGGTCCAGTTCACGCTGATCTCGTCAATCATGACGAATGTCGCACCTGAATTCGCGCTCTTCGACATGCCTTTCCTGGTTCAGGACCGTGCGCATCTGAAAGCCATCGACGCGGAGATCGTCCAGGGCGAGCTCGCGCCGAAAGCGGAAGAGGCCGGCCTGAAGGTGCTGTCAACATGGGAAAACGGCTTCCGCCAGATCACCAACAACGTGCGCCCGATCAACACGCCCGCCGACCTTGAAGGTCTGAAGATCCGCACGCCTTCGTCGGAATGGCGCGTAGCGATGTTCAGTGAATGGGGCGCAAATCCCACGCCGATGTCCTTCTCCGAGGTTTTTGTCGCGCTCCAGACGGGCACCATGGACGGCCAGGAAAACCCGCTGACCAACATCACCGGCGCCAACTTCCAGGAAGTTCAGAAGTATCTGAGCCTTACCGGCCATGTTTACTCGCCGACCTATCTGACCACAGGACTCGGTACCTGGAACGAT
>Ga0160421_1000122_pt1 | contig 36536 bp, 57 predicted proteins | sample TAMARWmetagpilot_FD_108195 | JGI IMG/M metagenome (GOLD analysis project Ga0160421, IMG submission 108195) | Phycosphere-associated microbial communities from TAMU algal ponds, Corpus Christi, Texas, USA - TAMU ARW-7 10/27 metagenome pilot | ecosystem: Engineered > Artificial ecosystem >... | reverse complement strand
GGGGACAAGGTGGGGGTCCCCACCTCGGTCCCCCAGACCGACGGTTGAACCTACCTTTTCGCCGGGTGCCATGCATGTGTGCATTGTGTCGGTCCAACCTGCACAATCGGACGATGCCGTGCCGCATGGCTTGCCTGCACTACTCATCGTCGTCATCCAGCGCGTGCTGCAGTAGAAACATCGCCAAGCGCACAGCATCACGCGGGCGCATATCGGCGCGCGTGCCCCTGCCGCTTGCCTTCTCCGCGCACACGTGAAACCGGTTGTCGCACTGGTTCCATGTGACCGTCACCTGCCCCCGCTCTTCGTCTCGCGGGCTCCACCACACAAGTTCGCTCACGGCGCACACGCAGCCGCAAGAGCATCCTTGCAGCTGTCCGCCTCGCACGCGTCGATCCCGTCCGCCGTCTCGACCCAGCAGTCGGCGACGCCGTCGCAGCACAGCAGCCGGCGCGGGCAGCTGTCATCTGCCGGCACCAGGTCGCAGGTCACGGGCCGCCCCGTGTCCACAGGCGCAGCCTCCTCCTGCACACAGCCGGACAGCACCACCATCATCATCACGTGTCGCATGTGCTCACCTCTCGTCGAGTGTATCTCAACCCCGCCACGGCTACCGCCACAGCCACATCGCCGCGTCGCTGGCCCTGACTACCTGGATCCGCTCCTTGCCCGCTGCCCCGGCGTACCAGTGCACCAGCACGCGCGACGCATCGTCACGGCACGGACCCAGCACCACGCCCTCACGCACCGGCACCACCTCACCGTCGGTGGTCGTGCGGGTCACGAGGAGCCGCGTCCCTCGCTGCAGGGTCAGGAGCACGGTGCACGCTCGGGGTCTCTGGTCGCCATGTCTAGCGCATAGCCACTGCGCGGGCCCTCGGCCTCTCGCAGGATGCTCACCCATGTGGCACATCGATGTAGCCCGACCGACTGGCACGCCAGACCCAACCGCCATCGCTCAGCAGCACCTGCTTCTGTGCGACGTCCCCACAGGCACCACGCGTTCGGCGCGGGCACCCAGCGGCGGATGTACATGCCGAAGCGTGGCGCCGCCTCGCGGTGGGTGTCCCCCTCAAGCGGCGGTCGCAGGTGGTCTGTGCCCCGGCAGCGTGATCCGTACCTCACTCCTCACCTCTCGCGACCATGCGGGACTCGCTGCGCGGCCACACAGCGGCCCTGATGCTCTCAATGAACAGCAGCACCTGCCTTGCCTCCTCGGCGGTGGTGCCGTGCGCATACACCCCATTTCGGCTGGCCTTCCAGCATCTAGGCGTGTGAGGCACCGGCTCGACCTTGACGCCATCCTCGCTCATCCCTCCCCCCTCACACGGCGCCGCAGCGCCTCGGATTCATCCCACGCCACCGCCAGGCCCAGCGCCTGCCACGCGTGGCTCGTGACGCCGTAGGTGGGCCCTGGGGCCGCCTTCGTGCCCTTCGGCCCTACCAGCGCAAGCATGGCTGCTATGACCTTGCTGTCCGGCGTCTTGCCGCCGGGCGCGTCTTTCCGGTCAGCCCCGAGGGCCCGCACAACCCACTTGCGCGGCACAAGGTGCACCTCGAGCCCGGCCGACAGGGCCGACTGATAGAGCCGCCCCACGGCCTCGGACGTCTCGAACAAGCTGTTGCCCGACTTTCCGTAAGAGCGGACCCGCTCGATGAGCACCAGGGGCGAGCTGCCCCACCAGGGCGTCTCCGGGTGAGGCGTCCACAGGTGGTCGCACAGCGACGCCACCGGCGCCGCCTTGTCCGCCCACAGCACGCGCTGCGCCCCCGGGTCGTACAGCGCCGCCCCGCACGTCTTCGGGCCCGGGTCGATGGCAAGGATGGGGCGAGGGAGGGTCAAGGCTGGCCCCCACTCACAACCCCGTCCTCTTCCTCGCCCATCTCGCGGTGCGTCTGCTCGAGTCGTCGTATCGCCGCAAGCAAACTTGCGGCGCTCGTCTCCAGCGCGGCGTGCTGGTCTCTTAGGGGGCGCTCGTCTGGCGGCAAGCACGGAGCACCCTCTACGGCGCGCTCGTCGAGCCAAGCGATGGCGCATCTGACGCACGCTGCTGCCTGCTCGTAACAATGCGCGGAGTATTGCACGCTCACTCCTCACCTCCCATAAGCCTGGCCAGTGTCAACACGCAGCCTCCCGCGCCTGCATTTCGAGGTCGTCCCACACCGCACCCAGCACGGCCTCGAAGTCCTCGGGATCCACGTCCTGCTCGGCATCCACGCCGAGAACCTTGGCCGTGTCCTCGTCGACGTGCAGCCGTACCGCAGTCGGCTCGGCCCAACCCGGCTCGGGCGGGGTCCACGTGTCGGGATGGCCCGACCGCCGCCCTGGCGTGTCCGGCTGCACGTCCATCCACACGTCCGCCAGCAACCCCGGAGCGAGCTCCACGTCCGTCAGCACCACCTGCACCGTCCTCATGCCGGCCCCCGACCCTGCAGGTGCACCTCGCCCCACGCGGCCGCCTCCTCGCCAACCAGCACGCGCGTCCACTCGGCGTGCTCGTCGTGGGCGAGCGTGACCGACACGGCGACGAGTCGCCCGTCGTCGTCCTCGTCCACCACAGCCCACGCCCACCATCCGTCAGGCAGGCGCGTCTCTACCGTGCGAGGGCCGCGCGCCTCCCGCGCGTCCAGCCCCGCGTGCAGCAGCACGCGCAGCATCCCCGACACGGTGCGGGCCTCACGCTTGGCCGCCCTCTCGACGCGCCCGTAGAGGTTGATGGGCAACCGTAGGCTGACGCTGCGACTCGGCATGTGTGCCTCCCTGGCCGACAGTGTAGCACGCTGAGAAGCGTTGTGTGGCGCCAATCTTGTTGGCACGTTGCTTGCATTCCCGTTTTCGGGCCTATCTGACACACCTTGTCAGGAGGTGTGTCAGCCGATTGTGCCGTTACAAAGCGCGATTGACACACCTTGCCACACCTGACACACTGACACACCTACTCCCCAACCCCCTATAGGACACACGTCACTACTCTCTTTGTTCCTAGGCTCATAGGCAAAGTAGGTGTGTCAGGTGTGTCAGGTGTGTCAATGGGGGCTTGTAAGCGGCTTATCGCTGACACACCTCGTGCCGCTAGGTGTGGCAGAGGTGTGTCAGCGGCGAAATCGTGCTGCACGACTGCAGGTGCGAACCTGCAGGGCTGCAGGTATGCAGGCGCTTGGGGCTGCAGGAGTGGCGATGCGGGCTCTCACCCGGCGGTCTGCTCCCGCAGCGCCGCACGGACTGCCCGCTGTGCCGCGTAGCGGCTACGCTTGACGCCGCTCGCCCACTCCATCCCGAGCTGATCGTAGGCGCACCAGGCCCACCGCTCTCGGTCGCCGTCCCGCAGCCGCCGGATCTCGCCGATGGTCTCGCCGCCCTGCACCAGCAACTCGAGGCCCGGCAGGTCTGCCCGGCGCCATCTGCCCGTCGTGCTCATCGTGTCCTCCTGCTAGGCTCGCGACCACCACACCGCCCGGCGGCCCCCGATGGTGCGCCGACGCTTGGTGTAGCCGTCCGCCGCGAGCAAGCGGCCCGCCTGCATGAGGTCGCCCCGACGCAGCCGACCCCGCTCGATGTCCAGGACGGCCGACAGCAGGTCGGGCAGTTCGAAAGCCCCGACCTGGTCCTCGGCAGCCGCGAGCAGGGCCGACTCCCACGGGTGCTCGACCTCGTAGTCCTCGTTGTGCTCGCGGCGGGCGGACTCCTCGTGCGGCGTGAGCCACCACTGCTCCCCTCGGTCGTACAGGTGCACCGCCTCGGCCCACAGCTGGTCTCGATCTCGACGCAAGCCATCAAGGTCGACGTCCCGCACGACCTCGCGGACCCAGAAGCGCCTCGAGCCCGTGGGGTCGGCGAGGAACGATTCTTCGTTGGTCGTCCCCACGAGCACCGACTGTCGAGGGCGGTCGGTCCAGAAGCGGTCAAAGCGCCGCCGGAAGTGGTCTGTCTGGGTCGCAATGAAGGCCTTGATCGCCGTGACCTCCTTCCTGCGCAGGCTGTCGAGCTCGGCGAGCTCCTGGATCCAGACGCCCTGCAGCGCTTGCCCCGCATCGTCGGTGCCGATGGGGATGGGCGAGTCCGAGAACCACCCGTCGCCCGCGAGCGCACGGAAGCCGCTGGACTTCCGCCGCCCCTGCTGTCCGCGCAGGATGAGCATGGTGTCGACCTTGCAGCCGGGGTCGATGGCGCGCGCCACCGCCGAGACCGCCCATCGACGCGCGTACACCCGCGACAGCCCGTCCTCGGTGTCCTCACACCCCATGTAGCGCCACAGCAGGTGCTGCAGTCGGTGCTCGCCGTCCCAGGACAGCCCGCGCAGGTAGTCCTGCAGCGCGTGGCTGGAGGTCTCGTGCGCCACCTGCCGCACCGCGTCGGCGGTCGCCGCCTTGCTCGCGTGCACGCTGTAGACCTCACCGAGCCATTCCATCAGCCGCAGCACCGTCACGTCGTCGACGGGCTCTCCGTCGTAGCGCAGCTGCTCGGCAAACTGCTCGTAGTCGAGCCGCCCCCGCTGGCGTCGGTCGTGACGCAGGATGGTCACGACGTTCCGGTGGTGGTCGTAGACGGACACCACCTCACCGTCGCGGTTGCGCCTGACATCCAACATCCCCCAGACGTCGGGATCGGGCGCGTGCTGCTCGAGGTCGTCCACGAGCTCGGCCCGCACCTCCTCGACCGCCTGCAGCAGCGCGTCGACGTCGACCACCTGCCCGGGGTCGTGGGACGCGTGCTCGTAGCCGCCGGGGGCGACGCACGGCGCGACGTAGGCACGGATCACGGACCGCAGTTCGGCCGCCCCGGGCGTGCCTCGGTCGGGCGCCTGCAGCACCCACTCTGCGAGGGTGCGGTGCTCGTCCGGGGTCACCGGGCGCGACAGGGCGACCACGACGCGCCCCCGGCCTCGAGCGGGCGCATCGCCCTTCGGGACCCCGTGAGACCACGACGTGTGCACCACGTGCCGCACGTCCTGCCACATGCGGGAGGCGGCCGCCACGCTCCACGCGTCGTCGTCGTCGTAGTCAAGGATCAGCGCCGTGTGGCAGTCGGGCACCGCCCCCCTGCGCCGCTGGTCGCCCTCGACGAGGTGCGGGGCCCACATCGGCACCTCGCGGGCCTTGTCGGTCGCATCGAGGTGCGGGTCGGCCACCTCCCGCACGAGCTGGGCCCAGGTCCACGCCTGCCGGCCCCCCTGCGTCCCGCCCTTCATCGGCGGGTAGAGAGTGACGTCAAGCCGGCAGCCCTCGGGGGGCGGGGCCGGGCAAGTCGGCAGCTGCACGCCGGACAGGTCGAGATCCTCCACGCGTGGCGCGATCGGGGTGGGCTCGTAATCGTCGCCGACCAGCTCGAGGGCAGGTCGGTCCTTTCGTGGGCGGCGCGGGAGCCGCAGCCGCTGGCCGCCCCACTCGATCGTCGCGTCCGTGCGGTCGTCGGTGTCGGGGTACCACGCCTCCCCGTCGGCCGCGTGCTCGAGGGCCCACGCCACGACGCGCTGCGCCTCGCCGGCGCCCTTGCCCACGCGCCCGGCAGCCGCGACGAGCCGAGACGTCACCGCCTCGGCTGCGATGGCGCCGTCCCGCACGTAGGGGGCGACGCTGCAGGCCCGTCGCTTGAGCTCGTCGTGCCGCTCGCCCTTGGGTGCCGTCTCGACGTGCTCGGCCGCGCGGCGCAGGGCTTCCTGCGCCCATTCCTGTCGTGTCACCACCTGGCCACCCCCGCCGCCGCATCGAGCAGCCTTGCACGCTCCCACGGCGACAACCGCAGGGCGTCGCAGAGGGGCGACAGGTGCTCGACCTTGGGGCGAGCTCGGCCGGTCACCCACGCGTACACCGTCTGGCGCGACACCTGCACCCCTCGATCCTCGAGCGCCTCCTGCAGGCCGCGCTTCGACAGCCCGAGGTCGCGCATCCGGTCCCTGATGATCTCGTCCATCGGCCCTCCTTTGGAGCCTACACCCTACCCCCCGCGCCCACAGCACGTCAAGGCAACGCAACGCCGGCAACGGGCCAACCTGACGAATGCAGGATTTTTAGGGAAATCTGCAATTGGCGCTTGACGGTAGCGTAGACACGTATAGAATCAAGGCATCGGCAGCGACGCCGAGCGAGCCAACAAGCCAACGAGCCAACGAGCCAACGAGCCAAGGAGTCAGCCATGACCCGCACCGAAGCCATCGCCCACGCCGACGAACTCTTCAGCCGCCACCGTGAGGCCATCACCCGCGCTGTCCTCGCTGGCGGGTGCCCCGTTGAGGCCCTGGCCGCTGCCGCCAAGCGCGAGCAGGAGCTGTGCCAAGAGGTGCTGGACGGGAAGCACCCCCAGAAGGCTGCGGCCATGCTTGACAGCGTGTGGGAGCACTTCAACGCAGCCTAGTCGAAACGCCTTCGGGCGTCTGCCGGACCTGTCCGCCCGGCACTGATGAGACAGGACACCAGCCAGCAAGCCCACAAGCCCTGGAGCCCACGAATGAGCCACTGCATTGACCCTGGGGTGTCCGCATGACCCCCGCCGACTGGTTCGCCGACCCCGACGCGAACATTGCGTGGGGCCTGCTGCTGCTTTCGCTGCTCGCGCTGGCGTGCACTCCGTCGGAGACGCTGTCGCGGCAGCTGGACGCCCTGTGGCGCGCGTGGCGGGCATGACCCCCCGCGCCTGGCGCCGCGTGCTGACCCTCTACCGTGCCGGTCTGCGGCACGGAATCGACCCCGTCGGGGCGCTTCGGTGGGCTTGGTCCCTCGAGGGGCGCCCCGGCGACGCAACCACGCCGGCGACGCCGGCACATCAAGGAGAAGAATGATGGGATGGAGCAACCTCAAGAGTGCGGCCAGCCGCGCCAGCGGCAACGGCGGGCGGTACCTCAAGCTGTCCGACGGCGACCGGTACGAGCTGCTGTTCATGTGCCCCCCGCACCAGAAGGAGGTGACCTGGCCCGACGGCCGCACGTCCGTGCGCTTCGCCGCGCGGGTCTACGCGACCTCGGACCCCGCCGGGGTGCAGCAGCTGGAGTTCGGGCCCGGGGTGGCGCGTGACCTCGCCGACGAGCTCGCCGGCCAGGACCCCGGCACGACGAAGGTCATGATCCGCCGGACGGGGAGCGGCAAGACCGACACCCGCTACACGGTGGCCCGGATGGGCCAGGCGTCGGCCGACGAGATCAAGGCCGCCCAGGAGGCCGACGAGGACCGCACGTGGGACCTGACCGAGGACGGGTGGTGGGAGCTCGAGGGGAGCAGCGAGCCGGCCCCGAAGGCCGCACCGGCCGCCGCCAACGCGCCGCGTTCGTCCGACATCCCCGAGCAGGACGAGGACATTCCCTTCTGATGGGCCGTCCAGCCTACACCCCCGGCGGCGACCGCGACCCGTTCCGCCCTACGGACTTGAACGGGCGCGTCACCCGCCTCAGCGAAGCGGACCGGCTCCACCCGGACCTTCCGGCCGCCGAGGCCTTCGACCGGGAGGCGCGGGCGGCATTCGCCGCCCACCCCTTGGGGGACCCGATGCGGCGCATTCTGACGTGCTGCCGCATCCTGCGCACCTGCGGCGTCGCGCCGCACATGACCGACGAGCACCTTCGGGAGCTCTGGAAGACAAGGGAGAGCTGACTCATGGGCTACTACACCGACTACACGCTGCACTGGCAAGCGCCCGACGATGCCCGATGGATGGGGCCGCGCGACCTGTGGGCTGCCCGACACGCTAAGGGGGCCGAGGCCCTCAAGCCGGAGACCGCCAAGCTCATCGCCTTCGAAGCCGTGCTCAATGAGCACAACGTCCGGTCGTCGACCGAGGGCAAGTGGTACGCTTACCACGACGACATGCTGTCTCTCTCGAAGAGCCTCCCCGGCTATCTCTTTGTCCTTCTCGGGCAGGGAGAGGAGACAGGCGACGTGTGGCGGAAGTTCTACACAGCCGGCAATCTCATCCGCCACGACGTCCCGGGCTGGCCAACTCCACCCGATGGCTGGCCTTCCGACACTCCCGAACCTGGCGCTTAGCCACAAGCAACAAGAGGTGAGGAATGAGTCTGGACATCAGCGCCGACACGCCGCCGTGCCCGCACTGTGGGCGCGGCAACGTTGTGCTCGATGAAAACATCACATACAACGTCGCGCCAATCTACTACCCCACCATGCGCGCCGTGGGCATTCGTGGTGGGCTTCGCGGGCTCGACGGGATGCGCTTGGGCGACGTGCCGGCCGCCGAGGCGCTGGCCTTTGTTGACCGCCACATCAAGCGATTCCGCGAGCGCGAGCCGAAGAACGGATGGGGATGGGGCGGTGTGCGGTGCGTGTACCGCGTGCTTCACGCCATTCAGGACGCCCAGCGAAACCATCCAGACGCGATCATCAACGTGTGCTGAGCAAGAGGTGAGGAATGAACATCTACATCGACATCGAGACGATTCCCGACGGGGAGCCCGACCTCTCGGGCCTCGTCGATCCTGACTCCATCGTCGTCCTGCACGACGACCCGGAGATCAAGGTCGACCGGAGGCTCAAGGACCCGGCGAAGATCGAGGCCGCCCGCGAGGCGGGCCGGGAAAGGCTGCAGGAGAAGCGGCGCGAGGAGGCCGTCAAGGCCCGCGAGGCGGCCGTCGAGGCGTGGCGCAAGGGCTCGCTGTCTCCGCTCGCCGGCCGCGTGCTGTGCGTCGGGGTGGCGGTCGAGGACGCGGGGCCCGTGGTCATCATGGAGGACACGGAGGAGGCCACGCTGAGCAAGCTCGAGAAGGGCCTGGCCCGCTACCGCGACCAGCGCCCCCGGCTGTGGACCTGGAACGGCGGCCGATTCGACCGCCCCTTCCTGGCGAAGCGCGCCCTGCGTCACAAGCTCTACACGCTGGCCGGCATCTGCCGGATCGAGAAGCCCTGGCTGGCGGACGACCTCTATCAGGTGTGGGGGATGGGCGACCAGCGCGCGAAGGGCCGCCTCGACGACGTGTGCGACCTGCTCGGGATCTCTCGCGACGGCAACCCGATCGACGGATCCGAGGTCCTCGACCGCTACCTCGCGGGGGACCTCGACGCCATCCGCGAGCACTGCATCGACGACGTGCGCGTGCTGCAGCTTATCGGCCGTGAGTTCCGCGCGGCGGGGTGGCTGGAATGACCTACCCCAGCATCCGACGCGCCGCGATCGACGCGGCGAAGCGCAACCCGGGCGTGCCGCAGAGCACGGCTGCCCGCGACATGCCGGCATGGGCGACGGCGTCGCTCGTGTGGGACGTCGACGGCATCCTGCTGCTCGAGGTGATGAGCTGGCGGCCGGGGCGGTCGTGCCTTGAGGTGATGCGCCACCTGTCCGACCAGCTCGCCGAGCTCGGGTGGACGCAGCTGGACCCGGCCGGGGCGATGCCGTGGCATCGGCCGGACGGGGTGATCTGCCCCGGGCTGTGGTCGACGTGGAGGGAGCGATGAAGCATAGGAGGAACGCCATGAAGAGCGACTGCAGTAGCCAGCCCGGACAGCCCAGCGGGGCCGAACCTGTCCGAGACCCGTCCGACCCCGGAGGCGCCCGCCTCCTCGCCCTGCTCGACCGCGGAGACCTGCTTCGCGGCGCGTGGACCGACGGCCAAGAGCGCATGTGCGCCCTCGCCGCGCTGTCCGACGAGGCCAGGGACGCGAAGGACCCATCCGCCTGCCCGGCGGAGGTGATGCCAGCGTGGCTGGCCTACCTGGTGCCCTACTTCGACGACTGTGGCGGCTGGGGGGCCCGTATGCGGCGCCTCGGCCAGCTGGCGCTGAGGTGGCACGTCCTCGACGAGCCGGCATGGGAGCGCGTCCGCGTGGAGACCCTGTGCGGCATCCTCGACGTAGCGACCGAGGCTGTGACCGTCGACGAGTGGGGGGCGCTCGACGCCGTCCGGGGCGTGCAGGATGCACTGCGCGGACGCGGAGATCTGCAGGCCGCCCGGACCGTCGCCCGGGCCGCCGCCGATGCCGCCCGGGCCTCCGCCAGGGCCGCCTGGGCCGGCGCCAGGGCCGCCTGGGTCGCCGCTAGGGTTGCCGAGGTCGCCACCGGGGCCGCCAGGGCCACCGGGGTCGCCGCCGGGGTCGCCGCCGGGGCCGCCGGCTGGGACCGCATCACCGACCTGACGCTCGACGCCATCGAGCAGGAGATTCGCCATGAGCAGCAGTGACAGCAAGCCCGTGCCCACGAAGCGGGGGCCGTACTACCTGGCGAGCGGGTCGCTCGCGCGTGTGACCATGGCCGCCGACGCCCTGCCCGTGGGGCTGTGGGCGCACGTGCCCGACGAGAACACCCTTGCGCCGGTTGAGTCGCTCACCTGGGCCACCGACGAGCACGGCGCCGTCGTGCCGGTGCCGACGCTGGAGGAGTGGCGGAACGCGCACGAGTGGCGCGTGGCTGCCCTCGGCGCGAGGGCGCAGCGCGAGGAGGCGTGGAAGCGACTGCGGAAGGCGACGGCCGAGCGCGACGAAGCCCGCCGGGAGCGCGACGAAGCCCGCAACCGGGCGGACGACTGGCGGCGGAAGTTCGGGGCGCTGCGCTCCGTGCTCGGCATCTCTCCCCGCGCGGACTGGCCCGAGATCGAGGCCAACGCGCTGGTCCTGCGCAACGCCGCCGAGCTGGGCACCGCCCTCCTCTCCGCCCTCGACGTGCCCGAGGGGGCGGACCCGGTGGAGTGGGCGGGGGTGACGGCAAAGCTGGCGGACCACGCGGGGCGCTACATCGCCGGAAACGCTGCCGGCTGCGAGGTCATCGAGCTAGTCGAAAAGCGCGCAGCCCTCCGCACCCCTCCCCGCCCCCTGCCGGACGGGCCGGGGTGGTGGTGGGGCCGCTGGCAGGGCGCCACGGACTACACGCCGACGTGGGTGGAGGACGACGGGGGGCTGCTGGCGCAGCACCTTGACGGCCCGGTCGCGGAGGTGGGCGACGCGGACGAGGTGGAATGGCTCGCCGGCCCCGACGGCCGCGCCGTCCGCTGCACGCCGCCGGAGGTGGACCGTGGTGTATGAGGTGTACACGCAGATGGTGTTTCGAGGCGACCCCGCGCCGCCCGGCGAGGGCTGGGAGCCCTTCGCGGCGCACATCTCCGTCGAGCACAACGGGCTCCGGGAGTCCCTTGGCGGCGGCTTGGAGGAGTACGGCGAGGTCGTGTGGTGGCGCCGCGCCGTCCGCTGCACGCCGCCGGAGGTGGACCGTGGGTGACCCGACGACGCACCCGGCAGACGAGGTGCCGGGAGGGCTGTGGGATGGGGCGCCGGTGCGCGTCACGTGGGAGGGCTGGAGCGCCGGCCCTGCCCGGGAGTGGGACGAGACGGCCGAGGTCGGGACCTGGCACGACGGGGGCGTCACGGTCTCGCTGGACAGCGGAACCGAGTGGCTCGACCTGCGCACCAGCGGCGCGCAGACGACGGTGAATCTCCGCCTCGACGACCCCCTCGGCCTCGGCCTCGCGGGGCTGGCGGCGAGGGTGTACCGGCGACTCGCGCCAGCCGCGAAGGACGGTCCGCGCACGCTGAACGACGCCGTTGGGCGCGCCATGCTGTCGAGCTTGCCGAGGCTGTGGGAGCCACATCAAGCGCACCTGTGCACCGCCCTGACGCGCATGACGCGCATCGCCTCTTACCTCGCCCTCTCCGACCGCCTCTGCGCCCTCGTGGGGCTGGAGCTGGAGCCGGGGGAGGTGGCAGGGTGGGAGATGGGAGAGACCCTCGACCCCGAGGACCCCATCTGCTGGGAGCTGATGACCCGGACCGGACGCTGGGAGGCCCCCGTCGCCGCCTGCACGACGCGCCTACCAATCCCCGCCCTGCGCGCCGCCGTGCGCGTGATGGAGGCGACCCCATGACCACCCACACCACCCACACCATTCGGCTGTCCGCGCTGGACGCCGGCTTCCTGATCTTCGCGCTGCTGACCATCGCGGCCAGCCTGTACGCCATTGCCGACGCGATCCAGACGACCCTCTGCACCTGCGTGGAGGCCCACCATGACGACGACTGACCCCGCGCCCCGGTGCGTGGACTGTGTGCACAACAGGCCAGCCAGCGACTACCCGCCCACGCCAGGCGGCTGCGCCCTTCAGGACGCAAGCCCGTCTGTTCGCGAGTGGTGCCTGTGGAACTTCGACGGCGTGCGAGTCCCCCAAGAGGACCCCGTTTGCCCCGGCTTCACGCGCCGGAAGGAAGGAACCCATGAAGACGACTGACCCGCCCGAGTTCCTCGTCGGAGCCCTCTCCGTGGTCCTCGCGCTGCTCGCGATGCTGGGGCTGGCCGAGCTGCGTGGCGTCACGGCCCGGCACGACGTGTGCCAGGAGATGCTACAACACCGCGATGCCCGCTACGTGGGCCCGCCCGAGGTGTGCGAGGTGCCCCATGCCGGCGACTGACCCCAAGAACTTCGATGCAGAAGACGCCGTGAAACGCGAGGCCCCCGACTGGATGGTCGCCGCCTGCAACACGAATCCCAGCTACACTGGCTGGCGCCCAGGGGATGACTACATGCGTGGACGCGCACGTCCAGGCGAGTACACGTCTTGGTCTCACGAACTTGCCGTCGACGCATGGCCAGACCTTGAACTGACGCCGAACTACCTGAACCTCGTGGTGAACTTCGCGTTCGAAGTGGTCGGCGGCTCCTGCCCGTACAGCGAGGAACCACCCACCCCGCCGCGCCTCACGTTCCGCGCTTGGCTGCTGCATCCTCGCAAGGGCGCCAGCCGTGGCGTCACCGTTGCGCGCATCGAAGAGGACGAGGTGGACCAGGTGCTGGCCTGGCTGCGTGAGTGCCGGGACCAGCATGCCCGCGACGTGTGGGGGAACCTTCTCGCCGAGGAGGCCGGCCATGCCAACGACTGACCTCCCCGCCGACCTCGACGACCTCGCGCGCCTGCTCGTCACGCTGCCGTGGTGGCGGTGGATGGCGGGGGCGCGTGGCCGTTGCGAAAGCGAGGGCGACTGGTGGCGGTTCACGTCAGCCAACGGCGCGTCGGGCGAGACGGGCGGCTACGCGACCTTCTTCGCCGCAGACCCAGAGGAGTGGGGCGTCCTCCCCGACCTCTCCGACCCCGCCACCCTCGGCTGCCTGCGGGCGCTGGTGCGCGACCTGACGGGCTCGCCCGGCCTCTACGTGCGCTGCTACGAGCCGGCCGCCCCCGACATGTCAGGCGTGGTCCGCCGTCGCTGGCGGTGCATGGATGCGCAGGGCCGGCGGGCGCAGCACGACGACCACCCCACCGAAGCCCACGCCCTCGTGGCGCTGGGGATGGGGGTGGCGGGATGATGCAGCTCAAGAAGGTCAAGCCGTCGGTGTGCTGCTGGGTGTGCCATGCCCGGCAGGACGCAGACACGTGGAGCGTGCACTGCACCTGGATGCCTGACGGATGGCGCCGCGTGAGGCGAGGGTTCGCTGGGTGGGTCACCATCTGCCCAGCGTGCAACGCGGCAGGCAGACGCTTTCAGCGAGACGCGCCGCATTGGCCCCGCGCGACCAAGGGCACCGAGGAGCCCGGCCAGTCAGAGCAGGTCGGCGACCCGACTACCGACGGGTGCCCGGACTGCGAGGGGCGAGGCGACACGCCTACCGCAGCCGCGACACCGCCCACACCGTAGCCGCCGACCCGACGACCACTCCCACGCCCCCGGCGAGCGCCACCGTGCGCCACCGGGGGCGCTGCTGTAGGGCCTCCACCTGCCGCGCCTGCTCCTCGGCGAGCCACAGGGCCGCGTCGCGCTCGGCCTCCGCGAGCAGCAGCTCGGCGCGGACGTCGTGGTGGCACGCCTCGAGCTGGACGGCGTACAGGTCGCGGTCAGCCAGCCATTGCAGGGTAGGCAGCGGGACCTCCGCGACGGGGGCCCCCTCGACGACCTCGACGGGGGGCGGCGGGACGGGCGGGCAGTCCATGCTATGCTCCTCGCGAGCCGGCAGCCGGAAACGGCCATTGCGTGGCGCGCGGCAGCCCATAGTTCGCGGGCCGGCTCACGACTCCCCCCGGCTGCGGCGCGTCAGGTGCTCCACGAGCGCCTCGGCGTCCCCGGCCGCGTCGATGTCGGCCTCGAGACGCACGGCAGCCTCCCGGGCGCGCTCGGCGCGGCGGGCCTCCTCGGCGGCCTCCCGTGCACGGTGCAGGTCGGGCGGCGTGGACGGTGCACGCCCTCGAGGGCGACGACCGATGCGGACCAGCCCGACAGCCGCAGCCAGCCACAGCGCCACCGCCCCCAGCCCGACCGACACCGCGCCCGGACCACCCCACCGGCGCCACGCCAGCAGGGCGAGCACCGCGACGGCGACGAGCGCGACGAGGGCCCAGGGGAGCGCGTCGGTCACGGCAGCACCACCCAGGCGTGCTCGTGGTAGGAGGCCCGCACGTCCCAATCGAGCGGCGCGATCTCGGCGACGAGCCGCCCGTCCTCCGCGACGACGTCGGCCAGGTCGCGGACCCCGCGCCCGTCCCAGAGGCGAGCGCCCTGCGGGCGGTTGGCCTCAATGCACACGCCGACCCCGCCGGGCGGGGCGGTCCCGTCATGGCGCTGTGCCCCGAAGGCCAGCCACAGCCACGCGTGCCCCCGGCTGCCGCGCCGAGAGGGCGTGTCGCGCACGATGGCGCCCTCGGCGGACAGACCCGACCACCCCTGCACGTAGTGGAGCCGGCCCGGCATCGGCTGGTGCGGCCCGTGGTAGGGCAGGCACGGATCCGTCCCCAGCGCCTCCGCGACGGCCACCACGCCATCCCAGGGGCCGGCGTCGGGCAGCGACAGCGAGACCGCCTGCCACACGTCGCGGCCGGTCCCGTAGTGCTCCTGCACCACGTGGGCGACCAGCGTGGAGCAGTCGACCTCCGACGGCCAGCGGGGGCCGTACGGGAGCGAGCGCAGCGGGGCGAGGTGACGCCAGAGGTCAGGTAGAACGGGGGTCATTGGGGTTCCGTAAACTTTTTTGTTGACGGGCATTCGTCATGCGTTACAATGACAACATCGGAGGGCGATGGAGCCCCCGACGAGCCCCGGAGCCCACGATGCTGTTCGCCACCGCTCACAAGCTGACCCGCGCCCTTGTCCGCACCGAAGGCGGCGACTACCGCGCCACCTTCGTGCTGTGCCTGGCCTACCTCCGGGACGGTGGCGACCTGCAGACGGCGCTCCGCGCCATGCGCCTCCGGGTCACCGCTCGCGACCTCGACGCCAAGCGCGCGGCGGTCATCGAGCGCGCCACGGCGGACCTGCACCGCATCCCCGAGGCGCTTCGCCCCGGGATGCTCGCCATCATCGAGCACGTGCGGACGCACCCGCCGAAGGGCGACGGCGCCTCGCAGATCCGCAAGGGCTTCCGCACGCTTCGCGCCGGACACAGCGTCGAGCGCGCCATCGCCTCCCTCTGACCTCTCACGCCACAGGACGACACCATGTTCGACTACGACACCATCCATGCCGACACCGCCGCGGCCGCCCAGCTGCTGAGCAATGACCCCTTCGCCGCGCTGCTGGCCGTGCTGCGCATCCCGCGCGAGCACGGATTCAGCCGCGACAGCGACGAGCGGTCGCGCATTCAGAATGAGGCCCTGGAGGCCCTGAAGCGCGATGGGTGGCACGTGCGCCCCATGATGGGCTGGATCCAGCACGACGACGGGCGCGTGCTGGACCTCGACGGCTCCCTGTACGACACCGTCGACGACGCCGCCCGAGCGCGGTGCGAGCAGTGACCCGCCGCGAGCGCCGCATCGCGGCTGCTGCGGCCATCGCCGACGCCCTGCGACAGGGTGGGGAGGCGGACGCGGCCGTAGCGAGCCGCATCGGATGGCCGCGCCAGCGCCTGCACTCTGCGCTGCAAGGGCGCGTGTCCCTGGATGCCCTTGCGGACGTCGCTGCAGCGCACGGGCTGCGGCTGCAGGTGGAGCCGTCGGTGCTGGTAGAGTGAGGCTCACAGCGTCGGCCTCGGGGTGGGGAGGATGGGTGTCACGCCGTGCCCCACGCCCGCCGCAGCGCCGCCGCGAACGCAGCGCGGCGCGCCCACGCAGCCGGACTCACGCCGGCCGTCTGCATCCACTGATACATCTGGGTCTGGAGCGCCGACCAGTCCGACGCCGCGTAGGCTGCCGCCCACGACAGCACGACCGCCGACCCGGCGTCGTGGGTCTCGTCGATGCCCTCGTCCCCCCAGTGCAGGCGCACCCGGGGGGTGTGGTGGATCGCGCCCTCACCGTGCAGGTGAATGTGGGTGTCTGCCTTGTCCGTGCCCATACCTGGCCTCCAGAGCGGCCCTCGCCGCGATGATGTTGATCGTCGTGCGCATCGCCGCGAGCTGCGAGATGGCGTCCTGCTCGACGACGGCGAGCCGGTGCCGGTCCGCCCACAGCTCCTCGGCCTCGACGAGCAAATCCGACGTCCGCCGGACGTCCGCCTCGGCCGCCGCGGCGCGGGCCCACGCAGAGACCGCCGCGGCCGCGGCAGCTGCCACCAGCAGCAGCGCGACCGGGGTCACGGGACCGCCCGAGGCGGCCGACTCTCGCCGGTGTCGATGAGTTCGCGGGCGCTCGGGGCGGGCTCGAGCTGCACGGTCGTCGTGGTCGGCAGCAGCGTGGAGAGCAGCCGTTCTACCGCCGGGCCGGCGACGGTGGGGCCACCGACGAGCAGGGCCAGGCCGACGAGCACTTGCCACGGCGACCACTGCGTGACCCACTGCGCCAGCCGGTCCCAGCCGCGGGGCTCTCCCAGCAGGGGGGCGGGTCGCCCCGGGCTTGTGGCCTCCGCGACGTCCTGCAGGGCCTCGCGCCGCCCGGCCTCCCTCGCCTCTGCGACGAGCTGCTCGCGCTCGATGGCCCCGACCGCGTCGGCCAGCCGGCGGACCTCCTCGATCACTGACTGCAGCTGCGCGTCGATGCGCGCCTCGAGCTGCGCGGCCCGCTGCGCCGTCGCGGCCTCGTGCTCGTCCAGTCGCGCATCCAGCCGCCGCTCGAGGTCGGCCACCGCTGCGTCCCAGTTCCTGCGCTCGGGGTGGTCGCTCACGGCGCCCCCCCGTAGCGGGGCACCGTCCAGCCGGTGCGGGATGCCGGACTGGCCATCGCCGAGCCGGTGGGGCCGCCGTCGGGGAGGCCGTACAGGTGCCCCACCTCGTGCAGCGGCGTCGGGGTCGAGCACGCGTCCGGGTCGATGGCGATGGCGCGGCGTCCGTCGTCGAGCAGGACGACCGCCCCCCGCAGGTGCTCCCGGGGAGCGAGCGAGGCCAGCGCAGGGGTCAGCTCTACCACCGGGGTCCCGCCCTCGGCGACGGTGCACGACGGCCAGCCGGCCGCCGTCCAGTCGGCGCACACCCGCTCCCACGTCGACGCGTGGCAAGGGCCGCCGGCGGGGTCGATGACGACCTCGGGCGGGTCGGCGACGTAGGCCACGGGGCGTCGGGTCGCCGCGATGTAGCCGAGGATGGCCAGCGACACGGCGAGGCCCGCCGCGAGCACGTAGGGGGACTGCACGGTGGCGCGCCAGAGGCTCACAGCGCCTCCAACGCGGCGCGTGCCCGCTCGCCGCAGTCGATCTGGGCCTCAGCCGTCCAGTGCACGCCGTCGTGCTGGGTGCCGACCCATTCCTCCATGTCGATCATGGTGGCGAGAGGGTCACCCGCGACGTACGCCGCCTGCGCTGCGCGCACGTCCGCGATGTACGGGGCCGTGCCGGACAGCGGCGTGAAGGCGCTGGCCAGCTGCACGATGCACACCTTCAGGCCAGGGAAGGTCGCGCGGTAGATGGCCATGAGGGAGGTCAGCCGCGTCTCGTAGGCTGCGGACTCCGTGGCACTCTTGGCGTCCTCCTCGCCCTGCGCCCACACCAGTCCCCCGTCGAAGGTCCACCCGGTGGCGCTCATGGCGGCGACGTGCACGGCCGCGTGGGTGCTAATCCAGTCGGCGATGGGGCTCCCGCCGATGGCGTACTTGCACAGGCGGGTCCCACGGCCTCGATTGCGTACCCGGTTGCCTGTCCCCACAATGCCGACCCCAGGCCCAACCCGCGGGGCCGACGTCGACACCGAGCCGTTCCACCACGTAGGGGAGCGGTCGCGACCATGCGCGAAGCCGCCCGCCTCGCGGTCCACGACGTGGCACACGCCGATGCGCTCACCGGAGAGGTTGCCGGCGTTGTTCCCGCGCGCGTTGCTCTGGCCTGCGAGCGCGTAGCCGACCCAGGTGCGCGATCTCATCGGACCGCCTGAATGCTGCTGGTGCCGTCCACGGTATTCACGGTCCACGTGTGCGCGGTGTCGTCCACGACCTGCGTAGAGGGGTCGGTGATGGCGTCGCCATCTTCGACGCCCGGTGCCGGGCGGGGGTACAGCCAGCGGCCCGAGGTGACGCTCGCGATGGAGAGCGCATCCACAATCGCGTCGATCTCGGCGTCGGACAGCGCCCGATCAAACGCCCCCACCTCGTACTCACCGCCTAGGGAGCGGTCGACCACGCCGTAGCCCGCCACATCGGCTACCGCTGACGCCTCGGGCGTCACTGTGCCGACCGAGATGGTGCCGGACGTCAGGCCATCGGATGGCTTGCCCCACCCGCACTCCATGTCGCCGCCCGTCGTCCAGCGGCCCCATGCGACCTTGGGCGTGCCGTCGTACAGGCCTGCATCGCCGGGGGTGTAGGCGCGGGTGCGGATCTTGGCGCCCGCCCCGGCGTTGATGTCGAGCCGCAGCTTGTCGGGCGAGTCGGGCGTGATGGCCAGATAGATCCGGCCGGACGAGCCCTGTAGGTCGAGGATCCCCCCTGCGAGCGACCCAATGGCGGTGGGGCTGATCACGCCGACGATGGTCCCGCTGGCGGGCAGCCGTGCGTCGGCCGCCGAGAGCTGCTCGGCGTCGCTCGCCGAGGGCTGGAACCAGTGCGTGGCGGCGAGGGGGGCGGCAGAGGCGCCGAGCAGGGCGGCCGCCTCGGAGGGCGGCAGTCGGTCGAGCGGCGCCGGGTATCGAGACAGCCGGCGCACCGTCAGGGCACCGTGTCGATCGAGATGGCGGTCGCCGCCGAGCCGGACACCGCGACCTCGCGGCGTCCGATCCACTCCCAGACGCTGCCCTTGGCGGGCACCTCCACGGTCCAGAAGCGGTCCCCCGCTGACTCTGCCGTCGCGTCGTCGGTGAGCACGCCGCCGGACTCGATCGTGACGTCCACGGCGGTCCCCTTTCCTCGCAGGATCAACCACGACGGGTGCGCGGGCTCGCCGGCCGACGCCTGCACCACTTGGGCATTGGTGTCGTCGAGGGTGATGTCCGCCGCTCCGTCGGCGTCGAGTACGTGCGGCATGTGAGCCTCCTTGGGTTCGATGCTATCACGAGAAAGGGCCGCGCGCTGGCGGTCAGGGCGGCGCCCCGTTGCCCTCTCCGGGCGTGTCGAGCAGGGTCAGGTCGAGGACGACCTCGGTGACATCGACCGTGACCTCCTCGACCAGCGCGAGCGCGCCGTGCATCCCGACCTCGGTGTCGGTGATCTCGACGTACTGCCCCGGGTCAAGGTCGTCGAGGTCGAGGCCGCCGACGTACTGCACCGCGCGCTTGGGCCAGCCGTGCCGGTCAGCCTGGTCCTGCAGGATGAGCGAAGCGGTGCTGTTGTCCCAGGTCATGGCGCACTCGATGTGCGGCGCGGGGCGGACACCGAAGCGCAGCTCGGCCAGCGCAAGGTCGAGCCGCCCGAGCTCGCGGACGTCGTAGCCGCCCGGCGTGGGCGCCAGGATGCCCGGCTGAGCCTGCAGGGTGCGCGCCGCGTAGTACTTGCTCTGCCCGCGGCGATAGGAGATCGAGAAGCGGGTGTAGAGGTCGTCTCGCTGCTTGATCCTCGACGACCGCCGGACCTCGCCCCGGTCGGCGGACAGCTGCCGCACCACCTGCGCAGCGGTCGCCGTGTACCGCTGGGGCTGGATCCACCAGCCCCTCGCGCCCTGTCGGAGCCGGGCCGGGAGGAAGCGGAGCAGCGCGCGGCTGATCCACTCCGTGGGGGCGATAGGCTCGTCGATCCAGGTGTCGACCTTGTACGCGTCGAGCCAGTCCTGCTCCCGATCCCAGCGCGTGCGGTCGATGGGCTGGGACGTGTAGGTCTCGAGCAGCCACCGCGCGACCGAGCCCGCCCCCCGCAGCACGACGCCATCGTAGCCGACGACCCCGCCCGAGTTTGCATCGCTCTCGTCGAAGGCGGCAAGGTAGCGACCATCATCCACAAAAAACCCCGACGGCGCGGTCGCCGGCAGGTTCTGCACGTAGCTGATGGTCCGTCCGCTGGCGGTGTCGGTGGTGATGGGGGCGCTCGACCAGTTGGCGAAGGTGCCGTTGCCGCCGCTGACCCGCGACACGGTGCACGTCGTGGCGTTGACCTCGCCGAGCGCGAGGGCCAGTGTCGCGGTCGACCCCACGCCGCTCGACAGCACGTGGAGCGGGATCGAAGGAAGGGTGTTGCCGCCGCCGCGGCTCCCCGGGTAGCCGAAGATCAGCGCGTAGTGCTGCCCAAGGGCATCGTTGACGGCGTTCGAGAAGTCGGCCCGCGAGATGATGGCCGTGGGTGGTGGGGCCATCTCCTCATCGCCGGATCGCCGCTGCAGGGTGAACGACAGCGGCTCCCCTGGGCCTGCGTGCTCGACCCCGACGGCGACGCCGTTGATCACCGTCCGCGCCTCGGTCAGCGTCTGCCCGTCGCGGTGCCAGTAGAGCCGACAGGGGCGCTCCTCGAGCGGGCCGACCGTCGCGACGTAGACAGCCCAGCCGCCCGGCGGCTCCCAGCCGACCACGTCGATCCCGGCCTTGTCTGCGGTAAGGCCCGTGGCGCCGACCTCGACGCCGGGGCCGTACCGCTCCCCGTCGACAGTGACCGCGTCAGCCGAGGACAGCCGCACGGTGTGTCCGTAGACGTCGAGCTCGACCAGCCAGCGCGCGCCGCCCATTACACCTGCTCCACGATGGACAACGACGAGACGCGCACGAGTTCGTCCTCGCCCTCGGTGCCGACGACCCCGCGGGCTGCGACCGACCCGTCGAGGTAGCCGTAGAGCCACAGGGTCGGGTCGGTGATGGTCGTGCCGCTCGCCGGCACCGTGCGCAGCGCGCAGACCGGGCGGGCCTGGTGAGAGCGCAGCACGTCACGCAGCGTCCACCAGACATCCTCGGCGGCGGTCATCGGCCGCCCCCCGCTCGGGCCGACGAAGTCCATCGACGCCGACGCCGCCCGCAGCGGGTACAGGTCTGTCCCGCCGTCGGCCCACCCCCACGTCCACGTCCGCCGCGTGGGGCCGATCTCGCGCGCCCGGCTCGTGCCGTAGGGGCTCGTGGCGCGCTGCACGTTGGGCTCTTCGTCGTCCGTCCAGGTCCAGTCCGGCGGCGCCCCCGGCACGACGACACGACCCGCCCAGATGGTGCCGGCCTCGAGCACGTCGTCGGGGCAGTCCTGCGCAGGGAACCGCACGCGCCAGTAGCGGGCAGATACCGAGCTCGAGGCGTAGACCAGCATCACGCCGCCGGGGGCGACGATCGCGCACGTGCCCGACGAGCCGAGCCCGGTGGCGTCCTCGACGCGGATCCACGGCGGCATCGCGGATCCGTCCGCCCACACCCCGCCGCCGTTGGCGACGATCCGGTGGGTCGTGTTGGGCGACCCGGACACAATCAGATACCCGCCGACGAGCTCCCCGGGCTGGATGTAGCGGCCCGCCGAGGACGTGCCCGAGGCCGGCTCGAGGACGTCGCCGGCGGCGGTGTAGGACAGCCCCGAGAGGCCCGTCGCGAGATCCAGCGTCCCGCCCGTCACCCACGCCGAGCCGGACCAGTATTCGAGCGCCACCTGCCGCAGCGAGGCCCCCGTCACAACCAGCGCGACCGCGCGTCCCAGCTCCGACTCGTCGCCCAGGTCCCACGTCACGTGCTCGGGCCCGTCGGTGGTCGACCGCCACCGAACATCGGGCGACGGATGCAGCACGGGGTCGAGGTGCTCCACGGTGTACGAGGACCGGGGCTCTACGGTCGCCGTCTCGCCTGCGATGCCCGGCCCGTCGTACAGCGTCAGCAGGGCGGGCACACCGACCTCGTCGGGCAGGAAGCAAGGCGTCGCCTTGCCGGCGCGCGCCCCGTTCGCTCCGTCCCGGTAGGTCGCCGACGAGCAGCCCGCCGCGTACCACCTCGACGAGGTCGAGCCCGCGAAGTTTCCGAAGGCGTGCTCGGTGTCGCGGCTGCCGCCTGGTGTCCCCGAGACCAGTGTGTACGTGACCTTCGTCCAGCTCTTGTCCCCCGTCGCCCGGTAGTACAGCGCCGACTCGGTCACGACAAACTGAGTTCGGGCGGCGAGGCTGGTCGCGACGGTGTCGATCACGCTCCCATCGACAGAGTCGTACAAACGGAAGCCCACCGTCGACATGCGCACGATCAGCTCGGTCCCAGACCAGGTCACGCGGAAGCCGATGTCAAGCGACGTCAGCGACCCGCCCGTGACCGCATCCACCTCGAAGATGTGCAGCGGGGCGTCCCCGTCGGTCAAGGTCGCGACCTGCTCTCCCGACAGCGCCCAGCCGTTCGCGCCAAGCGTGGCCGACCCCGCGCCCGTCACCGTGTAGTCGCCGGCCGCCGGCCCGGAGAAGGGCAGCCACAGGGTGCCGTCGATGCCGACGCCGGGCGCGAATGCGCTCTCGGTCGTCTGCGCCCATTCGATCTGCTCCCAGCCGCCGAGCCACAGGACGTGTCCGCTCCCGTCCTGCGTCGGGTTGCTCGGCGACTCGCCCGTGCAGGCCACGATCGCCCCGTAGGGGGTGTGGGCGCCTGCGAGCTTGCGCGGTCCGCTGTTCGATGCGCCCGAGGCCCAAGAGATGCCGTTGCTCGCCCAGGTCACGCCACCGTCGGTGGAGGACAGGCCGACGAAGATCCCCGACGAGCTGCCGTCCGCGACCACGCAGTACAGCACGCCGGCCGCGTCAGCCCAGGCCGTGATGCCGGCGACGGTCAGCCCGCTCGTGTCGATCGCTACCTCCGTCGCGTCGAGGATGGACTCGTAGGGGCTGACGGTGCGCGTCATCTGCACGGCGCTCGTCGAGGCATCGTAGGAGAAGGAGAAGATCGTGCCGTCCTGCACGACCAGCGCCCACCCGAGGCCCTCGGTCGACGCGGTGTCGACCTGCGTCCAGACCGAGCCCAGGTCAGAGCTCGCGAACTGGTCGACGTCCCCGTTCGTCCCGTCCCTCTGCACCAGCAGCACCAGCCCGCCGCGCGTCGCAGCGAGCGCGGCGCGGCCGCCCCCGGTGGAGGACAGCCCCGGGTCGGTGTTGCTGATGAGCGTCCACGTCTCGCCGTCGTCGTCGCTGTGCCAGGTCCGCAGGTTGTCCGACGCGTCGACCGTCACGAGCACAAGGAGACCGGTGATCGGGTCCACGGCGATCGCGCACCCCTCCTCTGCGTAGCCGTTGCCCGCGAAGTCGCCCGTCGCGGACTGCCACGTGCTCCCGTCGTAGTAGGACACCACCGTATCGTCGTCGCTGCCGTACACGACGATCGGCCGCCCCGTCGACGTGCACACCGCAGCCGTCGCGCCGAAGGTCTCGGAGCCGCTCCCGACCGCGTCCGGGTGCATCTGCCATCGGCGGATGTCCGTCTCGCGCAGGTGGCCCAGGTAGGACGTCCCGCCGTCGGGCGACGCCAGGACGCGCACACCTGTGCGGCCCGGGACCCCTGGGTAGGCCGTCGAGACCTTGACCGCCGCGTCGGCGGTCTGCGTCCCGCTGACCTGTGCGAGCAGGCGCCCCGCGCGGACGGGCAGCCCGGGGCGCAGCTCGGCCTCCGTGTAGTCGCTCGTCAGCGAGGCGGCCGTGTTGGCGGCGCGGTCGTCGTAGGACAGCCGCTCGTCCCACAGCACCAGGGCACAGCTTGGATCCAGTCGCGCCATGTCGTCAGCTCCTCATGCCCGGGATCGCACCTGTACGCCGCTGGAGCGCTGTCGTCACGCGCTCGTCGGTCTCGATGACCCGCGCGACGACCTCGCCGAGCAGCCGCGAGTCGAGGTACACCCGCGTTCCGCCACCACCGGTGGCCGCAGCGCGGCCCGCGTTGAGCGCGGCCACGCCCTCGGGGCCGCCCACGTTGCGCACCCCTCGACGGGTCAGGATGCCCTCGTCCGGCTCGGCCGAAATCACCGCGTGGTCGCCCTCCATGCGGTCTCGCACCATGCCGCCCGATGCGAACTTGGGGGCCTTCGTCGACTTGATGACCGCGACCTGTGCAGTCAGCTGCGCGCCTGCGATGGCGGCGGCAGCGATCGGCGCGCCCCACTGCAAATACGCGAGGGCGCCCGTCAGCGCGACCGCGTTCGCGGCTGCGTCGATGGTCGCGCGCGCGATGGCCGCTGCCTGCTGGGCTTTGTGCGCGTCTTTAAGTGCCTGGCGATGGTCGCGCCGCTGCTGCCGCCGGGCCTTCGCGTTCGCTCGCATTTCCTTGTCGATGCGCCGAATCTGCGCCCGCCCCTCGCGCTCGCTGATCTTGCCCTGCTCGATCTGCTCCTCGATGCGCTCGCGCTCCGTCTTGAGCCGCTCCTGCTCTTTCGCGTGCGCGCGGCGCGCCTGGTTCTCCTGACGAACCAGCGCGTCCATGCGCGCCTCGGCGACCATGTCGATCGTCTCGAGCGTCTCCTCGGCGAGCGTCCGGGCCTGGTCCATCCCCTCGACGAAGACCTCCTGCTGGAAGGTGGAGAAGGTCTCGTCGAGCTGGGCGGTCATCTCCTCGAGCGAGACCGCCGCCTCGGCCACGAGCTCCTGCTGAGCCTCTACCTCTGCAGCGATGGCGGCCGCGCGCTCCTCGGCCATCTTCCGGGCTTCAGCGGTGCGCTTGGCCTCCTGCTGTGCCGCTTTGGACCACATCTGCTCGTACTCGCGCGCCGCCTGCGCCTGCTCTCGGGCCGCCTCCCGTGCCGCCTCGGCCTGCCGGCGGGCCGCCTCGTCGAGGTCGACGTAGGACTCGCGCGTATAGCCGAGCGCCTCGGCGTATTCGTTGAGCTCGTCGGAGGTGACCCGGATGTCGTCGGCGCCCTCGCGGAACGCTTGGTTGGCCTCGTGCTGCGCCTCGGACACGTGCTCGATCTCTGCGGCAGCCTCTGCTCCGACGTCGACAAAGTAGTCGTAGGCCTGCACCGCCAACGCCGACAGAATGCCGGCGTTGGCCATGCTGCGCGCCTGGCTCGTCAGCGCATCCGAGAGTGACCACGACTCACCCGTGAGCTCGGTCATGGTGGCGGAGACGCCGACGAGCGCGTGCTGGACGTTCTGCAGCGCGGGGGCGAAGTCTGCCTGCATTGACAGCGTTGCGGCAGCGATGGCTGCGTCAGCGTCTCGGGCCGCCTCCTGGTAGTCGAGCAGGGCCTGCTCGTGCTCGGGCGACAGCGGGGGCACCCCACGGACCCGCTCGAGCGACTCCCGCACATCGTCGATGGAGTCCATCCACTCCAGCATCGCCCCTAGGCCGAAGACGGTTGCCGCCGTCAGTGCTCCTACAGCCCCGGCCGCCAGCGTAGCCCCGCCCGCGAGGCCTCCCATGTCGTCGGCTACCCCGGCCATCCGATCGCCGAGGTCCAGCACCGAGTCGGAGATGTCTCCGAAGACGCCGCCCATCAGGGACGCCGTCCGCTCGCCGGCGGACTTCCAGCCCTCCCGCACGCGCTCGGCCTGGCGCTCGGCTTGGCGCGCTGCACGCTCGGCGGACTTCTCGACTTTGTTGTAGTCGCGAGACCAGGCGCGGGCCATCTTCTTCGACTCGCGCGCAGAGATGCCGGGGATCTTCTCCAGCTCGGCACGCAGCTTGTCGATCTTGACCTGCAGTTCGACGTCGACAGAGTAGCTAGCCACGCTCGCCCCCTATGGTCGCCGACACGTACCGCCCGAGGCCTGCGACGATGTGCTTCTCGCGGCGCTTGAGCGGGGTGCGCAGCAGCACGACAAACGCGGACTTGCCCTTGAGCCCCTTGGGGCGGATGTACTTGGCCCACGGGGCGGTATTCCAGATCCGCCCGCGGATGGTGTCGCCGTCGATCACGATCTCGCTGTAGAGCTCGTCTCGGCTGTGCCGCCCGTTGCGGAACCGGCGGTCAGGACCGACCGGCCACTGGCGCTTCGCTTCCTCGTAGATGGGTTCGATCTCGCCCTCGATGAAATCGACGAGCCCCGGCGCTACGCGCTCCACCGCGTTTCGCACGAGCTCGTCGATTTGGTCGTCTACGACCATCGACAGCGAGCCATCCACGATACGGATCCGCGCCACCTACCGCCTCCCTTTGCGCGAAGCGGTCAGCCGGCGGGCCTGCTTCTTGCGCTCCTCGGTCGTCAGCATGTAATCGGCCATGATGAGCTCCTGAGACGCGCGTGGTAGGTCATCGTACCAGCCCGGGGCCTTGCCCCAGGCTCGCTCGATCTCTAGGACCCAGCGGGCGTGCTCGCCGGCTGGGGTTCGGAGAAATCCAGCGCCTCCTCGACGCCTTCGTCCTTGGGGGTCACGGGCAGGTCCTCGGCGAGGAAGCTGAACGCATGGGTTCCGGCGCGCATGATGTCGCCGACCTCCCAGCCATTCGCAACGAGCAGGTCGTACAGCTTGCCCGCAGCCTTGCTCACCGATCGCTTGAAGCCTGCCCGCGACGCGAAGCGCGGGTAGGCCAGCACCAGGGCGCCACACGCGGCGAGCGTCGGGCTGTCGTCCTGCAGCATCACCAGATCGATCACGTGCGCGCCGCTGGCGTGCTGCTCCCAGATGTACCGCTTTCCGCGAATGGTGATCTCCCGCGACAGGTCGCGGCCGTCGGTGTCGGTGTCGGTGTCGGTGTCGGTGTCGTGCTCGCTCATGGTCTCACCTCTCAGGCTTCGTCGTAGGACAGGTCGGACGCGGCGTCGTCGGTGGCGCCGGTGATCTCGAAGGTCATCGAGTAGGTCGACGGCTCCCCGTCCGACAGCGGCGTGTGGTTGCGGAGGACGCAGTCCTCGAACTTCAGTTCGCCGTCGGCGCCGCCGAAGTCGGTGCCTTCCTCGGCAACCGTGATGTTGATGGTCTTGACGCCGCGCGTCCCCACCGAGGTCGTCGAGGTGTTGCTCGAGTACGTGCCCTGGAACAGGGCGAACTCGAGCGGGGTGCCGGGCGCGCTGCCGTCGCCCACGAAACCGTTGTGAAGGAACTCGATCGTGATCGTCGGGTAGATCCGCTGCGTGTGCTGCGACGAGAAGTGCTTGCCGCGCCGCTGGAAGTGCGCGATGTCGTTCAGGCTCGCGCCGGTGAAGCCGTCGATGGTGACGGTCGTGTCGTTGGTCAAGGTCAACGTGACCGGGGTCCCGGTCCCGTCCTCGAAGGTCACGGACGCGTTGTTCACGGTTAGGACGTTGCTGTCGACGGCCATGGCGGCCTCCTTATCAGACGGTGGCGATGTGGTAGGTGGCGAAGAACTGGATCTCGATCAGCATCGACTCGGAGACAGCGCTGCGCTGCTGGGTGCCGGTGTACACCACCTGCAGCCCCGACGCGCCGTTGACCCCGAGCACGGCTTGGATGACCTCCGACTCGGCCGCCATCGCTGCGTCTTCGTCGGCGATCGCGTCGCTGCGCCGGTGCTTGTGCAGCAGTCGCACGGCGACGGTGGACACGACGCGAAGGGGGCGGCCCTGCGTCTGCCTCTGTCCGGGCACGGCAGGATCTGGCTGCGTGTTTGACAGGGCGACACCGAACGCCAGGTGCATTCGCTGGTCGGGCACGCCGTCGGGGATGTCTCGATAGCCGCACGGAGCCTCTCGGAGCGTGCCGAGGGTGCCCGTCGTGAGGGTCAGCCCCTCGAGGGTGGCGGCGATGCGTGCGCGGACCTGGTCGGGACGTAGGGTCGCCATGTCAGCACAGCCACAGGACAGAAGGGCCGGCCTGACGCTGGCCGTCGTCGTCGGGCACGCCGTCGTCGTCCGAGTCGTAGACCCAGCGCAGCGAGGCCCACGCAGCCTCGTACATGGCCTGATACTCGGCCGCCATCTCCATCCGATCCGAGCCCATGGCTCGGTAGATGATGGCGAGCGATAGGTAGAGGTGCACCGAGCGCAGCGCCTCGGGCGACATGACGAGCGCGGGCCGGCTGCCCTGCCCCCAGATGCGGCCCAGGATCTCCGTCCACGCCTCGTCGATGTACTCCTGCAGGTCGGTCAGCGACTCGGGGCCCCGGTAGCCAGCCTCGCTGGCGTCGAGGGTCCGGTCGCGCCGGATGATGTCTTCGTCAGTGATGACGGGGTAGAGCGCCCGCCGCACGATGGCGACAGACACGGTGTGACGAGCGATGCCGCCCGCGTGGGTGATGTCCCACTCGATTCGGTAGCCCGGTTCGAGCGGGAGCGTGGTCGCCGGCGTCAGCGTCCACGTTGCGACGCCGCCAGTCAGCGCCGAGGCCTCTGAGTCGAGAAGCGCGCCCCCGCTGCTGTACAGCCGCGCAGCGGCGGCCGTTGCGGTCACCGCCGCCCCGTCTCGGTAGAGCGGAGCGGTCACGGTGGACGACGCGCCCCGGGTCAGCTCGAGGCTGACCGGGGTGCGCACCGTCACGGGGGCAGCGTCGAAGCTCACAGCGCGTCGGACTCGAAGACGTTGAGCATCTGCGCGGCGCACTGGTTGCTGGCGTTGGCCGCCGACCACTCGCCCGTGATCCCGAGGTAGGTGGCGGAGGTCGTGTCGACGCTCGACACGACCTGGCCGTGTCCGCCGGCCGCGGTGCCCGCCGCGTCCTCGGAGACGAGCACGGTGGCGACGATGACGCCCGCGCTGCCGGCGGTGCGGCAGAACAGCTCGACGTCGGCCACGACCAGGTCGCCGTCGGCGACGTCGAGGTCGGAGGTGGTGCCGATGGCGGTGCCGGTCAGAGCGGCCGCCCCGAAGCGCACACGGGTCTGCAGCGTGTTGGTGCTGTTGGTGCTGGGGATGGTCACGAGCGCGCGGGCCCGCACCACCTTCCCCGCCTGCCAGAAGTCGGCGGGGAACTCGTGGCTGGCGAGGACGGTCTCGTCGGTGCTGTTGGTCAGGGTGTCGCCGGCCGCGGCCAGGCTGCTGATGAGCTTCATGGGGTCACTCCTCGGCCGCCGCGCTCTTCGCGCGGGACCGCTTGCCCCGGCTGGGCCGGGTGTTCGTGGGGAAGGTGGGGGTCGGGGTCGACTGCTCGAGGGCGGCGCGCCACACCTCGAGCTCGGCGGCGAGACGGTCGGCCTCCCGCTGCTTGATGGGATTGCGGTCGGCGTCGGCGTAGGCCGCGGCGTGGTCACGCTCGCAGCGGTCGACGCCGGCCTCCAGGATGTGCGGCTCGGGGGCCGGCACCATGTCGCGCACGGCGCGAAGCAGCCGCATCCGCTTGTCGTGGTCGATGCGGACCTGCGGGCTGTTGGCGATGGGCTCGGCGGCGTAGTCGATCCACGCATACCCGCCGCGGGTGCGGACGCGGGCCACGTAGGACTCGCCGTCGAGGGCGCCCCCGAGGGTGGTGTCGAAGAAGACCACGGCGCCGCGCCGCTGCATCTCGAGCAGCGCCCCGTCGGGGATCCCGCCGCCGGTGCCGTCCTCTCGTCCGGTCCCGCCGACGCCGGGCTGCAGGCTCACCTGCACCAGGTCCGGCACGAGCTCTCGGCCCTCGACCCGCCACCGCGACGGGTGGTGGGCGTAGAGCCAGGGGTGGCCGGGCTGCAGGCGCGGCAGCTCGACTGCTGCTGCGGGCTTGCGGGGCTGGTAGCCCTGCCGGCTCGGCTCGGGATCTGCGGTCTGGAATCGAACTTTGGTCATCTTCTCACCTCTCGATCGTCAGTGTCGCGGCCTACCGGTCGCTCGTGATGGTGACCACGCGCGCATCCTCGCCGAGGCTGACCCCGATGAGGAAGTTGTAGTAGTAGGCCTTGACGGCGCGGCTCGCATCGCGCTCGCGCTCGATGCGCAGCCGTCCGCCGTCCAGGATGTCCATGAACCCGTCGGGGTCGTCCTCGAGCAGCCCCTCGGCCCACACCACGCCACCGGGGGCGATGAGCGCGCCGCGGCTGTCCGCGCCACCGTTGGCGGTCGGGACACGCGTGGAGGTGAAGACGTCGATCCCGAAGTACCGGCCCTGGTAGCCGATGCTCCGGGCGTACTGGATGTTGTACGCCTCGGCGGTGTGGGTCAGGGCGTCACCGAGGCCGGTTCCGATGATGGCGGTCTCGAGGTTGCTCCACTGCTTCGGGTGCAGGACACAGAGAAGGTCGCCGTCCATGAACTGCTGACCGGTCTCCACGAGGGTCTGCTTGGCCTCCTGGAGCTTGGCCCAGGTGAGGCTCGAGCCAGAGCCGGGGGTCACGTCCGCCGTTGCGGTTGCGGCAGCCTCGGCCACCATGCCGACGATGGTGTTGCCCCGGATGCTCGCCGCGTCGAAGGCCAGCGCCTGTTCGAGGAACATTCCGGTCCGGTCGTAGGTCTTGAGGAAGTCGGACCGGCTGCGCCCCTTGCCCTTGCGGACGACGGTGGCGGACACGGTGGACGGGTTGAAGTCGTCGGGGACGACGGCGCCGGATTCCGAGATGGTGCCCGCCACGCCCGAGCCGATGTCGGCGAGGGTCTTGGTGACGGTCGCGGACTCGGTGCCCAGACCGAGGTAGCCGCCGGAGAGCGCGGGGTGAGCGGGCAGGTGAGCGCGGTCGCCGACGAGGAGACCGTACTCCTGGAGGAGAATGCTGGACTCGATGAACGAGCCGTCGCTGTGCAGGTTGGCCATGGTGAGGGCCCTCCGTATGCGTGTGGGTGTCTCTGCGTTGGCCCACACGCTGTTACGGGAGCGACCCTAGGCCCATGCCGCATCCTACCCTATGCGGCGGCGCAGCGCTACCTTCCGCCCTTGTGTGCCCGAACACCGCCCGCGTCGCGCCACGCCCGATACTCGGCGGGGGACAGGCCGCGGATCTGCTCGTCGGTGAGCTTGCCCGCCGCCGGCGGGTGTCCCGTGCGGGCTCCTTGGACGCCGGGGGGGCGGTGCCCGGCAGGAGGAGGAGGTGTGGCCCCGCCCTCGGAGGCGGCAGGCGGGGGCGCGCCTTCCGGGGCGGAGGGTGGCGCAGCCTGGGGCTCCTCGGGCAGGTAGGCCCGCACCGCCCGGGGCAGGTCATCGGGCGAGGTGAGCCACCCGGTCAGCCCCTCGGGCGGGCGGGCATCCTCGGGGCGGGCAGCCCACAGGGCCTCAACGACCTCGATCCCCTCCGGGTCGGTGATGCCCGCCTGCATGATGGTCGCTCGGGCGGTGAGCTTGTCGCGCTCTGCGGTCAGCTGTGCCACCTGCTCCGACAGCTGCGATGCGGCCTCAAGCTGCTCGGTCAGCTCGCCAACCTTGGCGGCCGCTTCGTCGCGCGCCGCCTCTGCGTCCTTGCGCTGCTGCGCGACCTTCGACAGTCGCTCCTTCGGAACCCAGTCGGGATGCTCTTTTCCGCACTCACACGTCATCGACATCGCTCACCTCTTGGTCGGTCCCGCTCGTTGGCGGGGGTGGGTCCTGCAGCGCCGCGCGCTGCGCCCGGATGCGCTGCAGCTCTGCGATCGCCGTCGCATCCGTCATGCCCGGGTGCAGCTGCTTGTAGGCGCTGACGGGGTCGATCAGCCCCGCGTCGAGCAGCTCGAGCAGGTGCTGACGCAGGGCCGCCCGCTCTGACGCCGACTGCGGGACGCCGTGGTAGGTCACCCGGTAGCCGGTCTCTGGGTAGTCGGTGCCGAGCAACCGGTTGACCATCATCGCTGTCAGCCCGAGCACAGCCTGGTCGCCGCGGCGGAACTGCGGCTCGTACCGCCGTTGCGCCTCTCGCTGGCTGTCTCGCGACACCGCCAGCGCGTAGCCGCTGCGCGGATCGCCTTTCATCGCCATCGCGTCCGCAGGGTTGATCCCGGCCTCTGCGAGCAGCTTGCGCTCGTAGCCCTCGATGTAGGCCCACAGCTCGGCCGGCACGACCGGCACGTCGAAGGTGCCCACCTGGGGGTTGGCGCCGTCGCGGTCGGTCGCGAGAAATCGGATGATCGTCGCCGGGTCGGCGACGACCGACATGCGGCTCTTGCCGTCCCGGTTCTCGTCGGCAATGCCTGCGCCGGCCGGCACAACGTCGACGCTGTACCGCTGGCGCCACGCGCTGTTGCGCGCGACGTGGGCCACGAATGTTCGCAGGACGGCGACGTTCAGCGTGCCCTCGACGAGCTCGCGGGTCTGATACGGGTCGTAGACGTAGGGCGTTTGAGCTGCGTGGTAGAGCACGCCCGGCAGCACGGGCCGATCCCTTGCGTCGCGCCACTCGTCGGGCCAGCCATTGACGCCGAACAGCGCGGACACGTCGACGTGATCCTCCGCGCTCTCGGCGCGGAGGATGCGGTACACAGGGGCGTCGGGATCCCGCACGCTGTAGTGGTCCCACAGCCACTCGAGGCGCGCGCCTCCGTCGTCGTCTGGGACCTCACGCTCTCGGGCGCGGAAGATCTCGACCGGCACGCCGGGGTTGGCGGGGTCATCGTAGGCGACGACCATGTCCGGATAGACCGGCTCGTAGACCGGCACCGGCTCGCCGTCATCGCCGATCGACACTGAAACGAAGATGTACAGCTCGCGAAGCGCGAGGCAGTCGCGTTGCGCGCGGGCCATCAGCTGCCACAGCCCCTCCGACTCCGCGAGCTCGGGAATGTAGCCGGCCGCCTCGTCGGACGCGTCGGCGCCGCGCAGCGTCACGGTCGGAGCTCGGTCGTAGAGCGTGCTCAACGCCGTCCACACGGCCTTGAAGGGGTTGCTCGCCATGTCCGGGTGGCCCCACGCCTCCCGCCGCACGTCGTGCAGCTGCAGCGCCATGCGCTTGATCACGTCGTCGTAGTGCTCGCCGTACAAGATCCGCCGGCTCCGCCGGCTGTACTCGATTCGGGCGCCGTCCTCGCCGTGAGGACCGACCTTTGGAGCAGGTGGTGACAACATGGGCGAAGCGTATCACGAATGAGACGGCGCGTCTCACCGATGATACGGTCACCGGCTAACGACCTCGACCGCGGCGGGCTTGACTCCGCCAAAGATCAGGTCCTCGAGCGCGTAGCGCAGCGCGTCGACGGGGTCCTTCTCCGGGCAGTCGGGGCCCGGGCCTGTCCACTCGTTGAGTGCCCAGATGGTGCGCTCACAGCGTGGCGAGATGCGGAACCCGCCCGGGGCCGCCATCGCCTGGTAGATCCAGCGCGCTCCGGTCCCGACGTAGTCCCGGCGGTTGCCGCGGCTCTTGCGAACGGTGCGGATCTGCGGGCGCAGCGCGTCGGACGGCACCCCTAGCAGCCGTGCGAGGTGCGTCATGAGGTCGCGGTTCGACTTCTGCCTCGCCGTGCCCGGCAGGTGCACCCGGTCGCCCATCACGTGCGTCAGGTGGTGCCACTCCATCCCGTGCCGGCGCAGCATGTCCAGGATGCCCCGTGCGTCGTCCACAGGGGCCGCCAAGCCCGTCGGGTCGGTGTACTCGTCGACGACCCACACCCGAGCGCGATGGTCGGCGTACACGTCGCCGCGAGCCTCGGTCTCGCGCGCCACGGCGACCAGCACGGCGATCTGCTTGCCCGGGCGGTCCCCGTGGTCGATGCCCAGCCGCAGCTCCACCTCCCCGGTCGGGAGCTCCGTCGACACGTGGGTGCCGCTGACCCGAGGGTCCGCGACGAACGGCGAGAAGTAGCGCGCCACGCCGCGCGTCTCCCAATGCCCGTCGAGCACCACGCCCCGGACAGCCTCCGGGGTGCGCTTGCGCTCGGCGGCGATCCACTCGTCCGTGATGGGCGTGCCGTCCTCGAGCGTGAGGGGGCGGGCGCTGCCCTCGGGCGTCGCGTTCGCCTGAGTCAGGTCGTAGCGGTGCCGCACGACCAGCCCCGCCTCGACCTCCTCCTGCAGGTAGCGAACGTCCCGGTTGATCGGCGTCAGGGTGCCTCGGATCGTGCCCGCCGTGCGGCGGACGCGCCCCTTGATCTCCTGCCAACAGCTCTGCTCAGTCGGCTCGTCGACTTGGACGTGGTCGACGGTGCCCGACGCCAAGGCCTCCGGCCCCTGCTTCGTAGTCTTGAACAGGATGGTCGCCCACTTTCCGTGGACGTCTTTGATCGTGACTGACGGATACTTGCCTCGGAATCCGGCCGCCAGCCCCTTGTATTCGGTGGAGGGGTGAAGCCGGTCCTTGGGGAGCAGCGCCCACAGCTTCGCCTGGATCTGCAGCGACTGCTGGTGGCTGTAGCAGACCACCCACGCCTGGAATCCCCGCCCCTTCGGGCGCGGGGGGAGGGTCTGGTAGGGGTGCTCCCCGAGGCAGCGCCACACCGTGTCGGCCAGCCCTACCGTGGTCTTGCCGCCCAGCTGCTGCCCGAGGGTCAGGATGGCCACCGGCGCCGACTCCCGGAGGAACGCCGCCTGTGGCGGGGTCCACCGCATGTACTCGAGCGGGGCGCGCTCCCGGTCTGCCGCAAGGGCGCGGGCCCGCTCGAGGGCTCGGCGGCGCGGGGGTAGGGTCACGTTGCGCCCTTGACCTCTTGCAGCAGCGCGCAACAGTCGGGCGCCGTGCCGATGTACGCCAAGACGCCGTGCGGGTCGCTGTCAATGTCGCCCGACCCATTCACGAGCAGGACGGCCTGCGCTGCGCGAAGCGCGTTCTCTGGGCACGAATGCTCCTCGTAGAGATAGCGGTCATTGTCGTCGTGGTGAAACACAGCCGGAGCGCCATCGAAGCGCATACCGCTAACGACCACGTACAGATGGCTTCCTTCGCCAGGGTCGACGCGCAATAGAACGGAGGTCCGGTCACGCCGGGAACCAGTCAGCTCCGCGTGGACGGAATCGCCGCGCACGTGCCCGCGATGTCCGGCACCACACGCATCGCAATACCACGGGCCCCACTTCTCGCGGCGCCCGGTAGCGCACAGGTGTTCCACAAGGAACTCCCCATCGCCGCATTCAAGGCACACGAGGTATCGCTTCGTTCGCAGCATCACGTCGCCCCCTTGACCTCGTCCCACGCCACAGCCTGCGTAGCCGGCAGCACGGAAAAGGGGCCGCCCTGCCCGTCCAGCCAATCCGACGCGCCGCGGAGCGTGGCCTGCACGGCGTGCCGCTCGTCCTCGTCCTCGAGCAGCGGCCAGCCGTCAAGCAGGACTTCCGCGAGGGCCACATGGACGTCGACGGCGTCCAACCCTCGGATGGGCCCCCACCGCAGGGACCGCCCCAGGACGTACATGTCCCGCGGGTCGTTCTCGTCGATGAGGTACCAGTCGCGGCCGTCGGGGGCGGGGGTCATGGCCACCCCGAGTCCATCATGTACTGCTGGTGCCATGTCGCATCACGCAGCAGCAACCGCTGCTGCCGCTCTATGCGCTTGCGCCACGCAGCGACTCGACGGGCCCGCTGCATCCTGCGGCGGCGAGTTGCCCTTCGGTGGGCTGCTGTCCAAGAGGGGCGGGCGAGCTTCTCCACCCTGCGCCACTCTGCGGCAAACCGGACCATCAGCTCATCCGCCTCGCGTGCTGTCAGGCTTTGCAGCTCGGTCATCACTCGACCACCCGCAGCGCCGGGCGCACGACCTGGTCGACGATGCGCTGCACCATGTCTCGCGGCAGGTCGCCGAGGGCGGCGACCATCTCCGCCTCGAGCTCCTCGGGCGTCAGGTCCGCGGCGACGGCTTCGGCCTCTGCGCGCCGTAGCGCCTCAAGCTCCTCGTGAATCTGCAGCAGCTGCCGGCGGCCGGCAACGAGAGCCTGATAGCTGCCCGCGTCCGCCATGTCCTCAACAGCGCGCCGAGCCGCCTCAAACTCCGCTCGCAGCAGTTCGGCGCGCGACGGCACCGCGTCCGCGGCGACCGGCGAGGCGGCGCTCGGCGGCGCGACAACCGGCGGACTCTCGGAAACCGTCCTCGACACCTTGCGCGCCGGCGGCGCCCACGACGCCGCCACCTTGGCCCACGCCGCACCAATGGATTCGTCGTCCTTAGCCAGCGCCTCGAGCCCACGAGGCATTTCGGCCGCCACCTCCTCCACAAACGCCCACAGCGCGTCCGGCACGGGTCCGCCGTCTTCCCAGGAATACTGTTCGACCTGGGTATTCCGGTTGAGATTCATCGACGACATCACCGCAACGTCCCACGACTCGTTACGCACAAGCGCAAACTTCGCGTGACAGCGAAACAGCACAAACGCGTCTGGCCCGTAGACAGCCAGCATCCGCGCCGCATACTCGGGCTGTCGTTTCGGAAACCGCTGATCCACAAGAAACCGCAGCGACCGGATCCCACCCTCGCGCAACAGCCACGCCGCCGTCTCCGCGTCACGAATACCCGTGGTCCACGTAGCTACCGCGACGTCGGCCGGGCCGGTCTTCTCAAGGGTCGCGCGCAGGATGTCGAGCATCGAGTACTGCCCGCCCGTCAGCGCCACCAGTCTCTGACCCGGCCCGACATCGGCCAAGGCGTCCCGCGCGGACCCTTTCATCGACGGAACGATGCGTGTATCGCAGGGGTCCGCAAGAACCCTCTTAACGCCCCATTGCCTAGTTTGTTTCGGCACTTTCACACCCTGTCTAGATGTTCGAAAAATTTAGACGTCCCGCGCGCGAATACCGACGGGGACAAG
>Ga0160421_1000121_pt1 | contig 36938 bp, 76 predicted proteins | sample TAMARWmetagpilot_FD_108195 | JGI IMG/M metagenome (GOLD analysis project Ga0160421, IMG submission 108195) | Phycosphere-associated microbial communities from TAMU algal ponds, Corpus Christi, Texas, USA - TAMU ARW-7 10/27 metagenome pilot | ecosystem: Engineered > Artificial ecosystem >... | reverse complement strand
CTCATCGCTTGTCACACTTACCTCTTCGCCAACCTTCATAGTCAGCAATTTCTTATTAAAGTCTTCGTTATTCATCTATCTATCCTGTGTTGTTATGTCTTAATTATAGTAATTTAGTTATTTGTTTCTGTGAGGTTGGTCACATTTTTGGTTATTGATTAGCCCCTAGTATTTCCTCATAAGAAGGCCTGACTCGCTCTTCGTAAGAGCCAATACTTCCATATAAAACACCTTTTTTTATCCACAATTTATGATAGCCACGTGTTAAAGCCCTCTTATTTTTATCTAGTATGTAAAGACTTCCCTTTTTTCCTATGGTCAGATTACCCAGCATAGGATCAACATATATAGTATGCCAACTTTCAGGGCTGATTGATTTGGCAGATTCTATCCCTTCTTCTCTTTCTATTTCTTCAGATCTGCTATAAACATTCGATAAATCATATCTATTAATCGAGGCGTCAAGCCTCAAAGCATCGATAATTATCTCTAGCTTTTTTATTCGCTGCTCTAAAGTTTTTGTTTTAACACTCACATCTATCTCCTATTAAGTTTTAAGCACTATAGCTAAGTAATGGATTAGTTTCTGTTAAGCAGGTCACAGTTTTAGAACAAAAACTAAAGCAATAGAAAAAATACTGTATGCCAAATAAGCTGCTAATTGCCTTTTAGTTATAGGGCATCCCTGGATTACTTTTTTTATACCGTAGTTGTACGAAAGCATTGCAAATGCAATAAATACAATCATTGGCGCCATACCAACAGGTATTAGTAATGAAATAAGTAATACGTCAATAATTTCCACTTTTATCTCCTATGTTTTGAAACATGGTATCAATATGTTTAATTAGTTTCTGTTAAGTGCATCACAAAATTAGTATTTGTAATTACTAAGGAGGGGTTGTATCATGGTGGGACTCCAGTGAATTTCTCGGTAAGATGAATTGGTTGAAACCCCTAGATAATTGCAGTTGTCTAGGGGTTTATTTATTTACTTGTCTTTTATTTTTTCAATTGCTCTGTCTAAAACTTCAATGTCAGCAATAAATCTTTCAGAATAAGATTGACTTGGCTTGATGCATTGAACTGTTTTACCGGTTTCATTCATTACGTAACATCGGTCTTCGCCATGTAAATAAAAACTTTGTGATTCTCCTTTTTCGGATAATCCGTTTAATATTGCATAAGGCATTAATGAATGAAGCCTGTGCTCAACCAATGCTTGTTGAGCATCATTGTCTACCGCTCTCGGGTCTTCGTCAAAATGCTCAAAACGAACCACACCAGAATCGAGATACCCCTGCTTAAGAGCATTGCACTCATCAACATAGTTTTCTCCATTTTCATGAATTATTTGAATTTCATTCCATGTTTTAAGAAACACATTACCTTCTGATTCTATCTTCAATATAAACATACTAATTACCTTCTATTAATTTCTACTAAGTACTACAGCTATAGTATACCACATAAACAGTTGTATTTTTCTTAAAACCTGCCACACTATTGAGGTGCAGCGTGATACCTGCATGAAAACATGATGTTGATTAAGGGTTATTAATACTCAGGTTCGGTGGGCTTCTATCTATCGACATCTGTGCCCCAGTATCAACGGGCTTGAGTATTAATAGCCTTTTTTTATGCCTACCACACTGTCGGGTTATTCTACTTAGACGTTACCAAAGTAAGCAGACAAGCTAATAAATCTCTGACCCACAGAATCCTGGGAAGTGAATAAAACACTAAATTGACAATAAGACTAGCCAACCTTTGATGACGGGATAAACAGCGTTTTATGGGACAACTATTATGTTGGGACTGAGACTTACCATCCAGAGCAGGAAGCTAAATTGGTTGCTGATGACTGTCTAGTCTGTAAATAGAATACACAATGGTGATATTGGGTTGTCCCAATAGTTATCAAAAGACCGATATTGTCTATAAAAAAAAGAGAGAAAATAATGAGTAACGAAAACGTGGTAAATGAGATAGTGGAGAATGGAACTCTTGAGTATCAAGAAGAAACTGTATCTATCCCAAAAAGCAAAGTAATAGCTACTATCAATGCATTAGTGGATGCAATAGAGAACACTGATGAGCTCCTTAGAGATCATTTAGCCGCACTAGGTGAAACCACCAGGAAGAATAAGTTTGTAGCTGATGTTTACGGGGAAGACCTGGCTAAGATTAAAAGCTTACACCAATATTATGTTGACTTACTAAAAATGTGACCAAGTTAACAGAAAGTAATTAAAAGATAAGTAATACTAGATCTACGTTAAAGAGGAACAGATATGGAAACTTACAGAAACATAGTCACACTTACCGGCAACATTGTTGTTGATGTAGAAGTTTTATATGAGCTAGACAATGGCAAGCCTGAGAATATGGAGATTTACCAAGTATTTAGTGACGGTACTCAAGATGAAATATCTCCCTCTCAGCAAGACGTAGATCTTATTGCAGACGATATTATTCGATCTATTCACTTATAGGAGACAAGCATGAAAAAGAAATACTTTATACAAATTAAGCAGGCAATTACCGTTGAATGCATAATAAAATCTGAATCAATGGAAGATGCGCTAAAAGTAGCAACAGATATTGCTGAAAATGATCAGCTAATCAAACCAAGATCTAAAGCGTGGAATGATCTTGGTTATCTTGAATCACACGTAGTAGGGGTGCTTGATTGTGAATGAACTACAAATAGACGCTAGAGCACGTGGATTAAAAAAACGTGTATTACCTATGGCTACTAAGCGTAAGTTATTTGTTATAGGCAAAGGGTGGGCTAAATGACACCTGAGCAAGAAGAATACCGCATGGAGCTGTCTAGGGCTTATGTAGGCGATGCTAGAGGCTTCTTAGCAGCTGAGTGTGAGGCTATGATGCGTGGCAAGTTACCAATGGCTATTACAGAAGAACATCAAGCAGCGTGGCTAGCAGAGAGTGTAAAGCCTGTTGCTGATTTTATGGATAGGAGCTTCTAGTGAGACGGATTGTTTTTAACCATGCAGATATGGCATGATTGCCATTCCTTTTATTTGCGTGGATTCATTGTCATGGATAAGGAAGAGCTAATGCAGCATTTCTATTACGACCCTGAGACAGGAGTATTTAGCAGAAAATCTCGAAAAAACTCTCATGGGTCTGTTGATGTATACGGTTATTTAATTTTAAAGATCAAAGGAAAGCAGTATAAGGCCCATAGAATGGCGTGGCTTTATGTCCACGGGGAGCTTCCTAATGGGTGTATTGATCACATTAATAGAGATAAATTGGATAATAGAATAGTTAACTTGCGATGCGTTAGCCAAGCTGAAAACACAAGAAATTCAACTATAAAAACAAATATAAATACCGGATATAAAGGAGTTCATATAGACAGAACGGTAGGAACAAAAAAAAGATTTGCCACCAAAGTAAAAGGGAAGACATATAGGTTTTATTCTGCTTTGGAGGCGCACAAATTTAGACTGGAAAAACTAAAAGAGGAATATGGCGATGGCCACTTCTAAAAACAATTCTGTTTTCGATGAGTTAACAGAAATTCAAAAGACATTGAATGCTCCAAAAAATCAAACAAATAAGTTTGGTGGCTACAATTATAGGAGTTGTGAGGATATTTTGCAGGCTGTTAAGCCCTTGCTTAAAAATTGCTATATATCCATAAGCGACGACATCATGATGATCGGCGATAGATTTTATGTAAAGGCAACAGCCAGCATCACAGATGGCTACGAAACAATCAGCACTACAGCCTTTGCAAGGGAAGCGCTAACTAAAAAGGGCCAGGATGAAGCGCAGATTACAGGCTCAGCCAGCTCATACGCCCGCAAATACGCACTCAATGGCTTATTGCTTATTGATGACAACAAAGACCCTGATACACGGGACAATAGTAAAGCGCATGAAGAAGCTGCGGATGCCAAGAAGCAAGCTATCCTGGCGGCTAAAATACCCATTCTTAAGCGTTTGGATAAGTCAATACTTGCTATTAAAAATGGTATAGCAATGGGTGAATTGCAACCAGCAGCAGAAGCGTGGTTTGAGCTTGACGAAGAAGAGAAGGAAGCAGTGTGGTTGTCTCACAAAGATTATCCAGATCACGCACCACTTACAGGTGAAGAAAAGAAAGTAATTAGAAGTGAATTTAAACAGTACAGACCAAAGGGGTAACCATGGCTAAAGGCATAAACAAAGTAATACTGGCGGGTCACTTGGGCCAAGATCCAGAAGTTAAATACACTGGAAGTGGTAGCGCAGTGACTAACATTAGTGTTGCCACATCAGAGCAGTGGAAAGACAAACAGTCCGGAGAGCAAAAAGATCGCACAGAGTGGCATAGAGTGGTTATGTTTAACCGCCTGGCTGAGATTGCAGGTGAATACTTGCGTAAAGGCTCCTTGGTCTATATAGAGGGAAAACTGCAAACTCGTAAATGGCAAGATAAGAACGGCACAGACCACTACACAACAGAGATTGTTGCTAATGACATGCAGATGTTAGGCGGCAAAGGTCAAGCGCCACAAGGCCAGCAGGAGCAGGAACCGCATACGCCTAAACCTTCTCCGATGCCTACGGATGACTTCGAAGATGACATACCATTTTAAATATGTGACCAAGTTAACAGAAATAAAAACACACCTGTAATATATTTGCAGGTGTGAATAGGAGGAAGTATGAAAAAAAGCATGATTGATATAGAAAGTATTTTTGATCAAATTGCTGTTAATAAACATCTTTTTACAGCCGATAGCGATTTGGCTGTATATGGAAGCTCGGTAATAGAAATTAGCGAAGAAGGCATTAAAGAAATAGATTGCAAAGATATTTACAAAAAAGAGGATTCCAATGACACCCAATCAAAAAGCAGCACTTAAATCACTAGCTAACGGTAAAAGCTGCAACCGTGAATATGCTAAAGCTCTACAGCATTTAGGCTATGTAGAGTTTAAGCGTGGAGAGCCTAAGCTAACTACTGCTGGCCAGGAAAAGCATGATGACATTATTCGTGCTGAACTAAAGAGCGGTGTAAAAGCTTCTTTTGCTAATCATTTAAATAAATAGGCGAGAGAATGAGTGAAAAGGAAACGCTAGAAGAACGCATTAAATTAGCATCGGAATTAATGGACTCTTTAGATGTTCCTGATAATGATAGATATGTTATGGATGTACACGGATGGACGCCTGTAAAAAGCGAAGAAAAAGACGCACATAAAGATTTAAACAAACAACTAAAATGTGATGCAGTTCACAGAAATAAGTGATAAGTTAGGATAATATTAAAACATAAACAGAGGACATGAAATGAAGCCAAAGACACCCGAACAACTAGGACAGCAAGCCAAAGAGAGTTTGGGTGAATCTGTGCAGGCAGTAAAAGAGAAGCGATTGATAGCGGATTACTGGCCTACTATGACTGAGTTTCTTGATTCTCTAGGCGTTGACAAGGTTCCTGCTACGGCTTGCCAAGTGTTTGTAGCGCATCAAGTTGTCTGGATTAACATTGTTAACCGCTATGATTCCGTAGATTTCGATAGAGAGAAGTGGAATTACTTTTTAAAGAAGTCCTCAAAAATAGAAATTGCAAAGATGTATGAAGAAGTTGAAGCGATCATCAAAAAGCACGAAGAGGAAGAAGCAAATGAGCGAGTATCAGAAACTGGTGAAGATGTGGCAGGCCAAGTGTAAGCAAATGTCGCCTATAGATAACGCACGTCACATGTATGACTGCCCAAACGGAATGCAAGAGGAGCACTGGATAGAGCATGATGATTGAATACATACACTCGGAAAATGGTGCAATCTATGACCAGGTTGCAGATGGATTTATTAGCGTAAGCCAAGGCTGTGAAGAGTTTGCAAAGCTATATAAGCACTTGATAGCAAAAGAAGTGGATGCGGTATCAGTTATGGTTTTAGCAGAAATAGATAGTGCTTGGCGTAACTTAAAAGAAAGAGATTTCATAAAAAGCTATTTTTAATAGCGGTTATATAAATAGGAGAAACACATGAACAAGTCATTTTTAGCGGGATTGTTTATCCCTACATTTATCTCTGTTGTTGGCTATGCCATTAGCATTGGTCATGCGCAAGAAATAACGCAGGCCTGCAATGAAGCAGAGCAGATTATTATTGATGATATGCGTAAAGATCAGCAGGCACTAGAAGGTCGTCGTCCTTTAAGCAAGCTTATTGTGGAAGCCGAATAGTGGACAAGATTAGGCTTGTATCCACTAGTCACAAGGCTTTCCATGGAAATCTGCTCTCAATATGGGAGCAGGTTAAAAAAATACCCGATGGAAAGTCTATAGAGATAATAGTAAGGCCGTTTAAGCAGCGTAGGAGCAACCCTCAGAACGGTAGACTTTGGGCTATACATACACAAGCTGCAATGTTTATTAGCGCTAATACGGGCTCTAAGTGGACTTCTGATGACATGCACGAATGGTTTAAAGATATGTATTGCGGCGTTGAAGAGGCATCACTACCCAATGGGCAAAAGATGTTTAGAGTAAAAAGCAGTACAGAGCTAAACACAGAAGAAATGAGCATAGCCCAGGAAAAGTACGTGGCTTATTTGCAAACAGATTTGGGTATACCTTTAGATATATAAATATTTAGGAGTTAAAAATGGTTTTTGGTTTTATTGATGAAATGATAAACACTGGCGCAAAAATTGCCGAGGATGCTATCGACGTTGGACTTGGCGCGTTATCAATGGGGGAAATGGGAGACCTTAGTAAAGAAAAAGTTGCTCGTCTTATTTCCGCAGGTGTAACTATTTATTCTATTTCAGAGGCAACTGGCATTGCTGTCGAAGTACTCGAAAAGCTTATTGAAGAAGAATGCTAAAGAAAAAGACCTATAGAAACAGAGCATACCTAGATTGGGTTAAAACACTAGATTGCTGTAACTGTGGCGCTCCTGCTGATGATCCACACCATATTATAGGCCAAGGCGAAGGAGGCATGGGTACTAAAGCTAGCGACTTGCTAGTAATGCCTTTGTGCAGGGGTTGTCATACACATATACATAGTTGCCATGAGCTGTGGGAAATGCAGTGGAAGTGGGTTGCTAAGACATTAGAAAGAGCTATAGAGGAAGAGGTTTTATGAAGATATTACAATTTATTTATTTTCTTTTGAAGGGCCACGGGTGGGAAGCATCAAAGCATGTTGTTTACCATTGGAATATAGAGGTTTGGACATTTAGCGCGATCAGAGAAATAAATGACGATTTCTTTGAAAGTGAACATTTCGTTAGGTGCCCAAAATGCGGTCACACTCGAACATCAAAAAGAGGATGGCCAAACGCAAAAGGATGGCATGAAGATTTTGGGCTAACCTATAAACAGGCATTAGAAAAAGCAAAAAGCTGCAATCAGTTTACATAGGAGAAATAAGTGTCTAAATTCAGACGAGCGGCCAGAATAGACAAGAACCAGAATGAGATTGTCGAAGCGCTAAGGGCTACACCGGGTGTCACAGTAGAGCTAGGTCACGATGACATATTAGTAGGCTATGAGGGTCGTACATACTGGGTAGAGATTAAGTCTGGCCCTAAAGCTAGAATTAAGCCCAGCCAGGAGAAATTATTGGCGGAGTGGAAGGGTCAATACAATATCTGCTGGGAGCTAGACCAGATCCTATATTTAATAGGCGTCAAGCAGCCAGAGTGTAAAACCTGCTATGAATGGGAGAATAGTCCTAAATGCGTACGTGACCACGCAGCAGAAAACGGGTATAGTTAAAATTATTTGTTTATGTGTTATCATGTGAAAATCGCCATACGGAGCTAATGGCGTCTGCACCGGTCACACGACTTCCCTCTTTAGGTGCAGTGTTAGCCCCGTCTAGTGCGGGGTATTTTTTTATGAATAAATTAGTTGAGCAGCTAAAACGCCACGAAGGCTTAGAGCTTAGTCCGTATAAGGATACTGTAGGCAAGCTAACTATTGGTTACGGTAGAAACCTGGATGACGTTGGCATATCTGAAAAAGAAGCAGAATTTATGCTTCGTAATGATATTGCTATTGCCATCACGGAAGCTGATAAGGCCTTTGACTGGCTGCAAAACTTAAATGATGCCCGTAAAGATGTTGTATACAACATGGTCTTTAACATGGGTTTACCCAGATTTAAGGGCTTTAAGAAGATGATAGCAGCGCTAGAGCGTAACTATTTTGCTGTGGCAGCTGATGAGATGATGGATTCACGATGGGCTCAACAGGTGGGTATACGTGCCTTAGAGCTACAAAACCAAATGCTAACAGGTAAATACCAATAGGAGAGCATGATGGAATTACTAGACTATATTGATCTAATCCCAAACGGCTATTTAGTGGCTGCGTTTGTTGTGTTGGGCATCCTGGCTATTATCCCTCATATCGCACCGCACACTAAAAACCCTTATGATGATAAGGTAGCCAAGGTTCTAGAGGAATACGGCGTTGCGCAGGGCATTAAGGCTGCTCTGTGGGCTATATTCCAGAGGCTGGCGGGCAACTATAAGAACGCCCAAAACAAATGAAACTGTTTACAGTAATATTCGAAGTATTAAGCAAGATTCTTGGCCTAGTTGAGAAAAAACAACGCCGACAGGAGAAAGAAGATGCGCAAAAAGAAAACGATAGGATCGAAAGAGATCCTGCTGGCTGGTTTATTGATGAGTTTAACGGCGTGCGGGACGCTTCCGAATTGTCCGACGATGCCGAATCAACCAGTCAAACCAAGCATTAAATCCCTCGAAAAAACTCCCTCAGGCGGCATGTGTATACATGACCGTGATGACGTGGATAAATTCGCTAAATACATCAAATCACTTCAAAGAGGTTATCAATGAACGATATTCGCGACATGTTGCGAGAATTCGCTGATCAATTAGAAAAGCAGTATGAAGGCAAAGAAGAATCACCTGCGGCCCAATCCGCCAAGAGTTTCCGCGAGGTTCTTCTCACTGCGTCTGCATCTATTGACGGACTTTGTTCCCGGGTCGCAGAACTGGAGGCTGAGAAGATCGAGCTCCAGGGTGAAGTAGAAGTTCTTAGCGGCTTAGTGCCAAAAGAGCAATCGAGAATTATTGTCCCAAATTAAGGGGTATGCGATAATTCATTTAAATGTAAAGCTAATGTAAAGAGAAGTAACATGCCAGCATCAATGTATAAGAACCGAAAGAAGACCGCTTCTAAAAAGAAGGCCGCTAAAAAGAAAGTGGCTTTTGGTGGCAATGGCCCTACTAAGGGTAAAAAGAAGGGATGATATTGATCCTTCTCTTTTGGGCTGCGCTTGCGTACACCCTTAAGTTAAATAAGACAAGGGTGATATATGCCCTTGTCTTTGCCGTGCTTGGCACCTGTCATTTTATTGCTGTAGATGCAATTAATGACGCCTCTTACTTCATGCTTTCAGCTTCATTTGATCTGGCTGCTATTGTTTTGCTTTCACTAATTAAGCGGGATAACGCTCTTAGGCTAGATTTATGCATACTTTCCATGGCTTCGGTATTGACAAACGGTGTAGGAGCAATTCTATTCCTGTCAAATATGGAGGCAATGTCATATAATCTGTTATCAGGATTAATAATTCTAATGCAGTTAGCGAGATTATTGGCGGTTTGGGATGGCAGAGACGATAACCATACTACAGATAGTACAGATAGCCGCGTGGTTTATTCTGGCTTTAGTGGTTGGTTTTAGATTTTCCTTAAAGGTTTGGCATGAATATAGAAGCGATAAAGCACCAGGCGATAGAAGCAGCAACAAGCGTCAAAGCTGGTAGTGCAACAGTAGGAGTTACTACATTTGCAGGCATAGATCTAAAGTTCTGGAATGTGCTTCCTTCCATCCTGTCAGCCGGTGCCACCGTCCTAGGTATTATCCTTACTATCTTTATGATTTATTCGCACATTAGAAAGATTAAAGAAGAAGGCCAAGACAGAAAGAATAAGCAAGAAAAGCATGATCTTGAAATAGAGCTGCTAAAGAAAAAGCTAGAAAGCTAGATCTTAAAAGACTTGTGCAACATTACCGCGTGGTAAAATAGCTTTCTCTTCCACCACGGTGCACCAGACCACCTCATAGCCCTATAGAACCAGTCAGCAGCCTCGTCCCATGTAGGCTTTGTTATCTTGGTTGAGTTCTCTCATAATAAAAGCGCGTGCCCTTAGTGACAACAAATATATCCCTATTCTTAGCGGACGGCGCAAAGCTCATCCGCTCTATAAATCCGTTTAACTGCCTCACACTACAGCGCCTATTCCTGTGTCTGCTGCTGTGGTTACATCTATCACGGTTAGATCGGCACCGCCAGTTGCAACAGTAACTTCCATGACAATGCTTTGCCCTTTAACTACAGGTACGTTCAGTGTCACGTTTCCACTAGTGTTACCTAAAGAGGCAACAATGGTGTTTGTGTAAGTATTCGTCGCCGTGGTTTGAACAGCGTTGCTAGTGGTGAATCTAAATGTAACAGTGCCCGTTAACTGAGGTGTAAACTTTTCAGAGTAGCTGTCACTAGGCGTAATGCTTTTATTTATGCCCGACCAGTGTCTAACAGTGTTACCAGCAGTAGGAGCAGGAAATTTGCCAGACTGAATGGTGTTATTGGCAATGTCTCCATTAACGATTGATAGTGACCCATATTTGCCAGCAGGTATACTTGCGCTTAGTATCTTTGTGCCATTTAAGGTATTAGTAGTTACCTTGCTACCATTTAGCGTGTCGTCTTGGATCTTATTGCCGTTAACAGTGTTAGGCTGTGCAGTTACAACACTGGGGATAATTACCCATTGGTTGCCAGTTCCATCATAGTAAGCCTCAACTGCTCTATTAGCTATCACCTCGCCGCCAACTAGAGCTGCACCGCCTTCGCTAACTAAAGGCCTTACACCCAAGTTATTAAGATTTAACGTACTGGCGCCGGTATTAGATGCTGCCGCGGTAAAGAATATGCGCATACGGTTAGCAAGCGCAGCAGGAGCTGTCTGGCCAGCGATAACGTTAGGTGCATACGCATTAGCAATACCTGCATCAATGAAGCTAGCACCTGTAGTGGCAGCTGATTGGCTAGTATTGTTAATTAGCGTAACTAAGTCATTGTACCCAGGCAGCTCTGTAATATTAGGAAGAACCAATGATGAGTCTTGCACAAAGTAGAGCTGCTGACCCCCAGCATCTTGAATTAAAAGGCTATACTGTCCGTCTACGATTATCTGTACAGGCTGGTTATTGTGTACGGGGATGCCGCCAGCGTTAGTCCTTACTGGCTGAGCCACCGTTGTAGTGGTTCCATCACCCTGTCTAACCTGGATAGGCTTCTGGTTTGCAGGCACAGAAGGATCTTGACCCACATTGCCAACATATATTTGCGCGCCACTTACTGGATTTCCTTCTACTAAAAGTGGTACGTACTCATATGGAAAAGTAACATTATTGGCCATTATTGGTTTCCTCATCTCTAGTTTCAGGAACCAATTGCGCAATGCCTAAAACTTTGTATAAATTTGGTAGTTGTGCTTGTACTGAGTCAAGTCGCTTAATAGCTAGCTTGCTTCGTGATGGATCTGGGCTTAAAGCGTCTTCAATCACTCTTGCTTGCGCGCCTCTTTCAACAATATCTTTAACAGTGCCCAATGAGCCACGAATTAGATTTATATTTCCAAGCTGAGACAGTCCAACAGTTTTATCAATAACGTCAAGTATTACAGAGCCAGAGCCTTTAGGTATTTCAAACCCACTAGGCGTAATATCATCAAGCGTCTTGCCAATGTTATTTAGAGCCAATATTCCGTCAGGATTATCCCTAAAAATACGTTTTATTTTGTCGTCGCCTATTCTGTTTTTAGCTCGGTCAAAGCCAGCGCGAGAAACTAACTGTTGTCCGTCAATTGTCCTAGACTTTGCACTGAAAGCGCCATCCAAAACATCAGCAACAACCTTTGCCTGGAATAATGACTTTGCTCTGCGACCTTTGTCGCCAGCCTTATCAAATATCTCCATTACTCTGTCCAAGTTTTCAATAGGCTTGTTAGCAGATGCTACTTCATTAAACACCTTTGAGACTTCAACTTGAGGCGTGAAGCCATCAGACTTGGCGTTAATGATTTTCCCAGCAATAGCATTAGGGCTAAATTTTGTCTTTATCTCTCTAACTGTTTTCCGCGCTTCTTTAAGTCCTGCAATTCTGCCTTCATCAAAACCCGCCTGCTCTAAAGCCTCACCAACGAAATCAACCTCGCCATCTAAAGCATTCTTAATGGGAATAATGTAAGGCTTTGCTCTAGGGGCATCAATAGCATTAAGAGCCTGTCTAAACTCGTCATGATTACCAACATTAAGCGGCTTAATCTTATTTGGATTGCCTCGACGGTCTTTGCCTTTTAAATATTCTTGAACAAGCTCTGGCGTGTCAATTACGCCAAACTCTACTAGCAAATCATCAACCTCTTTAATAGCGGGAGCGCCATCACCCCTGGCCAATCTATTTAAAGTATCGTCGTCAGGTAAAGCTCCTCTAATCTGATCTGTATCCAGTGGAATATCTGAAATGTCAGACGACTGCTCTGCAAACTCTGTGTAAAGCTGGCCTTTCTTTGACAAAAGGCGAGACTTCTCACCCGCAATAACTTCTTTGGCAGCCTCGCCGGCGGCGGCAGTCAAGTCATCCGCAACAATGTCACCTGCAAATTGATCACGTAAAGACTCTAGATTTCTGCGAAGTCCTTCGCTTTGCTCTATCCGTGTTCGCGCCAGACCTTCTCGACCTTCTGCGCCAGGAACCTCAAGAACCCTAGCTTCAGCACCTTTTTGGGCCGACTGCTGGGTTATATCGCCCTGAGTGGCTGGGATACCTTGCTCCTGGAATCGCTGCAAACGCTCTTGAGCGCTCTTTGTGACTTCTTGCTGAATGGCTGATACGTCAGCATCACTTAAGTCATCAATATTTATGTCTTGCTCTGCAAGTTTTTCTGCCACATCGTCAGTGATGCCAGTGACCTGCTTTGAACCTCTGGCGGTTCTCAGCCCCCTTAGACCAAGCGCTTCTAGTGCAGCAAACGGCAATGTATGTACTGCCGTGGCCACTCCCGGCCCCGCTACTTCTGCAATGGGATCAGTAACAGTCCTTATACCCTCTTCTGCCGCCTCTGCTATAGGTTGAACCAATTCACCCGCCGCACCTAAAGTCCTCTGGCCTCGCCTTGTAACAGGATCAAAGGTCAAAAGGTCACGTGTTTGCTCAACAACACTTGCACCAGTATCAGGAGTAAACGGAGCAGCAGCAAGACCAGCAAGACCAGCAATAGGCTCAGCAATAGCGCCAGTAGCAAAAGTCAAAGCAGGCTCAAAAGCACCAAATGTTTCATCTAGCGCTTCCTTGGCAAAATCTACAGCTTTGCTACCAAAAGTTTGCTCTTGAGGCTGTGGAGCAGGCGCCGTAGGAGTTGGAGCGGGTTGCCCAGGAATAGTGATCAGTCCGCGTCTTACAGCTTCGTCAAACTTAGCCTTTCTATCGCCCTTAAGTAATCCGCGTCTATTTGCTTCAATTAATTTTTCTTGCGTAGTCGCCATTATAACCCCAAGTCTTTAAGCAAATCTTCATCAGACAAATCCGTTAACTCAGCTCCATTCTCATCAAAAGCGGCTGATTTTATTTGTGTATGTTGCTTGAATAGTTCAGGCGACTGCTTTTTCTTTCTTGCTAAATTAACTTTGAGTTTTTTCTCGATTGCCATTAGTCGCTTTTCAAATTGCTTATCGCTAAGCCCCGTATCTAGACCAGACTCAACATCCCTTAAAAGCTTTATATCGCTATCACTTAGAACGCCTGGGATTTGCTCAGTAGCCTGCAAAGCTAATCCTCCAGCAAAGTTTCTAAGCCTGGACTCAAAGTCGGCAGCCTCAGATCCTGGAAGCGTTGGGAAAGCAGAACCAATACCAGTCGCTCTTTTCCTTCCAGGGTGCGCCATAAGCTCATCAACTGCGCCTATCTGTTCTTCAAGAGACGCAAAAGCGGCCAACTCTCGACCTTCTGTAACCTTTAGCTTTTGCTTGGCGGCATCTAAATCTGCCTGCTGCTTGTCGCGCTTTAAGGCTATCTCTTCAGCCTTGGTTGGGTCTGTATGAGTGGAGACTATCTGAGCAGTTGCACTGTCGACAACACTGAATCCGCTAGGTGTGTTTGCAATTTTAAACCTACCTAATTCAAGATCATCGGCAGGAGGAGCAAACAATTGATTTAATTGGTCTGCGCCTAACTGCCCAGCGCCACCTAATGCGGCACCAGCCGTTAATAGCTCGTTCTGTGCTGCTTGGGGATCTGTCTGCAATAAGCTAAGTATTTGCTGCGAATCACTGGCGTCACGCCCTTGTGACTGTAGCTGCTGTATGCGCTGTTGCGTTAATTGCTGAGCAAGAGGAATATTGCCGCCTCGAATAGCCTGCACAGCGGGTAGCAAGTAGTTAGCAGCTTCTCTTCCTTGTAGCTGATTTACAACACCAATCCCTTGTAAGCCTTGCGAGGCTAACTGAGGTGATTTAAGCAAAGCAGATTGTAAGGCGCCAAAGTCAGGCGTTCCCGTTTGCAGGCTTTGTGAATAAGTATCTAGAAGCTGTCTCGCCTCAGTGTCTCGTCCACGCTGTTCGCCAGCTTGTTGTATTTGCGCTAACTGGCCAGCTTGACCAATTGCCGCACCTATATCTAGAAAACCGTTAGCCATTTAGAACACCTTTATAGGGCTAAAGCCTTGTTGACCTAGTATTTGATTAGTTAGACCTACTTGTCCGAATTGCCCTAGAGCACCACCAAGTGCACCAGTTACAGCGCCTATACCTTGTGCCCGTGCAGCGCCTCCAGCTTGTGTAGCAGAAGCAATGTTACTTGATAGAGGCACAGCCGTTTGGCCAAATGTGCCAGCGCCAGTAAGGCCAGCGCCAACAAGACCACCTAAGTTAGATAATTGCTGCTGTACAGCTTGGTTAAGCAGGTTAGGGCTTAGTTCTGCAAGTGCTCTTTGAGTATTCCCGCCACGCAAACCACCGGTAGCAGCTGCGTTAGATAACAGTGCACGTTCAGACTCTTGTAATTGCTGCTGGAAAAAGGGGCTCGTTCGTATTTGCTCAATAGCTGCTTGCTGCGCTCCAGTGCCGCCAAGGCCAAGCAAATCAGCTTGTGCGCCAATGGCTTGCTGGCCAGGCTCAATAAATGGCCGAGTAATGTCTCGCAGTTCGCCTAATTGAGCGCGCTGCTGTTCAGCTGCTGCTGCCGCTGCTCTTTCTCGTGCGCTGGCGGCTCTACTGCCACCGATTGCGCTTATTGCCGAACCGCCTAATATCGCACCACCTAAACCCATGGAATCACCTTCTTAAGCCTAATAGCCAGCGGTCATGTAATTCGCCGTCTATTTTTATACACTGCTTTTGTAAGCCTTCTACTTCAAAGCCACATTTAACAACAAAGTTCTTAACCTGTGGATAACATGTGGGTACGTCTGTGGATATGTGGCACATATCTTGCAGGTTGTCCCATATCCAGTTTACCACACACTTAGCAAAAAGCCTGCCAAGTTTTTTATATGCACAAAGTATACCAATATGTAAGTCTATACTGCAATTTGTGCGATCAATCATGACTGCCATACCAATGGGGACAGAGTCTCTTTTTACGACTAGCCAGAGGAAGTTGGGCCAGTCAACATAAGCAGCCTCTGATTCATTAAAGTTAACCAGATCGCCGCTATTCAGAAGAGTATTAATCTCTTCGTCTGTAGCTATTTCGGCTACTAAACCGCTACCCATCCAGTATTCACGCCAATGTTAGGGTTGAAGTATTGAGTGTTAGTCGCGGTGTCTACATACCTTTGACTGAGATTAGAGGTAACAACGCCGTTAGGGTTGCCAGTACCAGAGGGAGTACGCAGTTGTGTTTCAACAAAACCGCCCTGTAGTAACGCTTGGTTCATAGCTTCTAGCTGCAAGATATAGTTAGCAGACGCATTAGGATTTGCCTGCTCTATCTCTTCACGTGTTATTTCTTCTACTTGGAACAAGTTAGCCATTGCCTAGCACCTCCACATCCACATCTAGTCTAGCGAATGCCGCCCGGTTGCCATCAAACGTTCTAAACCGGTACGACCGATAGTGATTCACTTTGCCCTGTCGTCTAGCAATGACTCGGTGGCCGTACTGACCTCTGGCACCCAGGCTATATAACTTTTCTGGCGTATATATGAGTCCGTCAGAACTAAAAGATATACCGATTGACTCAGGGATGGCAGAATTAGTACGACCTGGGAGCATCGTTAGCTCAAGCCGGTTAATAATGACACTATTGTTTTCAGCGTAAATAAGGTTGGTCTCGAACTGTCTTTCAACCTCAGCACCCCATTCGGTGCCTATCTCTTCTAGTGTACCGATTCGGCCATTGCCGCCAGTCCACCACTTACCGTAGGCATGAATAAAGCTCTCAGCGTCCCATGTGCGAATATGCCATGCAGGCGTCCCGAGCTGTGCAGATGCAGCCGCATCGTAAACAAGCTTTCGTCCATCAGGTAGGTTAATCAGCAGGAAGTCATGACCGTTCTCGCGGTACTTGTCCATTGTCACGTTAGCAAGCTGTTCTTCCGTGAACTCGCTCAGGATCTCCTCAATCTCGCGTGTTGCTAGTTTTTGAGGGTTAGAGCTAAGCAGCCATACAGATACGTTCTCGTCTTCTCCGCCTCCTAAGAAAGCGTAGGTATCAAGATACTCAGTCTTAGTGTGAACTCCAACCGTTCCTTTATAAACAACAGCAGAAGGGATGCGAGCAAACACAAAACCAGTCCCGCCGACATTCCTAAAGAACTCAGTTGTAAAGCGGTTAAACGCCACAAGCTGGTTACGTGAGCGACCAACACCCCTAACGGCATCAGGGGATATTTCAGACGAGCCATAACGTATGGGGTTAACCTGGGTTTCGTCGGTAATCTCCGTCTGCACTAAGTTGTCACCATCAGTGAAGATGTAATAACCGTCAATCCAGGTAACATCAAATACAAACCCTAAATCAGGGTCGGTAATTTGGTTAATGTTATTAGACGCATCAACCAAATACCCCTGACCGTCAGCACATATTGCCGTGGTATTAAATGAGTACTCCATGGCTACGCGGCCAGCACCAGGAATAGCGCCTAAGTCTGTAGCAGCGCCAGCAGAGTCAATAAGATAAAGATTATTGCCGTTTACACGCAAGTGGCGATTACGGCGACTATCCCACACAGCGCCACGGTTAACGCCCGTTACAGTAGCTGTTTGCTGTATGCCGTGACTATAACCAAGGTAGCCTCTATTTATCCCAGTATCTTTAGGGACAGGCACCAAGTTGGTCGGGTAGCGTGTCCTGAACTCTGCCGCTGAATCTGAGTAAATGCCGGATAGAATAGGTATTTGCGCCATGTATCACCATTTTTCCTTATTAGACCAATAAGCGGCGCTCATCTTGCCCTTAGCTATATTCTTAGCGTGACGAGCCTTAAATGATTTACGTCTAGCCTTTTCGCTATCGCTTTTAGGAGACTTACCAGCGCCTTTTACGCCCTGCTGACCAAAGCGAATAAGCTTTACTTTATCGCCGTCTTTAGCCAATACGGCGTGACTTTTTGTTGGGTGTTTCGGTGTTCTCTTTGGCTTATTGTAGCCAGAGAACGTTTCACTTCCGCGTTTAATAGCCATAACTTAGCCCCGTGAATACAGGGCTATTATAGACTATTGCAAGGAATGTGCCAAAATTACCTTCCTGAAACAAGAACAAAGGAGTCCACTTCAGCCGTTAAATTGCTTGTGTCGGTGTTATTTGCTATTTGTAATTTTATGTAGTCGTTTGTATCAAGAGTAACGGGAAGAGTGTCATTAAAAAACGCAACATCCCGGCCGCCAGCCAAGTTATTTACAGTTCTTCTTTGAGAGCCAACATCAACAAACTGAGATGCAGAGTTGTCCCACTTTACAATTTTAATCTCTACCTCTCTATTTCGATCCCCATCTACAACCAGATCAAAGTCAATCTTGTAGTCTCGAGGGTTGGCGCCAAGATGTCTTAACTGAGAAGACGCAGGGTTATCAAAATGAACAAGCATTGAGCTTGCAAACGTGCCATTGACATCAACAAACACCCCCGCAGTAGAAATTACTGTAGTGGCTTCCACTGAAACTCCAACCCTGCCGCCTACATATGTATTTGGCAGCCCGATATTCCCAATCCATGCGCTAGACAAATTGCTGGCATCAATGTTGGGGGTAATTGTTGGATCTGCCGCATTAACAACTCCGTTTCTAGCTATTATTGCGAAATCAATTTGAAGCGTTGATGCGTTTGGAAAGTTTGCCGCAGAGAAATCAAGCAAAGACATATTCGCTCCAAGGTCTGCGTTTATATCAGTCAAAAATCTATTTTGCATGACAAAGCCGCTACCCGCCCTAAATAATGGGCTTACAGATGAGGCTGGAATATTTCTAACAATACTGGTAGAGATTCTAAAGCCTCCTGACCAGGCTCCGCTAAGCGTGAGACTTGGATCCCCTCCAAAGCGACCTGTTCTATTTTCAAGGCCTTGTCTATATCCACTTATCTCGCCCAATGAAGCGCAGTTATTATAGTTTACAGTGGAAAGCTCAATAGCATGACTACCATCTGAATCGGTAACACCATATACTTGAGATGACGCCCCTGAAACAGAAACAGACATATCTTTAATAAAAATATCCCCGCTTCCACCAACAGGACTGGTAAACAGCGTATAGTTGGGGTCTGAGCATATTATGCTAGATATATTAACCCCATCGCCAGCTAATGTTATTCCGCTTGCGGGAACCTCAATAGAAACCCCCGATCCAGTGAAGTCAATTACACCATCAATAAAATAAACAACATCGCTGCGTATGGGCTGTAAAAAATCTAAAGGAGATGTAACAACTTTCCTGCTCTCTATAACACCTGAAGGAAACTGCTGATAACCTTGAGTCATATTAAACCCCCCTCACTTCTGGTCCGCCAAAACTATTTAGCGTGACATCCATATTATTTGACGTGCCTACATGCCCTGAAATCTGCACCCTTAGCTGGGCAATAGGGCCAGTAAACCCAACAAAAAAAGCCGAACTTAATTGAACAACCCCATTCGGTATGGCTTCAAAAATCTGACTTTTTGGGGCTCTAGCTGTAATAGTTGCAGTGCCGGCTGTTGGCTGCCCATTATCAAATGCAAAAGATATGTAATTTATATAACCATCCGGCCTTACATCTAATGTATAAGTTCCATCAGCTAAGGGTATTTGATTCGTTTCTATAGACATTTTTTCGCTCCACTAACTTGGAAATAAGTTCTTGACGGAGTGGCTCAGGCGGAATGACTCCGGCGAAGGGGTGGGACAGCATAGGAGAACTGCCCCACGACTCCGCCAAGAGTCAATGTCATTGTATCATGCGGTTATTGATTAAACCAAGTGGAGTTGCCGCTATCAATAGTGACAGTGTGATTAGGATTATTCAGCGAACTTGTTGGATACCAGCTGCCACTAGTTCCGGCAACCATAGCAAACGCTGTAAATCTGTTAGTACCATCAACAGCAACAGTTCCAGAATTACCGCCTGTCAGTGTAAATGACAAGCCACCAGCAAACGTAGGAATGGTTACAACAGTAGGAGTACCAACAACACCGGAGCTATCAAGTCTTACTAAAATAGCTGTAGTAGGACCGGTAATCTGTACTGTGTACAGAGATCCGCCAGCCACAGTCGCATTTGTTGTTGCTATCGTATTTAGCTCGGCACCCAAGTTAGCAGGGTTAGCAGGAGAATAAAAAGAAATAACACCGCGTGTCGTTCCTGTGGCTCCAGACGTGCTCGTCACAAACGCACCATCAGTGCCAGGGAAGTTAACACCTAAGACAGTAGCATCACTGCTAGAAGCAGCAGGGCCAAGCGTAGCCGTTAAATCATTGTTACTTAATACAACATCTACAGTGCCGGCAGAGAAAGCTAGATCTAAACTAAATCCAGCAGTTCCACCTGATGGCGTCTCCGGAAGCGAACCACCCCCAACAGCCATTCCACGGTAATTTCTAGTCGCATCTTCTGCTTTCTGCTTAGGCTTATCCGCCTTATAAACAGGGTTTTTACGTATATATTTCATGACGAACTCTGCTGCTCTTGATAATTTTGAATATTGACCGCATCAGATGTTCTGTAAAAGCGGTTGTATGTAAAGTTGCGCTTGTAGCCAGAGCCAATAGGCATTGTGCCGGGGCGTGGCATTTGAGGAACGTTAACGATAGCTATTAGAAGTTCGTCCATAGCTTCTTTGGCCATAACCTTTAGCTCTCGACTAACAGGCTTGCCATAACGACTTCCAAGCTTTAACCCAAGCTCATAAACAACTGCATCCTCCGTCCATAAAGGAAGGTTAGACTCGTCGTTTAAATCGGGCTTTAAGTTAGGATTAGTAGTAGTAGGCTCTTGAAAGTTGTAGCCAAGATTAATGCCCTGGCTTAGCCATCTGGCCATCATGGACTGCAAAGTAGGAAGAGCGCTTAATGTATCTTCTACTTCAGCAGGCATATTCGTGCTTGACGCTATGCCAATTTCATCTAAAGCCCTATTTATCAGCTCAATCTTTCTAGCCATCGGACTACTCCTCTAGGCCTAGCGCCCTTTTAAGTGTCTTTGTGCGCATCTTTTCAGCGCCTTCAATGCCTTGGCGTACCGCCTCTGCACGCAGTTCTTCAAGATTCACTTCGCCGTCACCGTCAGTATCAACCGCTTGTTTAGCAGCAAACTTCTCCAGCTCAGTCTTAGAATCAAACTCAGGAATATCTTCAGGAGAACGAACAAAGCCTTCAGACAGAGCAGTCTCAACTTCTTCTTCACCGTGGAATTCTTGACAGATAACCCGGCGACCCCAGATTAGATCATATTGCGTATCTTCTAGCGTGGCAGGTTTATATAAAAGTGTTTTCATTGCATGACCTCAAGACGGGGCGGCACAATTACCGCCCCTACTATTCTACATCATTTTCTTGGACTGTGTCTTTTTAGGCTGCATCATAGCATTTTTCATGCCAGCTTTGCCCTTGCCACTAGTATCCATGGTCATGTTCTTGTTGCGCATTTTCTTCATGCCGCTACCCATGCCGTAGCCACCTTTCATACCTTTTGGCATAACTATTACCTCATTTATTTAACAAAGGGAGGACATTTAGCCCTCCCTGTTTATCTTACCTTAAGACTGGCCACCGATCATGATGCCGTTCATTTGTGGGTTTAGGTTTACAACCCCGTAGAACGCTGTGACGCGAACTTTCAAGTCTAGACCGTTAACACCGCCTTGATAAGCCATAACAAGCTCAATACCGCTATCTGTGGTTTCACGCAGGATAGTCATTGAATCGCCAAACATATCGTTATCTACTGCCAAGTGCCCAGAAATAAGCTCAACCGAGTTATCTTCCCAGAACACGTTGGTAGTAGCGTTAGAAGTGTTAAGACGAGTAACAGCAGCACCGTTAGCAATAGTAGTATTTACGTTAGCGTAGGTCTTCTGATCATTGTTCAGGGCGGCGTCATCCAAAGCAATAGGCTTAGGGTAAACACGGATAGTATTAGCAGTAGAACCAGGATTAACCTCTACAACACGGAAAGTTTTTAAGCTGCCAGTGTTGTTTTTGTTAATGTGACTGACAGCGTTGACGTTAGCAAATGTAATGGCATCACCTACGTTAAAGCCAGCACTAGCACTTACTGGAATGTCAGCAAAACGGTTATCAACAGGAAGTCCATTGGCATCCTTAGGAACGGGAGCAAAAGACTGCGCAGAAGTTACCGTAACACCTGTCAACGCACTACCAGATAGAGTAGGCAAGAAGTTAGTGCGGTAAGCCTCAAAGCCTGCAATGTCGTCGCCGATCATGGATTTCCCATAAGCACCATCAGGGCGACCGATAACAGTTTGACGGTTAGCTAAGTCAGCAGCGGTGTTTTTATAATCCTGAGTATTGAAGAAGAAAGAACGACCGTGCTCGATTGGAACTTCCTGCTCGTCCATCAATGCTTCACATTCTGCAACATCATTATAACGGCTGATAGCGTTAGACTGAGCCACTACCAAAGTACCAGTGTTAGCCACCAGGTTGGCAATGTCAGTGTTGATGCGAGCCGCAATCTTCTGAGCTGAGCCCATAGCACGGCGCTGCATGTGACGCTCGTCGCGTAGCTCTAGTGCGTTTAGACTGAATGCATCGTTTCGAATATTGTTCAAAGGCGACGGAACAACCATCTCGATAACATCGTTAAATTCCGCATCAGGGATGTTAAGACCATCAACGATCTTGCCAATCTGAGGCATAGGACGATGGAATACATCGTTAGAGTTTTGCATTGTGCCTGAGTCAGGCTCAAATACGTTTACTTTGCGGGACATGATGTTATTAGAATCGAAAGACTCCAATAGCTGATCCCATAGTATGGTAATCTGATTAGCTTGTGATAATGCCATTTTATTTCACCTTGTTTCTTAAAGCTTTCTTAATTTGGCGCATTTTGGAGATAGTCTGAGCATCAGCTTTGCCGGAACCGGCCAACGTGTCATATTCACGCTGTAAAGCCGATCTAGTAATAGACCCACCTGCACCACCTAATTTTTTCTGAGGCTTAGCTTTAGTCGCTGGCCGTTTCTCAGTCTTTATAGAGCTGTGGATTTGACCTAAAACAAAAGCTTGCTCAAGAGGCGTTTTCGCCTCAGTTAGTTGATTAAGCTTGCTCTCTTGTTTGCCCAATACATAAATAAGACGTTCAGGCTCAGGTGACATGATCAATAACTGCTTAGCCACATCATCAACGCGAGAGTTAACCAATTCTTCCGCTTCGTCATAATCTAGACGCTTAGAAGAAAAGGCTTCTTTACGCTGCTCGTAATTAGTCAGCTTGTCTTGCCATTCCTGTTGTGCGCGCTCTTGTGCTTCTTCAGCCTCTTTCTTTTTGGCTTCTGCTGCACGTTTCCGGCCTGACCAGGCGTCATACGCATCGTTAAACGCGTCTTCGTCATAATCAAAGTCTTCTAACTTAGGGCGCTCACCTACCTGTATCTCTTCAGGGGCTTGGGTTTGTATTTGCGCTTCCGCCGCCTTGAGCATCCTGTGAAGATCTCGGTTTTGCTTGCGTAAATTCTTAACCCACGAGGGAGCTTGCTGCTCTTCAGAGGCTGGCGTGACCTCTTCACCGTCGATTAATAGAACTTCCTCTTCTTCCTCAGTCTCAACTTCTTCAGTCGTTTCCTCGGCTTCAGACTCTTGCTCTACTCCTTCTTCAACAACCTCTTCTGCTTCGTCTGGTTCAGTCTCAGGCTCTGCTGAGTCGTCAATGATTTCTAGTTGATCAAGATTAGAAAGATCTAATTCGTCGGTTTGTTCTGCCAATTCGTTCATTATTTACCTCTCAGCATTATCAAAGCTGGCACGATAATTGTATTAGATATATGAATAATTGCAAATGCCGTGCCAGTTTTTACACGAAATAGGTTTAATTTAGTTTTGTGATGGAGTTAACAGAAAATTTTTGCAATCCTGGCTATATTTGCCAACCAACCAAACAGGAGGAAATATGAAGCCTTTTTCAAATGACATAAAGGCTATCGGAAAAATTGACCTGACTTTGAAGCCGAGAGGCAGAGATAAAAAAGGGGATATATTTTTAAGATCGGACCTTGATAAAGTAATTATCAAAGAAACAATTTTGGGCCACAGGGCTCACACAAAAGAAACTTATTCGCAAAGAGAGGAAATTAAAATGACAAAAGAGATAGAGCTAGTTGGAGACGCATTTGACGAAGCGGCCTCTAAAGTTGGCAAAAAAATACAATCTTTTGACAGCAAGGTTAAAGACTTAACCGACACAACAAAGAAGGCAACATCACACGTAAAGAGGTCTTCAAACGATCTTCTTGTTAGTATTGAAAAGCTAAATAAAATTGCCGACTTTGAAAAGCTAGAAAGACTGGCACAAACACTAGAATCCATTTGCACTTCTATTTCTTCTTTGAGCGCACTAGAAAAAAGCGGCCAATTAGCTGCTGTAGCCAGATCAATAACCGAATCCCCTACTGAATAGGGGTGTTATTTACCAAGTTGCCCGCAAGCTGTTCTCTTATTTCCTCTGTCTGGTCTATACCAGCTTGGCTGATGTTCTGCGCTGTTTCGGCAGTCTCAGCGATGGTCTTAAGGGTTTCAGCTTGCTTCTTCTCTATCTCGGCGGCGTCTTTCATTGCCTGAGTCTGGTTCTTCACGGCTTCGGACTGCAAGTATTGCTGCTGGGCTTCCAGTAGCGGATCACCCTGCTGTGCTTGCTGTGCAAATTGGATAAGCTCTTGTAGCTCTTGCTCGTTACGTGGCTCTACAATGCCCTGCTGTAGCTGTAAGCGACGGTTTAAGCGCTTCAGATCATCCAGGCCTTCTCCGTCTAGGTTCTGAATCATCATAGACATTAGAGGCGCATGATATGGGCTGTCTTGTGCAATAGTTGGCATGATTTGTGCTAGTGTATTTAGCGTAGAATCACGGCGACTGCTAAACGTTGGTCCCACATCAATAACCACATCGTAACGCGCTTCAGTCATGTCATTAGCTACAAAATCATTGCCCTGCTCGTCTACTGTCATTTCATTAATGCGCTCAACAGAGTCTGAGCCATCTTCCTCAGTCACTCTCACTAAGCGCTCATCTACGTACACATCACGCGCCATTAGCATAAATAGCTTGGCTGCACGCTCAATAGATTTAGCAAAGTTAGAGATATAAAGGAATGACTGCATGTCCACACGGTCAGCAACCTGGGCGATAGCTTCAGCAGATACGTTGGCCTGTAGGCGGTCAGCGTTATCACCAATCATGCCTTGGATGTCTAGGCTAGTCGTTTCAAGCATGGCGCCTAGTGCAGGTGGTATCTGTGGCTGCTGCAAATACTCAGTAGGCTTAACAATAGGCTGGCCTTCCTCGTTCTTCATTGGCTTCAAAGGAAGATAGGTAGGTTTATTAATGTGCCTATTTTGCCAATACACCTCAAGACCACGGATCTGCTCAGGGTCTAGAATCGGAATAGTATCGGTGCTATTAGCCGCCACATCAGCCAACGTAGAGATCTGCATATTATACAAGCGCTGTGCGTCTTTAGCTGGGCTTACCATGCCGTCTGCACGTTCAATGCTGTCAATGTATGTGCGATGGCCGTAGACAGGAATAATAGGAATAACGCCACCAGGAATATTGTCTTCCTGCTCGATAACCTTAGCGCCATCCATTAAGTAACACTCACACACTGTTTCCTGGCGTGTATACGTGCGCACTTCCATATAACCCTTTTCGATGTAACCCTGGATAGTTGCATCGCTAGTCTTAGGAAGCTCTACCTGATCGCGATCTGGGCCAAGCATATCTTCTAGCACCACCATGCGAACGCGCTTCTGCCTGCGCTTGTAGTAACGCGCTACCCAAACGAAATCTGGGCCGTACCAGTCATAGTCGTAGTCATACTCAAGCAAACCAACGCCATGCTTAAATGTAGTAGGCGTTTGCTCTGGCTCACCTTCAGGGGTAAACAGCTCGTTATAGCGATCATATGTCATACCCTCTAGCTCAAAGGCCCAGTGAGCGTCTGACTTATCGTATCGCTTGGCATTAGGATCAAACCAGATGCTTTGCACGGCATCATACAGTGGCTCAACACCAATCATTACATCTGATTCAGGATCGTCTATGTCTTCAGGAACAACAGCCAGCTTAAACGCACCAAAGCCACAACCAGAAGACCAGTCGAACGCTGTGTCAAACGCTTCCTGGCCTTGTGTCTGCTCATATGCAGTTCGCCACATGCCTTGCAGAATCTCTGCCAGCTTATCCTCTGAGCCATCCTTAGGGCGATAGCGAACGTTTACACGGTTAGTACGGAACTCTGATTTAATCCGACTATGCTCTTTGCGAACCTTGTTTACCTCAAAGCGAGGCTTACCCTCGAACATTTCAGACAGATTAGTACCATTGAATAAAGAGCCTTCCCACTGGCCGCCCTCTACGTAAATCATACGCATATCTTCACGCATTCTAGAACGCTGCTCTATTGACGTATTACGGGCTTCATCAAAGCGTTTTACCGCTTCCCTATGAATATCTCTAAGCTTATCTTTAGCCATGGCTCACCTAGGGTTGGCATATAATTTGCTTAGTTTACCACAGCACAGAAGAAGTTCCACGCTATGGATTTGTGACTTTGCCGCCGTATTCTAATAGCCCGACGGCCCAGGAGTGGAATGTTGCGCTGCTTTCATGCTATCCGTGTACCTGATTAGGCCGTTTTAGTTTACCACTGGAAAGGGAGGAGAGCTAATCCTCCCAGCAATCTCTAAACCATCCGTCATTCATACGCCTGCACCTTCCCCACAAATATTTATTCCAAAGTGTTTGGCCATTTCTATAACATCACTTTTGTGAATCAATACCGCTTCAGTCTCTTTTTTAATAAGAACCTCAACGGTTTCTGCAATAATATTGTGTTCTCCAATTAGAACACCTTCAATATCATTATCTGCAAATTTGTAATTCTTTAGCATCACACCCCCTCCTTATCTAGCAGATCTGGGTTTTCGTATATCCAATTATACCCTCCGGCAGTAGCTCTTAACCCATTGAGACAAGCGCTCATATTGCCTTGACTTATTCCAGTATCAATTACCGCTTGCCTCTGGGACTTGTGCTTTTTAATCAATTTATCTCCTTGCATCTGAAGAACCGGACCCTTTCTAACTCGGCGCTCCATTGTTTGTTTATATCTATTTTCAGACCACGAGAGCCACTGAACATTTTTTTTCTCATACCCTTTTTTATTGGATATGCGATCTATAGATGGCTTAAATTCTTTTCTATGGCCAGACTTTTCCCACTCGTTAAACAGCCTGTCAAATTTCTTACATTTAGAGAATTCCTGTAGCCACGCCAAATCAAACTCTACATAGTTCCTAGATTTCATTTTGTGGTAAAGATTCGTAACAAGCCCTTTTTTGGTCTTCCGATAACGGCGAGTAGTCTCTAGTGATTTCGACACCATTGGCAATCTGCAAGTAATAATTATAAAAATCAATTATGTCTCCGCTTGATATATTAATCAAGACATAATTAACTTTATTTTTAGAGACAATATATTTTTTATTTATTTCGCATTCTTCATATATCTCTACCCCGTTCTTGTCCTTTAGGCCGGTGTATTGCATTAGCTTAAAATTTAAGGCAACATCATTAGGCTCGCCATGAATGCAATAATGCCTTAATCTTGGCGTTCCGTCATCGCTGTCTATGGAAAATTCCGTTTGCATTTTATACCCATCCCAAGCGCGAAACTTTATCTCTCTCATAGTATCTCCTATTTACCATTTACTATTTTAATCGCTTGAAATAACCTCAAAATCAATTAAGCGATCGCCATCAGCATTAATTTTGACATTAACGGGCTGAACCTCAGTGATCAAGCCAAAGCTGGGCTGAAGATTCCTTTTGCTCATCCATTCGTCTACAAAATTAGAGACAGCATCTTGAAGTTCTAAACAATCCTCATTACTAAACCATGATTCAGCGCACTCCCCTATATTGTCATATGCATTTTCTATCATGGATTCAGCCACGCTAGGCAAATGATCAGACGCCTTAGACTTCTGTAGCAAGCCCTTGTAAACAGTTATTACGCTGCCGTCATGCAAGTCGCTGCTATCTTGAAACACATCATTGACCGGATCAAAAAGATCCGTTGAGGCATTCTCCCAAAAATCATCATCCTTTGAAAAAAATATTTCTTCACTCATAATTTTATTACCATTTACTATTGAGACTAGGAATATACACGTAGTCTTCTTCTTTTTCTGTGACGGGGTTCGCAAAACACATAATTAGTGCATCAGCCATGTTAGGCGATGGAATACCATCTTTACGCATATCTTCCTTGCTGACCAGCTGTATCAATCGGCTGCCTGACGTTCTCTTGCGCTGCTGGCGGACTAACTCAGACTTAAGCTGACCCAGGTCTTCAATATCACTAGACAGGCTTATCAGCTCTTCAGGGTCAATATACTCGCCTTTCTCTACTGCTCTATACGTCTTCTCGAACCGATCACGTAATAGCCACCAATACTGGGCACGCTTATTCCTAAACGTATCCTTATTGAGTCTGTCCCCTTTGTATTTTTTCTTAGGGAAGTCCACTCCATCAGCAGCACCAAAGCCCGACACAGCCAGGTTACGTGAGCCCACGCGCTCTTCTAGCCCAACCTTTACCCCAGCTCCCACGCCAATGGAGTCATATACTAGATCGTCAGCTCTATTCTCAAATGCGTAATCAAACGCTTTGCCTATTGCTGTCTCCAGGTCGCCCGTGTCCCATTGGAGTACATCATGAACAACAGCGCCATGCCTAAACGCAAGCGCCTTGCTATCCTTCCCGCTATCAGCAGGATCAAAGCCCACTACCCTTTCGCCTCTACCCTCAAAGCCTAGCTTCTTGTGTGCGTCTATTGCAGCCTCTACCCATTCAGGCTCTATGATTGAGTCTTCGTAGTCTGCGTTACATTCACCACGCCATACGTGCAGATACTTCTTGTAGTTCTCTGCCTTACACTTTTCCATCTCAATGCGCAGTTCTTCAGGGAACCAGGGATTATCCTCATGGTTAACCATGCACACGTATATATAATCGTCTTCGTAATAGCCGTTCTTCAGTATTTCTTTTATGTGCGGAGAGATGTAGTTCTTGTAACAGGGATCAGTCTCGTCATGCGGGTTCAGACTCATCCATATCTCACTACCTGGTTTACGTATGGTCGGTATTAATACGTCCAATGTCTTCTGAGTGATCGTGTTAGCTTCTTCTATCCATACAATGTCTGTGCCTTCTACAGACTTAATAGACATGATGTTGCGAGCTAAGCCTTTAAAGCTAAACTCTGAGCCATTCTGTCCGTAGATAGCGGTTGCCTGTACATCATAGAAGGAATCCAGGCCACACGCTGTCATGCGGTCACTTAGTAGCGTTAATACGGAATCATCAATAGAGTTCTGAAACTCACGAGCACACAGCACACGCTTAGGCTCCTGCGCTGCAATAATAGCCAGTGCTTGAGCAAACCCCCATGATTTAGCACCACCCCTGCCACCAAAGAATATCTTCATACGCTTTGGCTTGAACAGGGGTTGGAACTTTTCAGCTATCTGAACTTGCATTTACGCCAGACTAGCCTTGATTCAATCGCTCTTTTAGCAAATAGCCTTCTAGCTGCCAAATCTTTTCACGGGCATTCTTACGGGCAATCTTGCGTCCAAGCTCTGCGTCAAAGTTTTCAGGACTGGCGCAGGCGCTTTCACCTGTAACCGTAAACCCGTTTCGCAACGTCAAACAGCAAACCGTTAACTGGCTACCGTCGAATACGTGATAACTCTCACCAGCAATAGCAGCATCTATTAACTCTGGCGTAAGTCTTGGCGCATTAAGCCCCTTTTCCTGTATTTCTCGTTCTATCGCTTGTTCACTCATTCTTTGCCCTCCTTCAGGCATATTAAAAAACTATTCTTTGTCACTCTTTACAAATTCAACCTTAATCCCACTTGAGCCTTCATCATTATTAAGCTTTAGCGTCTTAGTGGATTGCTCTAGCCCACATATCTTGTCTACTCGCGTTAATGCCTTCAGTGCTAAGTCATAGCTTTGTGTAGTCCTAGCGCCATCTTCGCCCATTAATGTCTTAACCTCTTCGAAGATCTTCCTATACTCTTCTACCTGGCTTTCCATGGTCACTTCTAGCTTCTTTTGTATCTGTCCCTTTAGTTCTTTAACCCTTGAAGACACCTTGGTGTCAGCAAATAAAACTGATGCAGCCTCATGTATGCTTTTATCTGTCATATTCTCGACATTATAATTATTTCTATACGCATCAGCCTGAGTCATCTTATTTACTACGTGATCTACTGCTGCTCCTTCTTGTTTAGCAGTTAGAGCTTTAGTGTTTTGGTTTTCTTCTGGTGCTTTTTTAGGCATCTTTCTTTATCTCTCTTAACCAGTGCAATTCGCTTATGCCCATATCTTTAAAGTCATTCCATTCTCTGCCATGCGCTTTCTCGTAGTTACGCTCTGTCATGACAATAGGCTGCTCATAATTCCCTATAGAATCACCGACAAATTTCTCCATGATCTCATGAGCTTTAACCACATCAGGATGCGAGCCACCCTACCGCAATAAAGAACTTATTTTTTTATCGCCCCATTGCTTTATGGTTAATCCGCTATCTGCTAGTTTTTTAGTCATTACGCACCTCTATCAATCGATCAACAAAAGAGCACAAGGCATATCCAATGCAAAACAGCAGTAAATAGCTCATTTTGTAACCTCTCTTTTAATTAGCTTTTTGTCCACATCAAAGTTCCCAGAGAATGCAGCGCCTATGGTTAGGAATGCCTCAGCTATTCCAGCATCACAGCTATCGCTTCCAAAGTTGGCTCTAGAGTAAAATGGATACGTATACCTGAAATCACCAATAACGGTCGAGACTTCTACATAGTAGGAATTATTGTGCGATATGTAATGAGACATAAGCTCATAATCCGAACCAAGAACATGGATTGTCTTATTATCTACGTTAGGATCAGACACCATACACCTCTGCGTTATATTGTTTCATTATAGAGTCAAAACTATTTTCTGGCCTTGGATGTAGTTTGTGCAAGCTACCCTCTAGCCACCAACGGGATTCCGGCAGCTTAACAGACTTGTAAATCCAACACCCCACAAACTCACTATAACTAGATTCAGTTATTTCATCCCTGTCACTGTCCCATTTTCCAGAAACAATACCCTTTGTTTTTACCTCTTCACCTACACAGAATTTAGGTTTATTCATTACCTTCTCCATGTTCCACGTGAAACATCCCTAAACTATCTACACGCTTTTCTAGCTCTGTTACTGTTTCTGATAGCCTGTCTATGCTTTCGTCTAGAGTGGGTTGGCAGCCTGCGCTTTCCAGGAGAGCCCTGAACTCTTCGTCAGTCATGGTCTCCATTTCGTCAATAGCTGCATCTACACGGGTTTTTAGCGTATTCATATTTATTCCAAATTTATTTTCAATACGACTTAAAGTGTACTTTAGATCTTTTATAGAGGCTTCCAAGTTGTCTGGATTTTGACTTTCTGCCTCATGAATCACAGTTTGCATAAACACCACATTTCCACTAACAAGCGACATTAAACCCTCCCGACTATATAAATAATATAACCAAAGCAAGCAATACCAGAGCAAAGCAGTGTAATAAGAATAATATCATTGATTACATCCACTACATGATTCCTGTTATTACACACTCACTAGAACACTCTACTTGCAAAATCTGATAAATATTATTAGCTTTCCTTTCGCACTTATACCAGTAATAGTCACCATTTTTATTCCTAGTGGTTCCTGAATTTCTGCATGACGCATCGTACTTTTCATTCAACTGAGGGGAAAGGTCATTTCCTACAGGGGGATTTAAATCCACGTAACAGACAAATACCAAACTAATTAAAAACAAAATTCCAATAAACTTACCCACTACTCACCCTCCCAATAAGCATCTAGCTCATCCAGGAATGTGCCGGGTTTACGGTATTCAGAGAAATAGGCTGCCACTAGGATAATGGCTAATAAAACGAGTACTTCTGTTATTTGTCTAGGCATGAGCATCAACCTCCAATCCAGGCTGATCCCAATTGTAAAGCTCAGCTCGTATTTCTATTTTGCTGCCATCAGCAAAAAAAAGACAAATATATTCGTCCTTATCTTCAACGATACGCTTGAGTACTTTTCCTTCAAAGTCTTTTAAATTAATCATTTTCACATCCTCACACAGTGCTGTGCGGCTATAATGCTTTGATTATATTAGCATAATTTTATTTTAATGGCATCTCTTTGCCGCAATCTTTACATATCCTAACGGTTTTTCTACCCTTGGACTTATACATAATTCGGTGATGTGGGCACTTTTTAAACAACGCCTGCCAACCGATTATTGCCCAGGCAAATATCATAAATAGGGCTGCGTAAAATATATAATCAAACATCCTGTTAGCACTCCTACGGCCATACCGTATGTTAAGTCTGATAGTTTACCACTAGTCTTGTGGCTTATCCCTGTTAGGGTGAGTGTTATTACTAGGTGTGTCATTCTTTATACTCCAGAAGCCACACTGGATAACCGGTTGCTTGATTGCAATACTCAGAAATTAATACAATCTCTAATTCGGGTTTTTCAAACCAATCTCTTAAAAATTCTTCTATTCTTTTTGGGTTACGATTCCCCCAGTAATCACCTTCATTTCCAAAGTGCTTTATACACAATTCATTGTATTTTTTATAATCAAACTGATAAAGCCTGTCAGTGTAAACAGACCCTGTAACCTCGGAATTATCACCACCGCGCCACTGTACAAATCCATCATAACTGTATGGATGGCTTGCCTTTGTTTTCTTTACAGGAGCACCATCACGATCTATAAGACCATATTTGGCAATATAATTCATCCCTTATTCTCCAGATATGCTAGTACTACTGCTTTCATGCAGTCGGTTCTAGTGAATGCCGTCACTACTCCCCAAGGGGATGGGCATTGATAAAACTTAAATTCGCCAACACCATTTAAATAATTATTAGTCCTAGCCCCAAACTCATGAGGTGAAACACCCTTATCCATACACCACTCAGTCAGTGCTCGCCATTGGGCGTCGTCGTTGCGGGGGTCCCATTCGTCAAAATAAATAGAATAAATGTACTTATCTCCATTAGTGTAAGCTCTCATCTCCCATTTTTGAGACCCAGGACAACTAGGCATAACCTCATTAGCTATCTGTAGCTCTTGTTCCGGTGTGAATGTGCTCATTACTTTACCTTTTGATTATCTAATTGCCTTATAACATCTAATGGAAAGCCCATTGTTTGTCTTGGATAGTCCTGATGTACGGTTATTTGTACAGGAATATTAAATGCTGTAATGATTAGTATTATTCCTATCACTTTTTTAGCTCCAAGTTTTCATCATAAGATCCAATTCTGTTTCCAGTATTGAAGTCTATTTTCTTTTTTATGTCGTACATTCTTAGCCTCATATCTAAACTACCCACAGATAAATGATTTCCTTCACTGTCGATAACATCCCAAAATACTGAAAAGCCATAAAAATGCACTATCTCTCCTGTTTCGCAGTGCTTCATGTAAACGCTTACATTTGGGTATCTTCCACTTGAACCTGAGTATTTTTTACAGCCATAGAATTGCAAAGATGCGTAGTATTTTTTTAACAGTCTCGAATCCACATAAATTTTCAATAATTGATAACCACATACAACAAGAGCAATGCACGACACAAAAATAATTAAGCCTAAAATAGTAAGTAACATTTACTTCCCCTTTAACAATTACAAGGGCCTGCATAGCAAGCTTGTTGATGCTCTAGCTTCTCTTTGCACTTTATGCACGTATCTGTTCCACCCGTGGCTATTTGACGTTCTAAGCTAATCTGGTTGCCACATTCTATACAATCTTCTGTAGCTTGTACCTGAATTGACTTGTGGTGTGTTAGAGAGCTGTTTATCTGTATTTCTTGTAGCTCTTGTGCTTTATCTGCTATATCCATCTTTACTGCCCCTCCGGCCATGTAAATGCATCTGCATCACCTTTTAAAACCTTCCACGCATCTTTAAGACGAGAGAAAAATCCATCAGCATAAAATAACGGCTCAGGCCTAGCAGGAACCCATTTTCCATTAATTTCAACTCTATATTCAGGAGCGCTTTTTATTAAACCTTCAAGGGTGTACATGTTTATTCCTCTTTGTTGTTATTAATTGCATTTGTTGCGGGTCATGGATTCGAACCATGAAAGCCGGTTCCGCCAACCCGCAACAGTTACAATCAAATTACCGCTTAACGCAACCCTGAGCGGTGCAGGTTTTTTGGAGACCTACCAGTGCGCCTCTGATGTAGTTAATATAGCCTACCTATTCACTGCTTTCTGTGAACTTTGTCACAAATTTAATACCTAAATTAGTTAATTTTGCAGATTTTGTTAGTGGGTCGTAAGTTGCTAGCCCTCTATTAGCCATTAGCTCTATAGTTTCGTGATCAATTTCTACTCCATTTTGCACAGCCATGCAGTATTCACTTAGTAAGCTGTTTTTCTTTTCCATTGTAGTTTTCATATAGCCACCACTGGCGTTGCCTTGGCGTACTTTTGCCAATTCTTTATCTTATGATGTCTTGATGATTCAAGCGGCTCTACAAGGCCCCTAGCGGCTAGGGCGTTACGTCTTGCAGCTACAGTGCTGTGCTCCATGTCTAGCTCTTCCGCTATTTCTCTATTAGTCCAGCCTATTCTTCTTGGGTGCTTCTTAAGGAATTTATATATCCTGGCGCGTTGAGCTTCTTTATCTACCTTTGAATAAGCTTCTTTACTTGTGTTTGCTACTGGCATATTACCCTCCTAATATAAAAAACTTCTCTAAGTCATTCATTACCCTGTCCTCTACTACTTTTCTTTGCATTGTGGCTGCATTAGCGCACTTTCTACATCTTAGGTATAAACCATCTTCTCTGCTCTTGTTTTTTCCGAAAGAAGCTAATGATTTACGCTTTTTACAGCCTGTGCATACTTTTGTTTTCATTTCCCCTCCTCACTATGCCAATCTAAAACGGCGTTGAACTTGGCTTCTTGGTGGTCTCTACCTTCACCGACTATCCAGCTGTCACCCATTGGAGATAAAGGGTAGGCATATTCAACTTCTAGGTTTGCAGATCGACGTATAGTGCAGCTAACTGCCTTAACACATAATGCTTGGTGACATTCTTCAGCAAGCATCTTGCGAGCGACTTCGGAAGCTACTCCTGACTGATCAATCAAGATTCTATGAACATCAGTCTTACTGTACTCGGGTCTAAGCTTAGGGATTGCTTCTATTAATTCATTCCACTCGTTTAAACAGATTGAGCAAGTAAACTGATGTCCGGTTTTACTATTAACGCAGCCTTGCGTCATGCAGATAGCGGGTATTAGTGGGTTAGTCATAATATTACCGCCTCGATTATTGCTTGAAGAACGACAGCGAACCAAGCCCCCAATGAAAACCAAGAGAAACGATCAATTAGTTTACTCTTCCTTGTTTGAGTTAAATTTGAATCCAGCTCAACCCCGTTAACGTAAGTAACGCCGTTCTTTTGAACTACTGTCAATCCGTTCATTTCTACAATACTTTCCATACCTATTCCCCCGTAAGTGCTATGGCTGCTAGTAGGCAGCATGTATTTATGTCTTTGTGTCTAGCGACAGACTTGTATAATGGATCACCATCTTCTTTGACTACGTGTTCAATAGAGCCATCCGCCATCATTCTTGACGCCATGTATTTGCCATCCAGAACGATCACTACACCCTGATCAGCCAACCAATCACGCAGGCGGAGCTGTTGGACACCCCCGCTAGTTAGCTCCATATTTAATGGCTCATAAGTCCAGCAAAGACTCTCAACACATGCGTAAACATGCCCTTTCAAAGATCCAGTTGTACTAATTTTCCACTCGTTATCATCATCAAAAGGCTCTACCGCCTCAGCCACCCTCAGCAGCTCTTCTGGTGTGTATCTGCTCATCTATTCTTCTCCATCTCTCTAAGGCAAAGCTTGCAAGTAACTTCTTTATCCTTTCTGGTTACATGATCTCTCACATACCCGCAGGCTGTTGAATTAGAGCGCTCAAAATCCGTTTGACCAAGAGAACTGAAGTCTCCGTGATATTTGTATTTATGAACCTTCATCTATTCTTCCTCCGTGCTAGCTTCTGGGCTTTGCGCTTGGCTTTTACCTTTTTTGGAGCGCCTGTCTTGTGTCGTGGCATTTTCCCGCTGCCAGAGGGAACGTAAAGCGCTTGTGTAGCAATAGCTGTTGCACCTAATAACATTGTTTTGTTTTTTAGTGTCATCACTCCCCCTCCTTGTTATCGTTACCTTTAAATACAATAACGGCGGACGGAAAAGGCGCGCTATTTTTTTGATCGCCAAATTTTAAACGGCCTTTTACAAATCTTATATCGCTAGACTTCATTGCGTAATCATGCCACCACTTTGTATCAGTCCTGCTGGGAACAAGACATACTACGGTTGCTCCAAGCTTTGAGCTTTCATGTGCTTTTTTCATCCATTTGCCTATTTCTCGCCCATAAGGAGGATTCATCCAGCAAACCCCATCCCACTCTTGGATTAACCCGTCTTTTTCCTTGTCAAAGTAGCGATCACATTTTGCGTTAGAAGAAGTTGCACATACATCTATATCAAAATTAAACTCACTATTTAATTTATCAAAAAACTCTTGAGGCGTTGCCCACATGTCTGTTTTTGATGAAAAATGCACTTTTATATTTGATTTATTATTCATTGTTATCGTTACCTTTGCGCAGGGTGTTGGCGTAGTCTTGAACGATTTCATATAGGTCTGACTTTTCCATGTCACTACGCCATTGTATGCTACTTACAAAGTCCTCAACCGCCTTGGCTTGGATTTCTGCTAGTGAAAAAGCCTTAGGGTGCGGAGTTAGTCTTTCTATTTCAGCCCTAAGCTCATCCCTTTCTTTCTCTAGTTGTTCTAAACGACCAGATTCATCATTAAAAGGGACGAAGCACACAGAAACGTTTCCAGAGTCAGAGAAAGCCCTATATACCCAGCCACCTAGAACTCTGAGCATGTACTCATCGCTTGTCACACTTACCTCTTCGCCAACCTTCATAGTCAGCAATTTCTTATTAAAGTCTTCGTTATTCATCTATCTATCCTGTGTTGTTATGTCTTAATTATAGTAATTTAGTTATTT
>Ga0160421_1000120_pt1 | contig 37178 bp, 60 predicted proteins | sample TAMARWmetagpilot_FD_108195 | JGI IMG/M metagenome (GOLD analysis project Ga0160421, IMG submission 108195) | Phycosphere-associated microbial communities from TAMU algal ponds, Corpus Christi, Texas, USA - TAMU ARW-7 10/27 metagenome pilot | ecosystem: Engineered > Artificial ecosystem >... | reverse complement strand
TTGGGGCCCGGTCGTTCCCACTTGCCGGATAACTCACTGTGATGCTTGCCAGTCGTTCCCATGGTGAGAAGGTGGTAAGCTCTTGAAAAGCCTAACTTGTGGCCCTTCCTGTCGGCTCACCACCCCTTTCCTAGTTAGTTGATTGGGTTGGTGTTTTGGGATCGTTCCCACTATCTTTAGCGGTCGTTCCCACTCGCGTGTTCGCGCTGCGTTTCGCGGTCGCGTCCTTGGCCAGTCTACGCTGATCGACGGCCCGCGTATATCTCTCCACCTCTGCAAGCGTTGCGTGGCCCGTGATGGCCATGATTTCGCGCGTGGTGCAGCCTGCTTCGGCCAGATGCGCCGCCGCCGCCTTGCGCAGCCCGTGGGGCGTGCAGCGCGCGGGCAGGCCCGCCTCACGGATCGCGGCGCGCATCATGTTGCCATACCCGGCTGTGGAGCGGGGCCGGCCGCTGTCGGTCGCCAGAATGAGTGCGTGACGCCTCTGGTGTAGGGAAAGCTCTTCAGCGAGCTCTGGCATCACCGGTATCCACAGATGCGCGCCGGTCTTGACCTGCGTCACCCGTATCTCGCCATCACGCGGCCAAGGCTCTTTCACCACATCGCTGTTGCGCTGGCCGGTGTGGAGCTGAACCATGAAGGCGAGGCGCTGGGTCGTGCCCGGCTTCCATCGCTTGCAGAACTGCGTGATCTCGTCATCAGTCCAGGTGTGGATTTCGCCCAGCCGGTAGAAGCTTACCCCTTCGGACGGGTCACGGTCGATCCATTCGAGACGGCGGGCAAGTTTGAACATCTCCCGCAGTCGCTTGAGCAGATTGTTCGCGGCGCCGGGGCGATCATCCATATCCCCGATAATCTTGTTGATGTGCTGGAACTTCACGCCCGGAACGGGAAGGTGGCCATATTGCTCGAGGAAGCCTGACAGGTTGGAGCGATAGGCCCGGCGCGTGGATGCGGCCAGCTTCTTGAAGCCCGGCGAGTTGAAGAATTCCAGCGACAGGCGGTTGAAGGTGCGGTCTTTGGTCCGGGTCTGCTTGTCCGCACGGGCCTTGCTGGCGTCATCCTTCTGGCGCTCGGACCAGTAGACGGCGAGCCATTCATCGGATCCGGGCAGGCCGGGCAGGGTCACATAGCGCCCATTGCGCCGATAGAACCAGTAGGTGCGGCCCTGGGCGTTGGTCTTCTTCTGGATATATGGCAGATCAACCGAGCCCAACGGCCTTATCCCATGCGTCTTGAGGCGACACCTCGCCATCGTCACCGCGCCCCGTCAAGCGGTTGAAGGCGGCGAGCAGGTCATCCCCGCGCCAGATCACCACGCCACCTATGCGATGCGGTTCGGGCATATCCCCCGCCTTGACCATCTGGTCAAACTTGGAAGCGGACACGCCAATGAATGCGGCCGCCTCAGTGCGCCGGAATCCGAGCTTGGTCATGTTCAGGATGACCGGGGCAGAGGTCATGACGCCCCCCGATCCGGCTTATGGATCATGACGCCGATCAGCCGCACTAATTGCGAGCCCAGCCCAAGCGTCACCTGCCCAGCCAAGGCCAGCAGAATGAAACACCCGATGAAGCGCCAGAACCCGGACGTGGCGTATTCCAGAATCTCAAGCATCTGACTGTTCCTCAAGGGCTTGGTTCGCCTGCTCAAGGCGATCTGAAACCGTGGCGAGTTCGTCTTTCAGCTCGGCATTTTCTTCTCTCAGTTCCCGTATGGTGGAGATGAGGGAAGGGAGGGCGTTGACGGCCTTCACGATAAGGGAGGCGTTAGACTCGCACTCGTTGGGAAAATTGTGAACAGCCCCCAGCGTTGGCAGGATTGCGCCCCCGCTCTCGTTGGACCCTGAGAGCGAGTATCCCCAGAACACGTTGCCTTCACTGTCCACACGATCTCCGGTATGCTGTGATCCAGGTATGGGCGGGCGCCACATTTCCCCACACCTCCAAGGCAGGTCCACGGAGCCCGCCAGCAAAGCCTCCAGCTCTTCCAGTTCTGCATCAGTCATGGGTAGGCTCCTTGCGCTCGATAAGAAAGTCTGACCTGACCTCGACGGAGACGGCATGGCCGGTGTTGCGGACATGCCTCCTAGCCTCTGATCTGGCTTTATGGCCGTGACACACCCAGCTGCATTGTTCGTCCATGCAAACTGAGTGCGTCGGCTCACTATCGAGCGTGCGAACTGTCAGGCGCTTCACATCACTCATCGGTCTTGTCCTTTGGTGGGTCGAAACATGATCAAAAGCTCTCGCTCGCCGTTGAAGGTGTCGCGGTTGGCGTCGATCTCATTCACCGGCCTGCATTCCACGCGGACATGCTCGTCCAGAATGATGCTGAAGAAGGCCACGTCTGCGCCACCATAGTTGTGGGTGCGGGTGCGCAGCCCGATCTCGTTGAGCGCTTTCAAAAGCGGGATCATCGGCTTGTCGGCCACAAATCGCCCGGCCCCGAAGTCCACGAACTCTTCTTCATCCGGCTTGATGGGGTGATGGTGATTGCAGCCGTACAGGTCGCGGTGTGTGTGTTCTTGATCAGTCATGAGACCGCGCCGCCTCCCATGCCTTGCGGCGCGCAATCAGGCGGGTCTTAATGCTGCTGCGCCAGCCATCCAGAGCCGCCCAGATTGGGCCAAGCGTCGGGCCGATGATGTATGTTTCGACCAGCTTCCCTGCGCGCTCGAATACTTCCCGAATGAGGAGCAGCACGAGAACGAGCAGCACGAGCGGGCTGAGGATTGTCCACAGGCTCCACCGCAACAGCTCTTGCGCCAAGTATTGTGCGGCCAGACCCGGCGAGTGCCGAAAGCTGCGAGCCATGCTGGTGATGTATGTGACGGGGCGCATCACTCACCTCCATTAGTGAGAGAGCGTGCGACGGGAAGCGCAGAGCCTTTGGGTTTTGCGGCCTGCTTGGCCCGGATTTTCGCCATGATCTCGGGTGCGCTGATACGGGCAAGCTCGCGCTCTCCGTCAGCGTGCATGTTCATGCCATGCGCCAAGCAGTGAGCGGCGAGCGTGACCATGACGCCGCCAACTTCCTGCGAGGGCTCGCCCGGCTCGCGGTCGAAGACATAATCGACAAGTGCGTGAGCGCGTTCGCGGTCGTATCCGCACGCTTGCGTCAGCTCCAATGCCTCCTCAATGAAGCGGTCGTTCCGTTCGAGCTTGTCTGCGGCAATGTCTTCACCGAAACAGGACACCACCCACGGGCACACCCGGTCTTGAAACGGCTCTTCAGCTTTGGGTTCATCCCGGCCAATGCTCGCCTTGATCTGGGCGATCTCCTCGCCGGCCCGCTCGCGGATATATGCCGGAACCACGCGCTCTTCTTCAGTACGAGAGGAGAGAGCTGCGGTGATGCGCTTGGCGAAGTCGGCCTGACAGGCCGCCTTGGCGGCTTCGAGAGTGTCGTCGGTCACGTCGATCAGCTCAACGCCGTCTAGCCAGCAGAGATTGGGGAATGCCTTGTATACACCGGCAACGCTGGAAGCCTTTACCCCGATGCCTACGTAAGGCTCCCACTCCAACTCCTTCACCACCACACCAGCTCCGCGCTTAAGCGCTGACATGATGGCGTCTGTGAGGGCGTTTAGCGTGGCGTCACATTCGGTCTCGACATCCTCATGCCAGCCGGTGTCGTTGTCCGGGTCTTTTGGGAGGCCAAGGTGGCTTTCAATCAGGCCACAAAACACAAGGCTCAAGTTGTCGCCGCACATCCATTCGCGGTCAAACCATTCCAATTTGCGCCGCACTTCGTCTCTCACGCTATGCATTGTTCAGCCTTTCATGTCTTGCTGTGCGCGCTGGGCTGCAGCTTTCAGAACGTCTTGCAGATGCCTCGCGCGGTGGATCACGCACCCGCCCTGGATGGGGCAGGGATGGTCACAGCTTCCCTCGGCGGCGTGTTCGAGCACGTCGGCCAGCCATTCCACCTCGGAGGCGTCCAGGTGCAGGGTGAGGTTAGGCATGGCCGGCGCTCCGCAGCTCGGTTTTGCCGATCAGGTGCGCGCTCTTGACGGCCTTGAAGACGGCGGCGTTCCCGCCGGCGTCCGGGTGCGCGTATTTCACGGCGTTGCGGTAGGCGGCGTCGGCTTCAGCCAGAGTGCGCGGGCGGTTCTCAAGGCCCAGCACCAGCCACCAATCGACGCCGCCAACGGTGCGGACTTTGACGGCGGCGGCGCGCTGCTCCTGTATTGTGTCCGCCGCCGCAAGCTTCATCACTTCGACCGCTGTCACGACGCCAATGAGCGTGCGCAAGTGTTCTGCACTGGTCATGGCGAACATCATCCCAGCCAACACAATCAGGCCCGCGCCGGTATCCACGAAAGCTGATGCGATGACAGCGCAAACCACGCCGCGCGCGATCCAGTGGGGCCGCAGCCATTTGGTCTTCATGATCTCCTTGACCACCGGATCGTTCAGAGGGCGGTCCATCCTCAGTGCTCCCCCACAGCGCCCAGATACAGCTCAAGCAGGGCTTCCATTTCCTGCCGTTCGTGGGAGTCCTGCTTGCGCAGGGCGATGACCTTGCGGAGCACGGTGGTGTCATAGCCGTTGGACTTGGCCTCGGCGTAGACCTCCTTGATCTCAGCGGCGACCTGGGCCTTGTCTTCTTCCAGGCGCTCGATGCGCGCCACCAGAGCGCGGAGCTGATCGCGGGCGGCGGCGCCGATGGCGTCGGATTGGTCTTTCTCGGGCGCGGATGCTGCAAAGTCGGCCATGGGGTGTTCCTTCTGGTGGGGTTGGGTCATGCGCTGGGTGCGCCGGGTTCATCACTTGCCGTGCGGGGCTGTGCCCCGCGGGCGATCTGGTAAACGGACGGATCGCAGGGATCGGCGTGGCGGCGGGTCAGCTCCTTGCTGGCCGCGGCGCGCCACTGGCCGGCATCACGGCCGGTGTAGTTGCCGGCGATCCACGCCACGTAGTGGGTGGGCACGCCCTGTTCGTCAGACAGCGCCCGGCCCCGGTGCTTGCCAAAAGGCAGGGGGGTAGATCCGGTGATCTCGACGGGCTGGCGCGCAGCCTCCCGCGCCTGTGCGGTGATGGCGGCCAGCTCTTCGGGCGCCGCAAGTCGGGTGAGGCGTTCGGCCAGCCAGGCCACGTTCCACGCGTCCAGCCCCGCGCCCGGCCCGATGGCGGCGCGTGTGGCGGCGTTGTCCGGCCGGGGGAGGTCCAGCCCCTGCACGAGCGCATCGAGACTGAAGTGCTGCTGCTCGGGCATCAGCAACCGCGCACAGGCGAGGGTGCAGATCATGCGATCCTTGCTGACGGGCAGATGCATCAGCGCGAAGTCGGCATTGTACGCCGCGATCCACGGCGCAGGCCGCCCCAGCCGGGACCAGACCGTTGTGAAGGAGGGCTGGCCGTGCACCATCTTGTCGGTCACGCCATGGACTTCAGTGGCCGCCGGAGCGATGGCCATGCCGGGATCAACCAGGGCGCTCTGCACATCGGTGACGCGGGGCGCGGAACCTTCGCGCGCCTTCAGTGCGAGCTCAAGCGTGGCCACGCCGAGTTCACACACCCGGTCAGACGGCGCCAGCCCGGTGGTGTGAACCGCATAGGCGGCAATCTGCACGCCGCGCTCGACAGACGGCAGGGGGCGGCGATGGCGGCGGGTGCGCTTGTCCAGCACCCGGCGCTTGAGGCGGGCGTCATCGCTCATGGCTTGATCCCGGTGAAATGGAGCACCACGCCCGCCGCCGCGCAGATGAGCGCGAAGGCGATGTATTCCCACGCGGTGTAGGTGAGCCAGCGCGGGCGGCGATGGAACAGGGGGCGGGTCATGCGGCTTGCTCCGAAGAGGCCGCCTTGTCGGTGTGAAAGATCGCCATCGCCTCATCTTCAGAGATGACCCGCAAGCCTTCCATCGGCTTCCAGTCGATGGCGCCGGGCGTGGTGATGATGTCGTCCGGGTTTTCCTTGAGGTGGTCCGCCGCAGCAGATGCCGCATCAACCATCTTCATCAGGATGCGGCCCTCTGCAGCGCCCCAGAAGGGAGTGACGCCGCCATTGAAGGCCATGGACAGCGGCCCGATCGCGCCGCCGCCTTTTATGCTCCCGCCTCTCTCGTATTGCATGGTGTCGATCACGCCCAGGCGCCGGGCCAGCACTTCACCACCGGGCAATGCCGGGATGGCGGCCATCTCCTTCATGAGCGCCTTGGCCGAAGCCCGCGGGAACTGACAGCCCTTCTTGTCGGGATTGGTCCAGAGCTTCCGGTCCAGATCGGCGTGAAAGATGCCGATGCGGGATGAGTGACCTTGCTTCAGGGCAGCAGAGTCCGCATGGGGCGCCTGTCGCTTAACCCATTCAAACTGCGCCTTGCGTGCGGCGTTGAACTCGGCGCGGAAGGTTTCGCAAATCGAGCGGGCCGGATCGGCATCAGCGACGGCGAAGAGGCAGTGCTTGTCAGTCATATCCAGTCTCCGAGAGAAAGGCGCCGGGCGAGCGGCAAAAGAGGACTCGCCCGGCCAGTGTTCCGGCGCTCACACAGGGGAGGAGACGACGCCGGCGAAAGGGCTATTCAGTAGGGGCTTGCGGCAGCCTGGGCGGCTTCCAGCGTATCGAACCATTCAAGCTCGCTGTCGGTCACATCACCGCATTCATCGACGCCGGTGGGCACGCGCGCGGCGAAGATATCCGGGCCCTTGATGAGCGTGGAGAAGCGCTTGACCTCGCAGTTTGAGAGGTCGTCCGCCATGTTCGCCTTGTCCTCAAACGGGACCGTGTATTCCCACTCTTCAGGGTCGTAGATGAAATCAGGCTTCGACATATCGGGCCTCATGAAAGGGCTAGCGACCGGGGCAGCTTTCAGGCTGGGGGGAGCGTTGAGCGAAACCCCGGTCGCGGTGGTGCTGGCGGTTGAGGACGCCAGCGGAAAGGGTCAGGCGATGGCGCAGGCTGCGCACACGATCACCACGCCGAAGAAGGCGAAGACGGCGCAGGCGCTGAGTGCGTCACTGGCAAGGTCAAGAAGAAAGCGGCGCATCACGCGGCCCCCTGCTGATCAAGGGACAGGGCGGCGCGAGCTTCGTTGCGCATGGCCTCGGCCTCGGTGAAGCGGCGGCGCGCTTCCGCGAATGCGGCCTCGATCGCGGAGAGGGGGCACGCGCCCCAGACCTGCAGGCGTTTCGGCGTGAGATCGATCTGGCCGCCCGGCGCGCGGAAATTGATCAGCACCTGCCAGGGCGCACCCAGATCCTCATTGCAGACCATCTTCAGTTCGGGCTCGAAGCAGGGGCCAATCGCGTTCTGCACCGCGTGCTTGAGCGCCCGCTGGCGCTCCATGATTTCGGCGTTCTCGCCAATGTTCAGCATGTCGCTTCCCCATCAGAGCCGGTGTGCGCTGGGCGTCCGGCGTGGTGTTTGATGGCGTGACTATGCAGCGGTAAAATTACCGCGTCAACAAAAAGCGGTAAAAGTACCGCTCTCAGGTTCTCTCTAAATGAATTTCATGCCTCCGGTGAGTGCGTTTTTAGATATTCTCTTGGCGCGCGAGGTGTCGGGCCTAAAATGGTTGCGCCACACATAGGGAGGGGCGAATGAGCACCATCAAACATGCCGCATTGGTTGCGGTCTCGGCGCTGGGTCTGACGGGCTGTGCGCAAAACCTGGGCACGCAAGCCGTGAACGATTTCGGTCGGTTTACCGCCCTCGAGGCTGGGGAAACGACCGTTATGGATGTTCACCGCAGCTTCGGGCAGCCGCACGCAGTGGCCGTAATCGATGAGACTGGCGAGCGTATGTGGAGCTATGCCAGTCTTCGCGCGCGAACGAACGCCAGCACATACATCCCGTTCGTCGGCATGGTCACCGGCGGGTCTGACGTGGATGCGACAGTGGCGACCTTTTATTTTGACGCCAGCGATCGTTATCTCCGCGCAGAGCGCAATGAACAGAGCCGCTACAAGAACATGTGGCTGATGATGGGGGACAGCATGACCCGCTCGGGTGAGGCTGATCGAGTTTGCGCAGAGATGGCCCGGCTTGACCTGGAATGCGACGAGCAGGCCGCTATGCAGAACGCGGCCAATATCGACAACTTCCTCGAATGATCCGCGCTAGTATGATTGCAGCCACCCTCGCGCTGGGTGGCTGCGCATCTCTGTCTGAAGGCACGATGGAGCCTTCGCAGGCTGTGCTGTTTACGTCAGCTCCCTCTGGCGCGTATGTCAGCCAAGGGCCGCGCACGCTCTGTCAGACGCCTTGTCAGGTGAGGCGCAGCGAGATGCGGGTCATGGAAGGATACACCTTCACGTTCGCTGACGGTGAAGCTGTTGAAGTGGACCTCCGAACCGAGGCCAATGGAGCGCTGCTCGGAAACATCCTCTTTGGCGGCGTCCTAGGGGGCGCGGTCGATCTCGCCACCGGCCGAGGATTTGTCCGTGAAGGCCATGTGCATGTGGAGCAGGGGGCGGAGTAGGGGCAAAAGAAAACCCCGCCGAGGCGGGGTTTTTGTCAGTCGTGCTGGTCGGTCACCGGCTCATCCTTGAGCACAATCCTGGTTCGCCCGATCTCCGTTTCCTCGGCATCGCCCACCTTCATCGTGAAGTAGATTTCATCGGGGCCCTCGGCCCGAACGCCAAAGGCCGGCAGCAACAGGTCACCGGAAACAGGGCCTTCGCCCGGAGTTTCGAACGCATCAGCCCTCAGGCGCGCAATCGGTTGTTCCCGTGAGGCCTGATGGACGGTGATCGTGAACTCCATCGGCTGCCGAACTTCAGCCCGCAGCTTGATGTAGGCCTCGATGTTGAACGGGGCAGGCGGATGATCCAGAACGATATCGCCTGTGTAAACGCCAACGAAGATGAACTTCCCATTATCCTCGCGACGTATGGAATCGGCCAAGATCACGTATTCAGCGGATATGGTCATGCCTGAACCAGTTGAGACGGTTTGAACTCAATTTGGGTCTTGTTGCGCGTTGGGGCAGGCGCATTTTGCCGACTATTGAATTGAACCCGGGCCTCAGACACTCCTTCGGAAGGGAGCGGCACTGTTGCGCGCTCGGAGAAGTAAAGTCTTTCGTTGCAGCCGATTCTTTCTGCCGGATCATAGATGTCGATCTTCACGCCGCGGCCAAGCGCCCACGCCATATCGGCAATGGTTTCGAGTGTCAGGTTTGAACCTGAGCGCAGACGCCGGTTGACGACTGATCTGTTCACGCCCAGCAGCGCGGCGATGTCTTCCTGGGTTTCCCCGTGGTTCTGCCTGCGCTCGGCAAAGGCCTCCCGAAGCTGGCTCGCGACCGAGCTTGTCAGGCCAAGAAACATTCCGCGTCTATTCGACCGGTTTTTGCGTAAGGACTTCACGGACATCCCCCTTTATCACGGCATCATCCAAGCCATGACGCTTTCTAAAATTTGCGACCCTAGTTACGTGGTCCTGATGCAAGTCAGCATTCTGTTTGAGGTCTGTTTTCAAGGCGCCCGTTACGAGCACGAAGATGTCAGGCTTACAGAACCAGCCGAACAGGCGAACACCTTCCGCCGACACCTTCCAGACACTCTGATACGTGGGATCCACAGAAAAAATCCCATGGCGGTGGAGCGGGTTTTCGCACACCAAGTCAGCAAGCCGGATCTCGATGTGTTCTGCTAAAGACAACCCATGCTGATAGTGTGTTCTTGCTTCAAGGCGTTCCTCATCCTCAACCCATTCCTCGAACTCAGGCGCATAGTAAAGCGGCCTCACCTGCTCGCGGGTTTCATCGCCCGCAACCCGATATTCCAGCAGAGCGCCGCTAAGAATGGCTCTGTCTATTGTTGACATATAAGGTAACAACCGTGTCGTAAATAGGGCGTGGATGAAATGCGCGTGATGTTGTCGATGTGTCGCATTATCTAGCTTTTCCCCAAATGGGTGAGAAAAGCTTACATATTCCCGCGTTGGCGCCTAGAGCATCACCTCGTACTTGCCGATCATGACCCGGGCGATGCGGGTTTCATCGCCGTCGCGGAGCATGTCATCGGTCAGCGGGATCTTGCCGGCCCATTTGGGGTTGGATGAGCGCGCCTCGAGCGCATAGCCGGCGCGATCGCGCACCAGGGCCTTCAGCGTGGCTTCAACAAGGCCGCCCCGCAGGCGTTCGGCCACAACAATCAGGTCGCGTCCCTTGGCCTCGAACTCCCTGAGCAGGCCTTCCAGGCCGTCAACGGGCAGGGCCATTTCGAGCGGCACGGTGTTCACATAGGCGCCCGGCTGAGCGATGAGGTCGCAGCTGTCGCCGCGCACGCGCAGAGCGAGCTGGGCATCCTTGGGGAAGCGGGGGTGCGGGATGAAGGGAATGGATTCCCCGGTATCAAGCATCTCGATTGCCTCTTGCCAAACTCCGGCGGCGATTTCGCCAATGACGGGTATCTCGCCGGAAGAATGCACCTCAATCAATGCTTTACCGTGATCGCGATTATGTTTGACAGGTTCATCACCCGGACCAGGGCCGTCACCAGTGAGCAGCCATCCGACCGGTGCATCGAGCACGTCAGCCAACTGTTCTATTGTCCGCGTGGACACGCCAGCCCTTGTAGGTTCTTTGGCGGCGCGGCGCATATTGCGGATCGCATCCTTGCTCAAGCCAGCCTCAAGAGAAGCTGCCTGCGCGCTTTTGCCGACCGCCTTCAGGCGTTGTTCTATGCGTTCAAGGACGTCTTTCATCATGCGCGGAATATCTAACTGGCAAAGATGATGCGCCACCGGTAATAAAACCGTTGACGAAGGCGGTAAAAATACCGCTTTATGTTCGTCATGAGCATCATCGAGAACCTCCTGTCGTTATCGCGCGTCTATGCGAAGGCCGAAAAGGTCGGATTGACTACGGTCAGCTGGCGAGTGTTTGGCGACACGAAGAAGCTTCGCGCGCTTGAGAATGGCGGCGATCTTCAAACCAAGCGCGCCGCCTGCGCACTTCAGTGGTTCAGTGACAACTGGCCTGCCAACGCGTGCTGGCCCGAGAAAATCGACAGACCCTCTTCGTCTGAGAGTGAAGTCGCATGACCCGCTCATCCTCACTTCCCCTTAATGCGGAGTCCTTCCATCATGACGGACATGACGGATGCCGAGTTCAAGCAGGCCGAGGGCCAGCGCATTCTGGCCGGTCTGGGCGCGATTGCGGCCCTGCCGGGCGCAGGACTTGTGACCGGGACGGGGGCGGGCGCGCCGCTGTTCGCGGCGGCGCTGTGCTGTGTGGCGCTGGCGTATCTGTTCTGGCTGTACACGGACGGGGTTTACGCCCTGTCGGTGCATCTGAAGCGCCGGGCCGCGCTGGGCGCCTGGCGTTCGCGCCTGCTGGCCGTGGGTATCCCGTTTCAGGTGACCACGCTGATCATGGCCATTCTGACTGTGCTGTTGACCCTGTGCGGATTCGCCGGGGAGCGGGCGGGCATCGCCCTGCCGATCGACGTCAAGACCGGCTTCGCACTGGCGCTGGGCTGGGGCCTCGTATGCGCGGCGCTCGCCCTCTGCGGGCAGGTCGCGCTGGGTCGCCTTCGCCGGGCAGCGCGGATGGCTATCGCCCCTCAAGACTGAGCCTCACTGACAAGCTTGAGGTGCGGGCGGACTGGCGCCGCCCCGCGGCGCGCGCACTGTGCCGCGTCCATCTCTCGCGCCCGGATCTCGAGCTCTACGGCCTGACGCATCAGGCGGACGCTTTCGGCGCGCAGTTCGCGGGCGCTGGGCTGTGTGTTCATCGCGGCCTCCTTTCTGGCGGGGCGATTCTCGCCGCCGCGCGCTCTGTCCGCCACGCAAAAATCACGGGAGCGTTTGCATGACCCCGACCTTTCACCGGGCGCAGACGCGCCAGATCGTCAACGCCGCTGGCGGCGCCCAGCCGACCGCTGAAATCCTTGGCCTGGCGGACACGTCCGCCGTGTCGCGCTGGCTCAATGGCAACGGCACGATGAGCGCCTGGCATCTGACCAGCCTGCAATGCGCGCTGGGGGTGTCGAGCTATTCGGATGCGATCAGCAATCTGGTGACGCCGCCGAACGGGCCGGTGCAGGGGCTGTTGTGTAGCGCCGCCGAGGCGTGCCGCAGCGCTGGCTCACTGCCCGCGCAGGTGATGGACGCGATGGCGGACGGACGGATCGATGAAACCGAGCGCCGCGCCCTGATGCAATCGATCGCAGAGCTTCGCGCCGCCGCCGACGCCGCGGAACGCGCCCTGCTGGGGGTGGATACTGCCCCCTCACTCGCTGCGGAATAGGGGGCGGAGATGACTAACCGAGCGCAGATGCGCCGCGCCAAGCATCTTGAGCGCAGCGCCCGCAAAACGGGCAAGTGGGGCAAGTGGGAATACACGCATTTCTCCACGGGAACAGCAGGCAAAGCAGGCTGGGTCCGTGAGATTGTGTCCGCCGCCCGCAATGATGCCTATGTGGTTCTCCTGCGCCCTCTGAAAAGCGGGGTTCACCACCTAGCAATCCGTACCGCGTCTAACGCCGAGCCGCCTTGGCGCGACCTGCAGCGGATTAAAGATGAGCTTGGCTATAAAGGCCGCTTTGCCTTTCAGGTTTGCCCACCCCATGAGCGCATCATCGATCAGGCCGACATGTACCATTTGTGGGTTATGCCGGAGGGGTATGAACCCGGCTTCGGCCTTCACCCGCTAGATGAGGCCACCGCACCCCGCGAAAGCGAGGCCGCGTCATGACGGCCCTAACGCTTGACCTCTCCCCCGCCGCCATCAAGCGCCTGAAGCGCCTTGAGAAGTCCAACCGCGCCCGCGCCCGCAAGGCTGGTGTGCCGGTGGCCCCGGTGGACTTCATCGCCGTTCTGCAAGCGCAGAACTGGGCGTGCTGCATCTGTGGCGAGGTGATGGACCCTGAGCTGATCGTCGAGAATGGCAAGACCCATGAAAGCCTCGCCATCAGCCTTGAACATGAAATCCCGATCGGCGTGGGCGGCGGCCATGTGCCGGGCAATGTCTACGGCGCGCACTGCCGCTGCAATCTGAAAAAGGGCAATGAGCGCGATACGGGCGATGCGGCCTGGTGCGTGCGGATGCAGAAGAAGCACGGCCCGGTCGAGAAGATCCTTGTCGCGGCTGGCGAGACGCCCGCCAAGGCGAAGCACCGGATCGAAAGCCGAGGCTTTCAGAATGGCCGCAACGGCCCCTTCAAGACACCGCTGGGCGGCAAGACCGTGCGGCGGGAGGGGGTGTGATGGCTGTTCGCATTCTCCTGAAGTACGACGAAGACGGCAGCTACTCCCTGATCGCGGATAGCCTGGACGTCGAGGTCATGACTTGGTGTCCGCACATCCCGCGCGATGAGTTCTACGCGCCCCGGATCAAGACCATCACCCCCGAGGAACTGAGCGCCATCCTTGGAGATAAGCGCATAGGGCGGCTGGGCGACATGCCCGCCGCCGAGAATGCCGTGGCGGACGCCCTCGGCATCAAGCGCCCCCACGACCTTCCAACCGGCCCGACCCTCGCCGTTGATAATGACGGAGATCCCGCATGACCGATCATTTCGACCCCATCGAAGCCAAGCGCCGTGTCGACAACGCCAGCCGAGGCCACAAGCAGATCATGTTGGGCCGCAATTACGAGCGCTGCCATGACGCCCTGCGCCGCTGCACGAAGCTGAGCCGGTCCCTCGCTGAGCTTCCCGCTCTGGATCGTGCCGCCATGCGGGAGATCGAGAGGGGCGCGCATGGCTAAGCACTCCCTGACCACCGCCCAATGGGAGCGGGTTCTTGAGGTCTATCAGGCCTGCCGCGCCCATGGCCATGAGTATGCCCAGGCCGTGATCGAGACCCACAAGGCGCTGGGTTACGCCGAGGCCGATGTGCGCGCCGTCATCGAGGATTTTGAATACATCAACGAAGGGAGCGCGGCATGATTGCGAGCTCCACCCGCAAGATCGACTTCGTGACGCGGCATCTGCGCTTCTCTCCGTCCAAGTCCATGGAAGAAATCGGCAGGATTGCGGGCGTGTCTCCATCTTATGTCTCGCAAATCAATCGAGACCTGAAGATTCGCACCCAGACCAAGGCAGGACCGCGCGCGAACATCAGTGAGATGGAAGCGTTGGCGCTGGCCGATCTTCAGGCCGCCCTTGCGGATTATGAGACACCGAAAGATCGTCAGCTCATGCTGGAAGGATATCGCCGCGCCGCCGTTTCACTTCTGTCAGAGGTGGGCGGCTGATGCTGGATCATGATGATTACAACCCGGCCCATCCCCTGGATGACGACGCCTACGCGCCGCCCAGCAATATTGAAGCGGAGCAGGCCTTTCTGGGCGCGTTGCTGTTTGAGAACGAGGTTTATTGGTCCGTCTCGGCGTTCCTGACCGCTGAGGACTTTTACGATCCGCTTCACGGCCGCATCTATGCCGAATGCGCGCGGTTGATCGGCGCGGGGAGTCTGGCGGACGCAGTGACGCTGAAAGACCGGTTCGCCAGTGATGAAGGCATCGCTCAGGTGGGCGGCGTCCGGTATCTGGCCGATCTGATGTATGAGCGCGCCGAGGCGCGTTCAGCGCCCGAGTACGCCCGGCAGGTTCATGATCTGGCCAAGCGCCGAGCGCTGATTGCAGCCGGTGAGGGGCTGATCGTATCGGCCCGCCGCCCTGAAGACGATCAGAGCGCCGATGACGTGCTCGAAGCGCATGAGGGCGCCATCTTCGCGCTGGCTGAGAAGACGCCCGCCGCCCGCAAGGGTCCGGTGAGCTTTCTGGATTCGGTGCGCGCCCAGCTGGACCGTGTGGACGCGTCGGTGAAGTCGGGCCGGGGTCTGGCGGGCCTGTCCACGGGTCTGATGGACCTTGATAACCGTCTTGGCGGTTTGTGCCCGTCTGATCTGATCATCCTGGCCGGTCGGCCCAGCATGGGCAAAACCGCGCTGGCCACGAACATTGCGGCCAGTCTGGCCCTGAAATTCTACGCCGAGATGGACGGCGAGGGTCAAGAGGTGGTGAAGGCCGGCGGCCGCGCTCTGTTCTTCAGCCTTGAGATGAGCCATGAGCAGCTGACGGGCCGCATTCTAGCCGACCGATCGGGCATCAGCACGCATGACCAGCGCCGGGGCCGACTGGACCGGGATCAGCTGCAAGCCCTGCACGAAGCGGGGCGCGAGATCGAGCACGCCCCGCTGTGGATCGATGATCAGGGCGGCCTGCCCATCGGCCAGCTGTGCGCCCGTGCGCGGCGCACCAAGCGCATGCACGGCCTTGACCTGATCGTGGTGGATTACATCCAGCTGGTGACCTGTGCGGGCTATGCCGGGCAACGGGTGCAGGAAGTCTCCGCCATCACCCAGGCGTTGAAGGCGTTGGCCAAGGAGCTGGACGTTCCGGTGCTGGCGCTGTCCCAGCTGTCTCGTCAGGTGGAGAACCGGGACGACAAGCGCCCGCAACTGTCGGACCTGCGGGAGTCCGGATCCATCGAGCAGGACGCCGATGTGGTGCTGTTCTGCTATCGCGAGGCCTATTACCTCGAACGACTGGAGCCGAAGAGCGTCGGATCGCCTGAACATATCGCCTGGGAAGACGATATGCGCCGGGTGGCCAATGAGGCCGAGGTGATCATCGGCAAGCAGCGCCATGGCCCTATTGGGGCGGTCAAGCTGCACTTTGACGCCAACACCACGAAATTCTCAGATCAAGACCGGAGGGACGGGCAATGAGCCATCAGGCCTTCTTCGCTGCGTGGCAGATGAACCTGCCGCCCATAGAGAAGCTCATCATGATGAAGCTGTCTGACTCTTGGGTCGGGTATCCGGACGATGAGGGTGAGACGCTTTTCACCAAATATCACGACCTAGCAGCGTTCTGCGGCTGCACCATTGATGAGGTGCGACACGCCATCACGGCGTTGGTCCGGAGGGGCCGTATCAGGGACTTCGCATGGGGCTATGAGGGTTTCGTCTGCACCCTGGAATACAGGGACGAGCAGTTAGCCCAGCCTCCCGCAATTTTACGGCCAAAGCTGCCCGCGGCCGTCCGTCGAGAGGTGATGGACCGCGATGGGCATTGCTGCGTCGTGTGCGGCTCTGAAGGCCCACTGCACATCGATCACGTTCATCCAGTAAGCCGTGGAGGCGGCGACGAGGTGGATAACCTGCAGGTGCTGTGCGCGCGCTGCAACGTCTCCAAGGGCGCGAAGACTATGGCTGAGTGGAGGGGCGAAGATGAGGCATAGCTTCGACCCTGACATTGCCGCCACCGTGGGCGTGAACGCCGCCGTGATCTACCAGAACATCGTGTACTGGACAGAGAAGAACGCGGCCAATGACAAGCACTTCTATGACGGGCGCTATTGGACCTATAACTCCATCGCGGCTTTCAAGCAGCTGTTCCCGTATCTGAGCGAGAGCCAGATCAGGACGGCGCTGGGCAAGCTCGAGGATGTTGGCCTGATCGTGTCCGGCATTTTCAACAAGATGGGGGCCGACCGCACCAAGTGGTATTCCCCGTCCTGCCTCATTTGTGAAAAATCGCAAATGGACTGCGAAAAATCGCAAACCGATTTGTCAGAAATCGCAAATCCATCTGCGAAAAATCGCAAACCAATACCAGATATAAAACCAAATAATAAACCAGATCAGAGCGCGCGTGACGTTCTGGACCAGAGGGCTTGTGACCGTTTCTGGGAGGCGTACCCGGAAGCGGGGAAGGTGAACTTCGCCCGGTCGAGCCTGCCGATCGCGCTGGGTCGCCATGTGGCTCGCCTGAGATCGGTGGAGCGGTTGATCTGCGCGGCCCGGAACTATGCCGCCGCCATACGCAAGCAGGACACCAAGCCCAAGGCGCTGGGGAACTGGTTGGCCGATCCGGCCCTGGTGGACCAATACGCCCCACCAGAAGCCCCGTATGTGGACAGCCCCGCCGATCCGGCGGCCCTTAGTCACGCCCAGTGGCGCAGCTATGTCGGGTATTTCCACCGCAAGGGCGACTGGGCCGGGCCTGGACCGCGCCCGGATCGAGACGGCTGCCTCGCGCCGCAGAGCGTGCTGGATGAGTTCGGCTTCGCCAAGCGTGAGGGGGGTGCGGCATGACCTTCGAGCAATTCGCCTTGGCCCATGCTGGCCGGGATTTTCCAACACATGACGCGTTCACCGCTGAAGTGGCCCGCGCTGGGCTTTCAGATGCCGACAGGCAGCGCGCTTACGAGGCGTGGCGTCTCGGGTGGGGCAGGGCCGTTTCGGGCGGTGGCGAGCTGATTTCAGGACCGCGCGGACGCGTGAAGACATGGAGCTAGGGATGAGCATTGGAGATGTGAGCAGCGCGGCGCGCGGATCGGGCGCCAGGTTCAACGAAGGCAAGCTGGCGATGGAGTATGTGCCGGCCCGTGTTCTGGCGATCCTGACGGCGCGTGAGGATTTGCCCGAGAGCGCCCGTCTTGCACGCCGTGTTCTTGATGCGCTGGGTGCGTTTGAAGAGGGCGGCGCGGAGGACGATATTGCCCGCATCTGGGCGTTGCTTGAGGGTGAGGACTGGCAGACCGCATGGGGCCATGCCATCGCTCAGTTCAAGTTCGGCGCTGGGAAGTATGCCCCGTTCAACTGGGCGAAGGGCATGGCGTGGTCTGTGCCCATCGCCTGCATCAAGCGCCATGCGCTGGCGATCATCGACGGTGAGCACAATGACCCTGAGAGCGGGGTTCCGCATCTGGGCGCGATCGGCTGCAACCTCGTCATGCTGGCGCATTACTGGCGGCACTATCCCGAGATGGATGACCGGCCCGCGCTGGTGGTGCGTGAGAGTGAGTCACAGGAGATCAACGCGCGTGCCGTGCCGCACTTTGCGACCTGGCCGTCAGACAACTTTCTCACCGATCCTGAAAACTTCACCACCACGGAGGCCGCCCAGAATGGCTAAGACCCGTGGAGAGCAGCGCGCCGCCGCCCGCCTGCGCCAGCCCAAGCGCCGGTTGAAGATCACTGAGCGCGAAATCGAGCTGTGCGAGTCCCTGATCTGGTTTGTGCTGGCCACGAAGCCGCAATGTGAAATCCGCGCCGAGAAGGTGATTGCGGAGATGATTCCGGGCGTGTTCGTGTTCACCCCTCGCAGCACGCGCACCATCAAGAAGCCCCGCCATCGCAAGGGTGAGCGGCCCTATCGTGAAATCGAGGTCAGCGCTTATCCGCGGTATCTGTTCATCGGTGTTCCCGAAGTGTGGGGAGGGCTGCCCTGGCACGCCTTGGCACCTGTGAGCTTTCTGACGGGCTATATCGCTGATCCGTTCGGCAATCCCTATCGCTTGCAGTCCAAGGCGGTGGAGACGGTCATGCGTGCCAGCACGACGCCGCTGTTCAAGGGGCGTGACCGCGAAGAAGAAGAGGCTGCCTTCTGCGAGGTGTTCTACCCCTCTGAAATGACGATGGGCGTGGGAGCGCTGTCCAGCTTCTCGGGCCAGATCATCGCCACCCGCGGCGGGTATGCCGAGTTCGACACGCAGAGCGGCCCGCTGAAGATCCCGTTTGAGATGTTGGAGCGGTGTGCGTGACCGTATCAGTCTTGACACATGCCATGGGCTTCGCCCATGATCCGCGATGTAAGGGGCAGCGGCCGCCGCATGACGGAGGGGCCGGGCCTACGGGCAGAGACGCCTGATAGGGTCAATGTGTCCTGAGTTTCCCAAGATGCGCTGCGTTCACTTTGTCGGCTTCCGGGGTGAAGAATACTGGTCTGCGGTCAAGGCATTCGGCCCACCAGATTACGTTCACCGGGGCTGGGACAAGCGGGCGCGCCGAGAGATCGATTTTGAGGTGGATCTGATCGTCTTCGCAACCGGTCCACACGATCAGGCCCCAAGGGTCTATAGCTATGACGACATAGACCGCGCCCTGACCACCTGACTGGCGCGCGGGAACGAGGCAAAGTCGGCTGGTTGCGGTTCCCATGCCGTCTCACGCACTAAACCGCACAGCCCCGCTCGCTTCGGCAGGCGGGGCTTTCTCTTATCGGTCAGGTGGTCTCTGGCGCTTTCCACGGTGGAAGGCCATAGGCCAGCGCCGCACAGGCCAGCCCGATGTGATAGGGTGCGCCTTCGTCCTTGTACTTCTTGATGCTGTTGCGAGACATGCCGCCCAGGGCGCGCGCCGCCTGAGCATCCTTGAAGCCCATATGATCTAGCCAGGCTGTGAAGTCTTTGCCGGTCATGCTGATCTCCGCTATAAGGAGGGAAGGCAGCCCCGGTTTGGACCCGGAGCCGCCCTCCTTCTTACCTGCGGCTGGTGACGTACAGGGCGGCCAACCCGATCACCAGTTCGCAGGCTTGAAGGATGAGAAGCGAGACTTCAAAGATCGTCATCGTTCTCTCCTTCTGCGCTTCCGGGGTGCACGATTGCCTCCCGCTCTGCGCATGATCAATATGCTCAAAAATGAGCAGATAAGCAAGCATAAATGCGCATAAATGAGCACTTTTCTGCGTCAAGTGGGAAGGGTGTTTGATGCGCTTTGCCAATCTCAATCACGGAGGCGAACATGACCACTTGCTCTGCATGCAGGCATTGGAGCCAGACCGGGGCCGGGAATGCCCAAAAGGTCGGTGAGTGCCGCCGCTCGGCTCCGTCGCCGTCCACAACGGGCGGCCCGGATCACCAAGCCGCATGGCCGAAAACCCTTGAGCTTGATAGTTGCGGGGAGTTTACGGCGCGTAAGGTTGAGGCCATTGAAAAGCGCGCCGAAGAGCTCCGCACGCCTCGGCAGGTCACCAAAGGCGGGACTGGCCGTCGCAAGCGTTAGACCATGGCCCGCGCAGGGTTTGACATCAGGACCAATGTCAGGGAGTTCAAACGGGGTCTGAACCGGGTAGAGCGGCAACAGCTGCCCTTCGCCACCTTCCTGGCTGTGAACAAGACGGCGACTGACGCTGTAGTTCATAATCAGCGTCAGATGCAGCGCTATATCGACCGGCCCAAGCCGTTCACCATCCGAGGCGTCTATGCCCGGAAGGGGCGATACATGCGCGGTCGGCGTCGGCGCGGTATGGGTGAGGCCATCGCTGAGGCCTCGCTGATGTGGCGTGAGTTTGCTGGCAAAGGCGTTGCAGCAAAGAAGTACCTTCGGCCTATCGTCTATGGCCAGCCGCGCCGGGCCAAGCGTCACGAGATCGCCTTGCGACGGCGTGGCTTCCTCGGACCGAACAGCTTTCTAGCTCCTGCGCCCGGGCAGAGGTTGAACCAGTATGGCAACCTAACCGGCTCACGGTATGTCCAGATATTGAGCGCGCTCGGATCATTTCAGGAGAACGGGTACGTCGCCAATCGCACGGCTCGTTCTGCCGCCCGCAATCAACGCCGCAAGAACTACTTCTACGCCAAGCAGGGCGGGGCTCTTCACCCTGGAGTGTACGAGCGCGCACGCTCGGGCAAGATCAAACCTGTCCTGATCGAGATCAACCAGCCCCGCTATGAGCGGCGCTACGACTTCTTCGGGATATCTGATCAGTTCGTTGCCCGGATGCTGCCCATCAACCTGCGCCTGTCCATGCGCCGGGCGATCCAGACCGCAAGGTAGAGTGTGGCCTGAGCGCCACAGCCGCAGCTACCCCACCCCCACCCGGCTAGGTTCTTCCAAGGGGTAGGGGGATCGTGGGTAAGTTCGATCCCCGTTTTGTCTCTAGCCATAAGGTTTTCAGGCCGGGCTTTCTTCTTTTTCGAGTGAGGATGCGGCGGTGGCGAGAACCTATTCAGGGCTAGAGGTCAATCGCTCAAAGCTCGCTGAAATCTTTGGTGTTTCCGTTGACACGGTTTCCGCGTGGGTAAAGCGCGGCTGTCCGGCTTTGGAGCGTGGCCGGAAAGGAGTTGAGTGGAAGTTCAACACCGCTTCGGTCTCGGGTTGGCTGGTGGAGCAAGCTCAGGAGCCTTCACCGCCTGAAGGTGACGCGCGTCCCGCGCCGAAATTCGACAAAGAGCGCGCCCGTCGAGAGCAAATTGACGCTGACCTTGCGGAGCTCAAGCTGCGCCGGGAGCGCGGCGAGCTCATCGAGCTTGAGACGATCCTGTCTGCGGTGCGGTCCGAGTATGCGGTTGTGCGGACCCGGTTCGGTTCCCTGCCGGGCCGCCTCGCCGCCCAGATCGACCCGACCCGCGCCATCGAGCTTCAGCCGATCATAGCCGACCAGGTGGATGACATTCTCCGGGAGTTAAGCGTGGATGACGATCTCGCCGCCCAACTTGACGGCGATGGCGAGGGCTGTGACGGCGCTGCGGTCGATACGCCGCTCGACGCTGAAGCCGACGCCTCGCCGGAATCTGATCGAGTGGGCTGACGAGTTCCGCCGCTTGAGTGCGCGCGCCGCCGCCCAGCCGGGACGCTGGCGCACGGCCACAGTTCCCATGGCGCTCGGGCCAACCGCCGCCGTAACAGATCCGCGCGTGCGCTTTGTGTCGGTCATGGCCCCGACGCAGGAATTCAAGACGGAGCTGATCAATAACGCCGCCGGGTATTACGCGCATCAGGACGCCTCACCGATCCTGCTGGTTCTGCCCACGGTGAACCTTGCCGAGTCCTACACCAAGGATCGTCTGGACCCGCTTGTTGACGAGACGCCAGCCCTCGCCGCGATCGCGCCCCCGAAAAAGTCGCGTTCCCCTGATCGCACGCTTGACCGTCTGGCTTTCGAGACGGGCGCGGTGATCGACATTGTGGGGGCGAACAGCCCGACTGATCTGGCCTCGCGTCCCAAGCGCATCGTCCTGGCTGACGAGATCGACAAATACCCGCCGAGCGCAGGCAAGGAGGGTGACCCGCTCGCCTTGGCTGAAGAACGCCAGTCCACCTTCTGGAACGCCAAATCCATCCGGGCCTGCTCTCCGACGCAGAAGGGGTTTTCGCGGATCGGGCGGGAGTACGAGATGAGCGATCAGCGCCGACTATTCGTGAAGTGTCCGCACTGTGACGAGGCGCAACCGCTGACCTTTGATCGCGTCCGGTGGGACAAGGATGAAAACGGCCAGCACTTGCCTGAGACTGCGGGTGTGGTTTGCCGGGGGTGCGGCACGATCTGGACGGAGACCGAACGCCGGAAGGCGATTCAGGCGGTCGCGCTTGAGCCTGATTTCGGCTGGCGTCAGACCAAGCCCTTTCGCTGCTGCGGTGAAGACCACAAGCCGCTGAACTGGACCGACGGCGGGCACTGGAATGAACACGGTGAGGCCTGCTGTCCGAAGTGCTCAAAACCCGGCGTGCCGGTGCGGCATGCAGGTTTCAACGCCTCAAAGCTCTATTCGCTGACGCAAAGCCTTGAGCAGACGGTGCGCAAGTTCCTGTCGTCCAAAGATGACCTGTCGCTTTTGCAGGTGTTTACGAACACCCAGCTTGCAGAGCTCTGGGAGGAAAGTGGTACGGCGGTTGATCCTGAAAGCCTGTTGGCGCGCCGCGAAGCCTACGGCCCAGACAATATCCCGTCTGGCGCTCTGGTGCTGACGGCGGGCGTGGACGTACAGGACAACCGGCTTGAATGCGAGATTGTGGGCTGGGGCGCGGGCCGTGAGAATTGGGGCGTAGAGTATCACGTCATCCATGGCGATCCGTCTCAAGATCAGGTCTGGCATGAGCTCGATCAGATCCTGTTGCGCAGCTATCGCCGCGATGACGGCGCCCTGATGCGTATTCAGGCCGCCTGCATCGACTCCGGCGGTCATCATACCGAGCGCGTCTATGCGTTCACCAAGCCGCGCTTCGGGCGCAGGGTTTATGCGATCAAGGGCGATGGTGGTCCGGCAAAGCCGATATGGCCCAAGCGGGCGTCCAAGTCCAAGACCCGGCAAGTTCTCTTCATGGTCGGCACGAATGCCGCCTCTGACCAGATTTACGGCGATCTAAGGGTCAAGCGTCCTGGCGCAGGGTATTGCCACTTCGCCGCGGATTACGATCAGGCGTGGTTCACTCAGCTGCTCGCCGAGCGTCTGGTTCGCAAGCGCGTCAACGGGCAGGACGTGCGTGTTTATGAGTGCCCGAAGGGGACGCGTAACGAAGCCCATGACTGCCGCCGTTATGCGCTCGCCGCGCTTCACGCCTTGCCTCGGCAACTGCCCCCTGGATCGGTCCCTGTTTCAGAGCCCCAGCCGACGCAGGAAGCGCCGGAAGTCGAACAGGCGCCTCAGCCCGCGCCGGCCAAGGCGCCCGTCAAACGCAAGTCCCGCCCCCGGCGCGGGCTCAACACCACCGGCAGGAGCTGGCTATGAGCACTCGCTATTCGCAAGCCGATCTTGACGCTCTCAACGCCGCCATCGCCACCGGCGCCAAAAGCGTCAGCTATAACGGCCAGCGCGTGGACTATCGCGACCTTGCCGAGATGAAGTCGGTCCGGGATGAGATGGAGCGTGAACTTGGCGTGGTCAAAACCAAGCGCCGCTCGCGCGCCGTTTTTGCTCGGGGGCTGTAGTCATGGGCTGGTTCACTAAGGCGCTGGGCGCCGTGGCGCCTGAAGCGGCGCTCAAGCGCGCCATGGCGCGCAAGGCACTCGAAGTTGCCGAGAAGCGTAACTATGACGGCGCATCAAAAGGCCGGCGCATGAAGAACTGGAACCCGCGCGGCACCAGTGCAAATTCAGAGATCGGCCCGGCCATCCAGACTTTGCGCGCTCGCGCCCGTGACTTGGACCGCAATGACGGCTGGGCCAAGCGCGGTGTGGAGATCGTTTCCGAGTGCTCGATTGGTGGCGGCATCATTCCCAAGCCTGAAACGGGCACGGATCGTCTCGACAAGGAGATCGCTCAGGCGTTCGCTGACTGGTCTGAATTCTGTGATGCTGAAGAGCAAGCGGACTTCTACGGCCTGCAAGACCTCGCTGTTCAGACCATCGCTGTGTCAGGTGATGTACTGATCCGCCGCCGTCGTCGCCGCTCTGATGAAGGGCTCTCTGTCCCGCTTCAGCTTCAGCTGATGGAGCCGGACCATCTTGATGTGACGCACATCAAGAACAACACCACCGGCTTTGACATCATCAACGGGATTGAGCTCGACCGCATTAACCGCCGCGTGGCGTACTGGCTGTACCAGACCCATCCCGGCGAGGTGGGGCTTTACCGCCCCATGCGCTTTGACAGCCAGCGAATCCCGGCTGACCAGATCGCGCACGCCTATCGAAAGACACGCCCCGGCCAGCTTTCGGGCGTGCCGTGGCTGACGGCCGCTATGATCGATCTGCGGGATCTTGGCGAATACGAGAACGCCGAACAGGTGCGCAAGAAGGTCGAAGCCTGCTTTGCGGCCTTCGTCACCTCGTCAGACCTTTCCGACCCCGGTCTTCTGGGTGAGGAAGGCGAAGACGATATCGGCCGGCTTGAAACGCTTGAGCCGGGCATGATCGAATATCTTGAGCCTGGCGAAGATGTCTCTTTCGCCCAGCCCTCCCCGTCATCCGGCTATGACAGCTATACCCGCGCCCGGCTTCACAAGATCGCCACGGCCATGGGCATGCCCTATCAGCTGCTGACCGGCGATGTCAGCCGGGTCAACTGGTCGAGCTACAAGGCGGGGATCGTGCCGTTCAAGGCCATGATCCGCCGTTTTCAGAAGCGCACCGTCCTGCCGATGGTTTGCCGCCCCGCATGGCGCTGGTTCATCGAAAGCGCCTTCGCTGCGGGCCGCATCTCTGAGCTGAACTATGGCGTCCAGTGGACCCTACCCGGGTTTGAGCCCATCGACCGGCAGAAAGAGCTGATGGCGGACCAGATGGAAGCGCGCATCGGCAAGGCGTCGATGACCGAGCTTATCCGTGCGTCGGGTCGCGACCCGGAGGCGGTCATCGCTGAAATCAAGGCGTGGACCAAGCTGGTGGATGAGCAGGAGCTCGTCTTCGACAGCGATCCGCGCAAGACCTCGAACGCTGGTCTCACTCAGGCCCGCCCGGACGGCACTGTTCTGCCTCCGACCGACATTTCCGTCGACAACCCCGCAGAGGAGTAAGCCATGCCGAAGGACATGGACGAGACGGTCAAGCTCTCCCGGCTTGGCCGAACGGCAGAGGTGCGCGCGAGCACCGTTGATGAAGATGCTCGCACGGTAGAAGTGACCTGGACTGCCGGCGCCGCCGTGCCGCGCTACATGCCCGGTCTTGGCCGGGTTCTTGAGGAACTTGAAGTCAGCGCCGCCGCCATTCGGCTTGACCGGCTGAACAATGGCGCACCCTTCCTGAACACGCATTCTGACTGGTCCCTTGAACACGTGATCGGCGTTGTCGAGCGTGCATGGATTGAGGACGGCGAGGGTCGAGCGATCATCCGTTTTTCGGCCCGCGAAAGTGTTGAGCCGATCTGGCGCGATGTGGTCAGCGGCATCCTTCGCAATATCAGCGTGGGCTATCGGGTCCATGGCTATGAGGTGATCGACGGTGATGACGAAAGCGTCACCCGTGTGATCGCGCGGGATTGGGAGCCGATGGAGATTTCCGCGGTTCCCATCGGAGCGGACGACATGGCGGGGTTCCGCTCCCAGAACGACGAAAATCCCTGCCACATCAAACGGGCGGAGCCCGCACATTCTGAAATGGAGACTCCCATGACGGAGAAGACCCAGGGCGCCGCTCCCGATGGCGGCACCGTGACTGAGCAGCGCTCGGAAGCGGACATCAACGCGGCGAAGGCCGAGGCTGTGGCGGTGGAGCGCAAGCGCGTTGCCGACATCAATGCGGTTGGCGCCAAGTTCATTGGTCGCGGCCTTGAACAGGGCGACATCACCAACGCCATCAATGACGGCCTGAGCGTCGACGCCGCCCGCGCGACTTTCCTTGACAAGCTGGCGGACGCCGATGACGCGCCGGGTGAAACCCGCGCCCGTCTCAGCGTCAATCAGGACGAACAGGACACCCGCCGCGCGCTGGCGATCAACGCGATCGAGCATCGCCTCAATCCCAAGGTCGAGCTTGAGCAAGGCGCCCGCGAGTTCCGCGGCATGTCTCTGCTGCGTCTGGGTGAAGAACTGCTGCAGGCGCGCGGCGTCAAGGTGCGCGGCATGAGCCGTTCGGAAATCGCCAAGGCCATGCTGTCGCGTGGCGCCCACGGCACCAGCGATTTCCCGTTCATCCTGGCCAATGTGGCGAACAAGAGCCTGCGCGCGGCCTATCAGGCCGCTCCGCAGACCTTCCGCGCAATCGTCAACCAGACCACGCTGCCGGATTTCAAGACCGTCAGCCGTGTTCAGCTGTCTGACGCTCCGTCCTTTGTGCGCAAGCTCGAGGGCGCGGAATACAAGTTCGGAACCATGGCGGAAGGCCGCGAGCAGTACCAGCTGGCGACCTATGGCCGTGGGCTGACCTTCACCCGTGAAATGATCATCAATGATGATCTGGCCGCGTTTGACCGGGTCGTGCGCCAGTTCGGCACCTCTGCGGCCAACCTGGAGTCCGATCTGGTCTGGGGCCTGATCACCGGCAATCCGGATATGTCGGACGGCACCGCGGTGTTCCACGCCGATCACGCCAACCTTGCGAGCGCCGGCGCGATCTCTATCGTCACCCTGGGCGTCGCGCGGACCCTGATGCGCAATCAGCGCTCGCTCGCGCCGGATGCTGATACGGACGGTACGCTGCTGAACCTTGAACCGGCCTTCCTGGCGGTTCCGGCCGAGCTGGAAACGGTGGCCCTTCAGTACACCCGTCAGACCTCTGTGGTCACGGATCCCGAAAAGCAGAACGTCTATGCGGGCAGCATGCAGCCGATCATCGAGCCTCGCCTCGCCTCGCTCAACGGCGGCTCGGCGGATGACTGGTATCTGTTCGCCTCTCCCAATCAGGTGGACATCATCGAGTTCGCCTATCTCGAAGGCGAGCAGGGCCCTCAGATCGACCAGATGGAAGACTTCGACACGGACGGCATCAAGCTCAAGGGCCGTCTCGATGTGGGCGCCGCCTGGATCGATCACCGCGGCGCGGTGAAAAACCCCGGCTCGTAAGGGCTGATCTTCTGAACTGAGACAGGGACGGGCGGCAATGAGCCGCCCGCTCTCGTTTCCGGCCTGAGAAAGGAAACCATCATGGCCAAGAACTTCATTCAGGACGGGCGCCTTCTGACCGTCACCGCCCCCGCCGCCGTGTCGTCTGGCGACATGGTGAAGGTGGGCTCCGTGTTCGGTGTGGCCCAAAACGACGCGGCCAATGGCGCGGATGTCGTTATCGACACCGAAGGCGTTCACACCCTTCCGGTGGCGTCTGCAGTCGTGGTCGCGATCGGTGACGCCCTCTACTGGGACGTTGCTGACGGCGAATTCAACAAGACCGCTGCGTCCAACTGGTATCTGGGCACTGCCGTCACCGCAGCGCCGAACGGCACCGCCGTTGTTCAGGTTCGCCTGAATGGCGCCATGCCTGCGGCTGCTGGCGCGTAAGCCATGGCTGGCCGCGTCTTTTCCGGCGTCGGTCGGGTCTTCACAAGCGCCCTGGGCGAGGGCGTCACCTACACCCCGCAGGGTGGGGCTGGCGTCTCCGTCCGGGGCGTCTTCACGCGCAATTACGTCGCTGTCGGCGCGGATGGTGATCTGTCAGTCGAGAGCGTCAGCCCTGCAGTCTCGGTTCGCGCAGCGGATGCGCCGAACGCCGCCCAGGGTGATGGCGTGACGGTGGGTGCTCAGGATTACACCGTGGTCGAGGTCCAGCCTGACGGGTTCGGCATGATCACGCTCATTCTTCACGAGGCCTGATCATGGCGCATGTCCGCACCCAGATCCGCGATCTGCTGGCGACCCGCGTGACTGGCCTTGAGACCTGCGGCGATCGTGTCTTCAAGAACCGGGTCAAGCCGCTGCCGCAAACAAGCCTGCCCGCCATCAACGTCATGTCCGGCGATGAACAGATGCAGGTTCTGTCCCAGGGCGTCACCCGTCGTCTGGGCCGGGTCATGCAGGTGCATTTTGATCTTATTGCGGACGCGGATTCAGACGGTGCGGCGGACACGCTCGACACCATCGCCGCCGAGATCGAGGCGGTCATGGTCGAGGGCGCGTGGTCATCCGCCCTGATCTTCTCCATCAGCCCGGTCAGTCTGACCGAGAGCTATGACGGCGAGGGCCGCAAGGTCATCGCCCAAGCCCGCCTCACCTATGAGGTGGAATACCACACGGCTGAAGGTTCAGCCGGTTCCGTTCTGGCCTAGCATGAAAGGAAACGCTCATGGCCACTTCACATGGTAAAGGCGGTCTGGTCAAAGTCGGGACCGCAACCGTTCTCGAAACGACCGGTTGGAGCCTCACCGAGACCGCCGAGACGGTGGACGACACCGCGCACGGCGACGACTGGCGGACTCATCTTGTGGGACAGAAAAGCTGGACCGCTTCTGTGACGGCCAATCTGGACACCGCTGACAGCACCGGGCAGGGCGCTCTGACGGTTGGCGCTTCGGTGACCTTGAAGCTCTATCCTGACGGCGCCGATGCAGGGGATCGCGAATATACCGGCACGGCCACCGTTACGAGCGTGTCGCCGAACAACGCCAATGATGCGCTCAACACCATCAGCTTTGAATGCCAGGGCAATGGCGCACTGACCACCGGCGCGGTGAGCGCAGGCTGATGGCCAAGGGTGTCAGCAAGGGCGGCGGTTTCCTTGAGGCCGCCGCCGCCCGCCGCGATGCGGACGGCGCACTTACGCAGATCGCTGTCCCTGAATTCGCAGCCGAGGGAGAGCCCCCGGTCATCGTCTATGGCCGCAAACCCACCCCGGCGGACCGCGCCGCCATCGAGCGCGCCGCGAAGGACGTTGAAACCGGCAAGATCAATCATGCCGAGGCGGCGGTGCGGACGGTGATCCAGCTTGCTTGTGATGAAACCGGCGACCGGCTGTTCACGCTTGAGAACGCCCAGTTCATGCGTAGCCGGGTTCCCGCCGATGTGATCGAGGCGCTGGCCTATCGGCTGAACGCCGGTCTGTCGCTGGCGGCCGCAAAAAAAAACTGAGCGAGAACCCGGACCTTCTTTACCGGCTGAACCTTGCCGAAAGGCTGGGGATGACCCTTGCCCGCCTTGACGCCGAGATGACCTGTGATGAGCTGATGCTGCACGCCGCGCGTGATGTGCTCAGGGCTGAAGAGGTCAAGAAGGACGGGCGCTAGATCAAAGAGGCCGCCATGCCCCTTGGTATGCCGTCAGATTTTCGCTTTGACATTTTCGCCCGTGACCGCTCCGGCCCGGCGTGGCGCGGCGTGGAGAATTCCATTCAGCGCACGCAAAGGGCGGTTGGCGGTCTGTTGCGCGCCGCCGGTCCTTTGCTGGGCATTGGCGGCGTTGTCAGTGGCGCGGGCTTGGCGCTGCTGGTGCGCGAATCCCTTTCCGCCGCAGAGGCGGTTCAGGATTTGGCGGACCGCGCCGGGGTGTCGGCGGAATTCCTTCAGGAGATGCGCTATGCGGCCTCGCAGGCTGGCGCGGAGACCCGCGATTGGGATGATGCGATCTCTCGGTTGAACCGCCGCCTCGGCTTGTTTCAGCAATATCTCGCTAGTGGAACGGGGGAGGCGGGCCCGGCTGCGAACGCCTTTCGCGCCATGGGGCTTGAAGCCCGCATTGCATCCGGTGAACTGGCCGACGCAGAAAGCGTGTTTCGCGAGGTTGTGCGCGCGCTGGGTGATATGGAAAGCGAATCCCGCCGCTCAGCTTTGGCGTCCCAGCTCTTTGGCGAGGACAGCGGCCCGCGGCTCGCGTCTTTGTTGGCGCGCGGTGAAGAGGGTATTTCGAGCCTGACAGATCGCGCCCGTGAGTTGGGCCTTGTTCTGACTGACGAGATGATCGCCAAGGGCGCCGAAGCGTCTGACCAGATGGAAACGCTGGGAATGGTGCTGCGCACCAATGTGCAGGCCGCCATCATCGATAATGCCGATGAGATCGGGCAGTTGGCGGAAGCCTTCACCGATGCTCTGCCAGGCATGATCGAGCTGGCGACACAGCTTGCCGATCAGATTGCGCGCTGGGCGGGCATGTCTGGTGCAGACCCCACAAGCCGCCTTGAGGCTCAAGCCCGCCTGACGCAAGTGGGTGTTCTTGCGGGCGACCTGTCGCAAAGGCTTGGCTCTGGTGAGCGCCAGCACAGAGGCAACCTTTCAGACGTTCGAGAGCGCTTTATGTCGCTGATGGGGGGCGACGCCCTTCGCGCCATCAACCGGCAGGTTATGGATAGCGACACGCCAGGCTGGGGGCTTGGCCCCGGCGATTCCTTGCTCGGCTCTTCATCAGGTGATGCTGAACGCCTGCAAGTTTCGCTGATGCTTGAAGCGCTCCGCGAAGAAGCTGAACGGGTCCGCAATCTCAAGAGCGGCTTTGAGCAGGCGGGTGACGCGCTGGGCCAGCAGACCAATCTGGGCGGTGGAGCGGGAGGCCTCGGAGGCTCCGGGGCTGGTGACGACTCCAGCAGTGAACAGGATATGGCGCGCAAAGAGGCGGCCATCGCCGCCGCCAAACCTGAAGAGCGGCGCCGTGCTGCAGAAGAGCTGGCGCGCATCGAGGCGGATGCGGCGGCGGTCAAACTCCAAGAGCAGCGCGGTGTCGCTGAAGAACTGGGCCGACTTCAGGCTCAGGCCTACAAGGATCAGCTGGGAGAGGATCGCGGCCAGTTCATGGACGAGTTCGCGGCGGTGTTCGCGGGCGGCGCCAAGGCGGCGTTTGACGGCAACCTTCAGGAGTTCCTGATCGAGCGCCTGCGACAGGCTGCCTATGAGGGGCTGTATGATGCCTTCAGCAATCTTGGCGGCTCGCTCTTTGACGGCATGGGAGGATCCAAGGGCGGCGGCTTTCTGGGCTCTGTGTTGGGCGCGTTCGGCTTTGGCGGCAAGCGCGCCGCTGGCGGCCCGGCTCGTCCCGGCATGGCGTATCAGTGGCAAGAGCAGGGCCGCGAGTTCTTTGCGCCGTCCGTTCCCGGCGAAGTGATCCGCGCGAGCGATATGGGCCGCGAGATCATCCGCGAGCGCGTGGTGCTGGTGCAGGTGGACAAGTCCGAGCTGTTCACCACCGCCGTTCAGGAGGCCGCCGCGCCGGTGGCCGTGCAGGCCGCGCAAGGCGCCGTCCAGCAATCCCGTGCCGATATGGCCGGCGCACGTCAGCGTGCCAGCAAGCGTTTGAGGTAAGCCATGGGATTGCTGTTGCCGTCAGGGCAGGTCCGCACCTGGTCGATCACGGTCACGCCCCGCGCCGCGCGCGCTGTGTCCGCCTTCGAGACCAATATGAACCATATCACGCGCACGGGGCAGCACCTTGAGGCGCGGGTTCTGCTTGTCCCAATGACCCGTTCTGATGCGCTGGCCTGGTCTGATCTTGAGGAGCCGTTCGACACGCTTGTGTGGCCGATCGATCAGGGCGATCTGGTGGCGGCTAATGAGGGCGCGCCGCGCGTCGCCGGGGCGGGCCAGCTGGGTCGCACGCTCAATGTGGACGGGGTGACTGCGGGCTATGTCATCCCGAAGGGCGCCTATGTCACCCACATCGCCAGCACTGGCCGGCGCTATACGTATCCTATCGCCTCGTCGGTGACGGCGAGCGGATCGGGCACGGCGGCGCTTGATCTGCGCATACCGCTGCGTGTCGCCCCGTCCGACAATGATGTGATCGAGATCGCGAGTCCGAAGCTCGAAGGTCTTGTGACCAGCGATAGCGGGCTGGAATTTGGCGATGCGGCCCTGTCCCTGCCCCGCACCTTCACCCTGCGGGAGCGTGGTTGATGGATTCGCTCAACATCGCCGCATGGCAGGAGTCGAACCCTCACGCCTTCATCGCGCTCGAGCTGACCCTGCCCGATGAGACGGTGCGGCTGACCTCGGGCGGCACGGTGGTGTTCGGCGGGCAGACCTATCTGCCCGAGCATGACGATCTGGGGGTTCTGTCTTCGGTGGCCAACATCGAAGAGGGGCAGGTGTCTGAAGCCATCGCGCCCGATCTGACGTTTGAGCCCTATACCGATGATGGCGTTGCGGCGCTGACGGCCCCGGCTGCGCAGGGTTCGCCCTGGGTGCTCTATTGGGGGCAGATCAACCCGAACACCGGCGCCGTGATCGGCACGCCTGACACCCTGACCACGGGCCTTCTCAACGTGGCGTCTCTGGCGGTATCGACGGGGCGGCGCTCTGTGGTTCTGACTTCCTACACGTTCGAGCAATTCCAGCTGACCCCGCGCGGGGTGCGGCTGGCGGAGACGCCCGCCCTCAAGCCGCTGATGTCCAGCGTGACGCGCAAGATCTACTGGCGCGCCGAACAGCCGCGCGGCGCGATCCGCTACGGCACCGGCGGCGGCGGATATACCGGCGGCGGCAATGAAGTCGGCGGCGGCCCGGGCAACAGGATCGGCTGACCCTCATGACCGTGAAACACAAGAGCGCCCTGCTGGCCCGTCAGCAGGCGGTGAGCGCGTGCGTGAAGCGCTTTGTGGGCCAACCGCTCAACTGGGGCCGGACCGATTGTGTGAAGCTGTGCGCGCTGGCCCTGCGCAAGCAAGGCCACCCCGTGCCGCTTCTGAAGGGCGTGCGGTATTCGAGCGAGCAGACCGCTCTGCGCCGGTTCCGCGAACAGGGCCTGTCGAGCCTGTGCGAGGCGGTGGACGCGCTGGGTCTGGTGAAGATCGCCCCGGCCATGGCCATGCCGGGTGATCTGATCGCCCTGCCGACGCCGGAGGGTGATGCGTTCAAGGCGTCCCTGATGGTGGTCCACACCGCCGCCGCGCGCCGGGTTATCGGCCTTGATGGTCAGGGCGCCTTCGCGGTGCTGGTTCCCAATCTTGAATTGACTCTCGCGTGCTGGCGCACGCCTTAGGTAACTAGACAGCAGCTTTTCAGGGGTTAGCTTGGCGAAGTGTAAACCGCCGTTAGGGGCCACCGATGATGCCGCGAACTTCCCTCTGCAGCCCCAACGCCTGTTTAAGACAGGCCTCCTTTTGCTGTTCACGGGCGCACTGATGAGCCGGCGAGTTGTCGCATCCATACGATATGATGGCCCTGCGCTTGCGGACCATGAAATGGATGTGCAGGACCTTGGTCCGGCGCTCCTGGCCCTCGGAGAGCTCTGCAAGTCAGCGAACCATCGCCTGAACGGAGATCGCGCATCGGTGCGTGTGGTGGTGAATGCTGATGTGGAGCGCCAGTGCTTCCAGCTGAGCTTCGAAGTTGTCCAGACTCTTGCGGCGGCGACAGTTGACTTTCTGGAACACAAGGATGTGGCGACCGCCAAGGAAATCCTTGAGTGGATAGGCATTCTCGGCGGCGGGCTAGGGTCTGTCTGGGCGGTTTACAAGTTTCTAAGCAAGCACCGCAAACCGGGCCAGGCGATAGAAATCAAACAGAGCAAAGACATTGTTGTCATCCAAGTGAACGGAGACAGCAATGTCATTGAAGTGAAACCGGAAGTCTACAAGCTGGCAACGGACCCCAGGGTCCTGCGCAGCACTCAAACCATGCTGCGACCTCTTGAGAAAGACGGGTACGAAACTCTTGAGTTTCGCACCCGAGAAAAAACCAATGAAATCTTCCACCGCGCCGACGCCATAAATCTGCGAGACGCCAGCACGGATTCCTTAGCGCCCTTAGCAAATGAGCACAGCGCCAAGATTGAGGCGGAGGTGGGTATTCACTCACCTGTCTATGAAGGCAAGGCGCAGTGGGAGATCATCTACAAGAAGGTTGTCTCTGCATCAATTGAAGATGAAGAATGGCTTGACGACTTTCAGAATAATCGCGTCTACGCCCCGCCCAATTCACGGCTGCGTGTCACTCTCGAAGAGCGTTGGCCGGTCGATGAAAGCGGCATGGCCGTGGGTCGACCTAGCTTTCGGATCCTGAAAGTTCATGAAATCGTGCCGCCCAAAGAGCAGCTTGATATCGAAAGCTTCCTAAATCCAGATCGCTAGTCACATTCACGGGCAATTGCCCGTGCTTGATAGCTTGTGATCTGACTGAGCCAACCTGCGCACGCTCGCAATCAGACTTCTCTGAAGACTCTAATTCACCCCGCCCTTGTGCGGGGCGTTTCTGCATGGGAGTTCCGCATGGCTGATCCGATCACGGCTGCTGTCAGTGCGATTGCGACTTATGTCAGCGGAGCCTTCGCCGCCACTGCTGCAGGGACCGCCACTCTCGCTCAAACCGCAACCGTTGTTGGTGTGAACTTGGCCGCGTCGGCGGCCGTAAGCGCAGCCGCGACCGCACTCCTTCAGCCCGATACGGGGTTTGAAGGCTCCCCTCTCGAGTGGCGCGCGGACCCCACGGCGGGGGTTCCCTTCGCGCTGGGTCGCGTGGCGGCCGCGGGGCGGATCGTGCATCGCGATGAATGGGGCGCGGACAACCGGTATCAGTCGATCTGGACGGTGTGTTCCGGCGCGGGTCCGATCCAGCAGATCGAGGGCTTTTATGCTGACGATGTGGCGGTGAGCTTTGGCGCCAATGGCGCGGCGAGCACCGGGCCCTATGCGGACAAGATGTGGCTGCAGACCAAGCTGGGCGCATCGAGTGATACGGCATTGGCGCAGACCGGGCTGGACGCCGCTACGCCCGGCTATGAGGGGTGGAATGCGTCTAAAGCCTTGCCCTATCGCGCGTCCTGCCAGCTGACGCTCTATCAGGACAGCAAGTTCAAATCCTACCCCTCGGGCGAGCCGCGCACGCGGCTGACGCTGAAGGGGATCAAGCTCTATGACCCGCGTCTGGATTCCACGGTTCCGGGCGGATCCGGCTCTCACCGTTGGGGCACGCCCAGCACCTACGCCTATTCGGACAATGCGGCGCTGCTGGCGTTGAACTGGGCGATGGGGCTTTACGAGGGCTCGAAGCTCGTGGGCGGCATCGGGGCGGGTTCCGCCGGCGTGCATCTGCCCGCCTTCATGGAATGGGCGAATGTGTGCGATGCGAACGGCTGGACGGCTTCGGCCTATCCGTCTTCGCTCGATGACCGGCATCAGGTTCTTCTGGGGCTGATGCAGGCGGGCGGCGCGCGGTATGCGCGCTTTGCGGGCAAGATCAGCTGCATCGTCTCGGCGCCGAAATCGAGCGTCGTCGCCCTGTCGGTTGAAGACACGGCAGGCCCGTTCGAGATCGCCACGAACGCGGACCGGCTGGAGAAGATCAACACGCTGGTTCCGACCTGCCGTATGGAATCCCACAACTGGGAAGACGTGCCGCAGGACGAGATCAGCGTTGCGGAATACGTCACCGCCGATGGCGGGGTGATCGACCGTGATTTGAGCTATCCTTATGTGGCCCTGCATGCGGACGGCTCGAACGCCGATCAGATCGCAGAGCTTGCCGCTTATGCTATTCTGGACAGCCGGGAGCCGTTCAGCGGGACCGTGCCGCTCAAGCCCTGGGCGATGCAGATCGAGCCGGGCGATGTGTTCACCATCACCGAGCCGGGCTTCCTGCTGGATGCCGTCGAGCTGAAATGCCTGACCCGGTCGTTTGATCCCATGACGAATATCGTCCGCGTGAGTTTCATCTCCGAGAGCGCGGGCAAGCATGACTTCGCCCTTGGGCGCACGAACACCGCGCCGGTTCCGGCCACACTGACGGTTCCTGACATTTATGACGTGCCGCCTCCCGCAATCGATGTGTGGAGCGCCAGCGCGGGCAATGGCCAGCAGCCCACGATCGTGGTGACCGGTTCGGCCGATCAGGACAACGCCAAGGCCATCATTGTCGAATACCGCACCGCGATTGATCCCGCGACGGACGCCGCCTGGGCGGATGATGATGCGGGCTGGCGCGTGTTCGGCCAATACGACATCGCCACTGAAGGCGTGGTGCTGACGGGGCTTGAGCCTGAAACCGCCTATCAGGTGGCGGTGAAATATGTGTCTCAGTTCGGCGTGATCGGGGATCGCCGCATTCTGGGCACGATCACCACGGGCGGGATGACGGCGACGGACGCCTTGCGCGTTGGTGATTACACCTATGAGCGGTTGGCCGCGCTGGCGGACGAGGTGATCGCGACGGGCAAATCAGCCGCCCAGGCGACGATCCGCTCCCTGATCGAAGAGGCTAATCAGCGCCGGGGCGTTGAACGCAAGGCGGTGAACCTGTTTGTGCAGGAACGCACCGAGCGGATCACCGCCACCGAGGCGGTTCAATCAAGCCTGACGCTGCAGATCAGCGCGGTGGATGACGCCCTCGCGCTGGTCGAGGATGAAGTCACTACGCTGGCCTCTGATCTGGTGGCGGAAACGAACACCCGCACTACGCAGATCAGCGCACTCAACGATTCAATCGCCGGGGTGCAAACGAGCGTCACCACGGTGGCGGATGATCTGTCGGCCTTCACCGAGTCTACGACCACGCAATTCAGTGCGGTGGGGGACTCACTCGCCAGCCTGACGCTACAGTTCAACACGCTGGCCGATGATCAGGAGGCGACTTCAAGCGCCCTGACATTGCTGGAAGCGGACGTGAACACGCTGGATGGCGAGGTGGGCGCCATCGCCACGGACCTGACGGCGGTCTCTGCGTCTGTGGATGAGCTTCTGGCCACGCGCCTGATCGCGGTTCAGGCCGGGACAGCGTTCGCCGGGGTGCAGTTCAGCGCGCGCCAGTCTGACGGCAATCCGTCTTCGGACATTCGCTTCGCTGCAGGCCAGATCAAGTTCGGCCCGGCCTTCGCTTCACCGCGCTTTGTCATCGATATGGACGGCTCGGAGGTCTATTCGCTCAACGCCGCCGGTACGGTGAAGACCTTCCAGCTCGACATGGACACCGGGCGTCTGCAGTTGCGCACGGATGCGGGCGTGCTGGTGTTTGACAGCGCGGCGGGCGGGATCCAGGTGGCGGGCCTTCCGCCTTCGATCCGGACCGACGCGATCGTGCTCACCGGCTCCACCACCAGTCTTGCCGCCACCTATCAGACACTCGCCACGGGCACGCTCTCGGGCGCGTCCAGCGAAGGCCTGATCCGGTTCGCCGGGCAGTTCAACGCCCGCCCCACCATCGTGAACGTCGAAGACCCGCTGGGGGAGATCACTGTGGACTGGCGCATCGTTCTGAGCGCCAGCGGCGAGACCGACTTCACGCTCGCTTCGGGCACGGAAGGCCCTGTCGGCATCATCAATCGGGTGATCTCGGCGCCCGCCGCCATGCCCTATGGCGGCAACGTCTCGGTCGTCTTTCAGGCCCGTGTGACCGGCAACACCGAAAGCCGCGTCGTGGTGGCGGATGTAACGGGCGATCTCACTCGCACCGGCTCTGACTAAGGATCAAGACCATGGCCAACCTTGATAACGCCGCGGCAGCGGCGGCGATTGCTGCTGTCTTCGATGATCTCGCCAATGGCGCGGTGACCG
>Ga0160421_1000119_pt1 | contig 37491 bp, 41 predicted proteins | sample TAMARWmetagpilot_FD_108195 | JGI IMG/M metagenome (GOLD analysis project Ga0160421, IMG submission 108195) | Phycosphere-associated microbial communities from TAMU algal ponds, Corpus Christi, Texas, USA - TAMU ARW-7 10/27 metagenome pilot | ecosystem: Engineered > Artificial ecosystem >... | reverse complement strand
TATTTTACTACGCAGCGGTGCCATCCTAGATAGAATCTCATTTTGTATGCTATGGCTAATATTTTGCTCTTCCATCGCATTTACAAGTAAGTCCACCACATGGTTAAAATCTTTCTCAGTTATGTGCATCCCAGTATGAATATCTACCATAGAGTCACCTTTGTACTTGCATGGGCCATCAACTAGCATACACATATGCATAATAAAGCCTTCTCTAAAGTGGCTTATGTCGCTGTGTTCAAAATAATGCAGTACTTGTTCATCATTACCTATTTGGTAAATAAAACTGTCTACAATACGCGTAAGCCCCGCTCGGCCATCAAGCTGTTGATAAAGCGATAAATTTGTTGAGCTTGCGCACCCTGCCAGGGCACTTAAACACAACCATAAAATGACAACGTTTTTCATTACCAATACCCTGTTACCGATAAGTACCACCCTGTTTGATCGCTCGCACCTGCAATGCTACCTAAATCTAAGTAAGCAGCGGTGACACTCACGTGTTTGTTTGGCATCCAAGCAACAAATAAATCTTTCCAGTCTTGTTCACCCAAATTAAGGTTATTAGACTTTTGCCTATACTCTATACCTACGGCAACACTTCGGCTCAAAAACACAGCCGTGCTGCCTTCAAATAAAATTTTTGCATCATCATTTGCCCCACCATAACCAAGCAAACCGAGTTGATTAGCCTCACTGTAGCGAGTTGTGACGTTCCAAAACCAGTTAAGCCCCCCTACAGCGCCTAAGTGGAGTTTACTCGCTGCGAGGTAGTAATCAGTGCCACTAGTATCTTGTGCACCTACGAGGGTCGCAACAGCGCCATCATCAAGGGATTTATGCTGTATACCCACACTCAATTGCGGCCAGTCGCTGTAAACTATATCGCCGTATAAACGAATTTTAGCGCCCGTGATAGATTGCTCTATTTCGGTATCAAGTGCAGGCACGTCAAAACGTTGTTGAGCGTAGCTAAGTTCCACACGATTAAATAGGTTAACTTGTGCTCCACATACATCTAAAGTGTAGTCTGTTACATCTGCACGGCTACAAAAGCCATTCACAGAGAACTCGTCTTCGCTGGCGTAACCTGCAAGCTGTGCCCAAGGCACAATACCGCCGCCCCCGCTGCCTTCTATTTGCGAAACCCCGGGGGTCGCTAATAATTTACCATCGCTTGCTAAACCAGAAAAGCTCGAGCTAAGTAATAACCCAAGTAATAAACACTTAACTTTTTTCATAATATTCCTTTAGCCACTGTTCTAATAATTCTGCTTTTAAAGGCCTACTTAGGTAGTAACCCTGAGCATGGTCACAATGCATAAGTTTAAGTAAGTCTAACGAATCTCTGTTTTCAACGCCCTCTGCAACAACGCTAAAGCCTAGTTGATGCCCTAAGGTAATAGACGACTGCACTATGTGTTGATCCTTGCGCGACTCATCTAACTTTAAAATAAAGCACTTATCTAACTTTAGCTCATCAATAGGCAGCATTTTTAATCTCCCCAGTGATGTTTGCCCTACGCCATAATCATCCAATGAAATTTTTACACCGATGGCTTTTAAGTTTTGTAATGCTTTTATGCCTTTTTCCTCATTTTCAATCATGTCGCGCTCAGTTAATTCAACAGTAATGAGGGTTGGATCAACATTGTATTTTTTTAGAGTACGCACTAACGCTGAATGAAAACTCGGTGAGGCAATATCTTGTGCTGATACATTAATTGCTGCCTGCATTTCAATCCCTTTAGCCTGCCAATCAGCCACCTGAGAAACCACCGTGTTAACAACCCATGATGTAAGCTCAACAATAAGCCCCGATTGCTCAGCTAAATCAATAAACAGCTCTGGGTTTACCCAGCTGCCATCTTTACGTTGCCAGCGGATCAGTGATTCGACTTTATTTATTTTTTGTGTGTGTAAATGCAGTTTAGGCTGATAGGTCATAAATAATTGCCCATCATTATCGCTAATGGCTTGTTTAAGCTCATCTAACATTTTAAGACGATCTAAATGCGCTTCGTCTTCACCATTTTGGTAATAATGAATACTGTCTTGGCTATCTGTTGCATTGTCTACGGCAATAAGTACGCGGCGCATTAAATCGTCGCTGGCAAGACCTTGCATGGGATACTCGACAACCCCAGCGCTAAAGCGTAAGTTAATTTTTAACGTTTTAATGGTATAACACGCTAATAGCTGTGCCATTAAACCAACTATACCGCTTTTTTTCTCTCTGGCAGCGGCACTTGGAAACACAGTTAAAAACTCATCGCCACCAATACGCGCATGAAAGCCGCCAAGTTCATCCGAAAAGCCACTAATTCGATTGGCAACCGCTTTTAAACATTCATCGCCGACGCGTGGACCAAGCTTATCGTTTATATGCCGTAAACCTTTTATATCAATAGCAACCAGGGTGTATTGTGTAGAGGGAGTCAGCTCATCATCGAGCACTTCAAGCATAGCCGAGCGGTTATAAAAGCCTGTAAGCGAATCATGGCGTGCCTGAAAACTAATTTTTTGTTCACGCTCGTTAATATCGTTACCCATGTTATCAAAGGCGTTAGCAAGGGTTGCTATTTCGGTACTTTGTTTAGATGCATTAAATTCAAATGCGTAATTACCTTGTGCAAATTGCCTGGCAATAACTGCAAGCTGAGAGAGTGGAGTTGTTAAGTTATTTGCCAGTAAACTACTGGTAATAACCCCCACCAGCATCGTTAAAATGGCCATAATAATTAGCGTAAACAATAGGTTTTCAAAATCGTTATAGCTTTGCGTTAAATCAGCACTGAGCAAAATTGTTACCGCATCCCCTTGTAGGGAGGGCAACATAATATCTTGGTTTTTATATACAGGATAATCACCAAACAAACGCGTTGTAGTGGTGGTGTTAAAGTAGTTTTTAGGTGAAAAAACCTCTGGGCGATTAAGCAACGAGCTTCTTACGAGGTTGTCCTGCTCAGCAATAAAGCTGACATCCATTCCTGTTAGGTTTTTAAGTTCTAGGGCGACTTCGTCATCAATTTTAAAACCCACTAAGCTGTATGCAACGGTTCTAGGCGCCCTTACAGGTAGTAAAATAACTTGATATAGCTGATTATTAAGAACGACAAAGCTCGATTGCTCTGGCGAAGTTAATAACTCATCCAGTAACGGCTTTAAATTTTGAGGGTACAAATCTGCATTAGTATTGGCTGAAATTAATTTACCTGATAAATCAATCAGTAGCATAAGCTCTGCATCAATACGCTGGCTGTGATTAAACAACACACTACTTATGGTGCCAGCATCGCGAGTGGCAACCGCTTGCTTAAAGCCAAAGTCGGCAGTGAGTACTTTAGCAGCAGTAAGCAGTAGGCTTTCTTTTGCGCTCAGATATTGCTTATATACATTTTGCGCTACGCTAATATCTTGATTTACTTTTTCTTCTTGAAATTTACTTGTAGACCACCAAAAGCTAACAATGCTCACCATAGTGGTCAGTAACACTAAGCCTACACATAAAACAATAATGCGGTTTTTTAAACTGTTAGTCATTACCGCCCTTAAACTTACTACCAAAAGTATTTCGCGGTGCGGGGGTGGAGGTATTAACCTTAATTAGTAACTCATTGTTATTGTTTATTGTTATCATTTTTTTATTTTCCAACGGTGCAGTTTGTAGCGCATGCCACACACTCAGCGTAGTCGGTAACGGCGTTATGTCTAAGGATAACTTACCCGTATTATTCGTTTTATAAACGTGTTCACTATTGGCTACATAAATATAGCCAACCATAGAGTCATGAATATTACAGCCTAGTACAACAACACCTTGTTGATCAAAAATTACAGGCTCTTTAGGTTGGCCTGAATAGAGTTTTAGCTGAAAGGGCTTAGCCTGAGAAAAAGAGTAAACATGATGGCGAATATTATCGCTGTTAGGAAAGTTAACCTGCTGGCCTTTTTGCACCACCAGTAAATCAGGTAAAAACGCTTTATGTACTTGGTCCATTACCGCAACGGGTAACGTAGTGCGCTCTGACTTGGTCGCCTTATAAAGCTCAACGATTGCGTCTTTTAGTGGCTGACCATGCTGGTCTTGAATTACTAAATCAATATTTTCACCCAGTACGCCTTGGCTAAAAAATAAAGTAGCGGCGAGTAAATAACCTCTTTTATTAAAAACTTGCTGCACTTGCCTAAACATATCAATACCTAAAAGTTAATCTTAGGTTAAGTTAATTAGAGACCAGCACTAATTGCAAGGAATATAGCCCAGTAACTAAAAATAAAGACTGGGCTTTGTTTATTTTAATACTTTAGTTGTACGATTTTACAATAAGGTCGTAATCAGTATCTAAAATATTAATTACTTCTTGGCGAGGATCTTCTGGAATTACAATCTCTTTACCAATGATTTTACTGGCAATGCCTACATAAGTGTTAGACACCTCAAGCATGACCGATTCTGGTAAAATAAAGTCTTTAGCAAGCTGCTCTCGCTCATCCATGCGGTCTTTATTTAACAGCACGTCACTTTCTGGCACAGTAGAAATTAATAACTGGCGGAACCCTTCTTTAGAGTTTTCGATTATTTTACCATCTCGGTAAGCCGCGCCATCCCATATGCGCGAAGAGTCTGGGGTGCCTACTTCATCAATATAAATAAGCTGTTGGTTACCGTCTAAATCCTCTACATAACCAAACTCAAATTTTGTATCTACAAATATTTGATCAAGCTTTGCCAGCTCTTCACTAATTAGCTTAAAGCCCTCAACCAATAGCTTTTCGTATTTAGTCACATCCTCTTCCGATTTAAAATTAAATACGTCTAAATTATCAGTGATATTAGCGCGCGTAATATTCACATCATCAACAGGTGGAATATCAGCCACGCCTTCGATAATACCTTTTGTAGAAGGGGTTATTAGTACGTTTTCAAGCTTTTGGTTTGCCGTTAAGCCCTCAGGTAAATCTATGCCACAAAAGTTGCGAACCCCTTTACTGTAATCACGCCACATGCTGCCGGTTATATATTGGCGCGCAATCGCTTCTACTTTTACGGTACTTGCTTTGCGCACAATCCATACATAAGGATGTGGAATATCAACAATGTGGTTACCCGCAAGGCCAGCTTTATCAAATAACTTAAACCAATGAGATGCAACAGAGTTAAGCGCAATACCTTTTCCCGGCACGCCGTTTAAGCCATTTTCGCCTTGCCAAATACAATCAAAAGCAGAAATACGGTCTGAAATAACCATAATTGCCAGCTCAGTTCCTTGCGGAACTTTATAGTTTTTTTCTTTAATGAGGCGTGCGCTGTCTTCATCTGTTAGCCAATAAACCGAACGAACTTTACCGCTGTGTACGCCACCTTTAGTGCGAATGGGTAAGTCATCGTTTACGTCTAAAACTTTATAGCTAGTCATGCTATCTCCGGGGTTAGGGATGCTCATAGAGCAAAGTATGGTATGGGGTTATAAGCGCTATATAATAAATCAGCCTACCCTAAAGCTCAATCAGCACTGAAAACTAAATAACCTGAACTCTGGTTAAGAGACTTACTAGGGCGTGTTGTATTATGGCGATATTTAAATTTATTTCCTCTAGCCAGAGATTTTCAATGAAAGTAAGGCGAATTTACGCGTCAATAGCTGGCCTATTGCAAGTAAATTCAACGCAGTTAGCGCTGAAAATAGCTGCCAGAAATAGGTTTATTACCCAGAGCTCAGTTTAAATAACCACGCAATATTTATATGGCTGTAATAATGCGGTAAACTTAGTGTGCTAACTAGAGGAGTAACGCTTGGACTACCTAACTGCGACCGCAAATAAAAAATACCTAATGTATATTTCGCAAAATTATTCATACGCTATTTTAAGGCCGCTTCAGGCGCAAATTTTAGCTCATGGTGGAGAAGTTCGGTGGTTTTTAGCGGGTAATGAAGTAAACCCCGACTTTTTAGATGATGATGAGCAGCAACTTCACTCTATAAAAGATGTACATACTTGGAAACCCGACGCAACTTTCGCCCCAGCTAACCTAATACCTACATTCATCCCAGGGATAAAAGTAGCTGTATTTCATGGTTTTGATGCTCATAAAAGAGATACAAATGGTGAAAAAGGGCATTTTGCAATCAGAGGATGCTTTGACCTGTATTGTACGCAAGGTCCAAATACCACCAGGCGGTTTGCAAAATCAGCCATAAAGCATGGCCACTTCAAAGTAGCTGAAACTGGCTGGCCAACTCTAGATCCCTTATTTACAGCACAAGCTGACAACCCATATGCAAGCAATGATGCACGCCCGACATTACTTATTTGTTCCACTTTTTCACATAGGCTCACACTTGCACCTAGGCTTTATGAGCAAATTAAGCACTTTAGTAAGCAAGGGAAATGGCGAATATTGGTCCAATTTCATCCTAAAATGCCACAGGAGTGGGTAGATAAATACAAAGCCTTAAGTAATGAAAACTTAACTTTTGTAGAAACCGACAATGTACTGCCTTTACTTAAAGCTGCAGATGTTATGCTGTGCGACACCTCTTCTGTCTTGCAAATGTTCTTATTACAAAATAAACCGGTAGTAACGTATAGAACGAGGCAGCCTTTCCCGCATTTATTAGATGTTACGCAAGCTTCAGAAGTAGAAAAAAATATTGATTACGCCCTTACATACCCACAGGAGCTAATGGCAGCAATTAGCAACTACTCTAAAGAGCTTCATCCTTATACCGATGGGCAATCTAGCCTGCGTGTACTTAATGCGACAAATGAATTTTTGCATAGCGATAATAATTTGAAACCTAAACCTCTAAACCTTATTAGGCAATTTAAAATGAGAAAAATGTTAAATTATTGGGGTTGGTAACACCACACTGTATGATTGAGCTTGATAATGTAACCTTTAAATGGCATAAAAATGATGCCAAGCCTACGCTAAATATCCCAACCCTTAGAATTGATAAAGGCGAGCATATTTTTTTACATGGTCCCAGCGGCGTCGGTAAATCAACCCTGCTTGCGCTACTGGCAGGTATAAACACACCAAGTAGTGGCAACATACGTATTTTAAATCGCGATTTAAATACACTTAGCAATACGCAAAGAGATGTATTTAGAGCAGAGAATATTGGCTATATTTTTCAAAACTTTAATTTATTACCGTATTTAACACCCATTGAGAATGTCACGCTTGGTTGTGAATTTTCAAAAAGCAGAAAACAAAAAGCCTTACAGCAAACAACAGAGCCCAAGCCAAGCTTACAAAAAGAAGCGATACGCTTATTAACAGCATTAGGCTTAAGTGAGTCTTACCATAGTAAAGATGTTGCCTCGCTCAGCATTGGTCAGCAACAGCGGGTTGCCGCCGCTCGCGCATTTATTGGCAGCCCAGAGCTTATAATTGCTGATGAGCCTACCTCGGCACTCGATACCGCAAATAGAGAAAGCTTTATAAAACTGTTATTCGAACAGGCTAAGCGCGCCAACAGTACGTTAGTTTTTGTAAGCCATGACGAAACATTAAAACCGCTATTTAATCGTGCAATTAGCCTAGTTAGCTTACAGGAGCCGTTATGATCCTGACTAAGTTAGCTTATAAAAGTTTGCTAAATCGCCGAGCAAGTGTACTGCTCACATTGTTTACCATTGCTATTAGCGTAATGCTTTTACTAAGTATTGAGCGAATTCGCGTGGATGCAAAAACCAGTTTTAGTAATACCATCTCTGGGACAGATCTAATTGTAGGCGCCCGCACTGGCGATATTCAATTACTGCTTTCCTCTGTATTTAGAATAGGTTATGCAAATAATGGGGTGAGCTGGCAAAGTTATCAGTACATCGCAGCTCAGCGTGGTGTTAAATGGAGCATTCCTATTAGTTTAGGCGACAGCCACAAAGGCCAAGCTGTACTAGGTACAAGCCGCGATTACTTTACCCACTATCGCTTTGCTAAAAAGCAAACGTTAAGTTTTCAACAAGGACACGCGTTTGAGCATTTAAACCAGGTGGTACTTGGCAGCGATGTAGCGAGCCGTTTAGGGTATGCACTTGGTGATAACATAGTAATCTCACACGGGATGGGTAATACGAGCTTTCATCATCATAAAGACAACCCATTCATTATCGTCGGTATTTTAAACGCCACTGGCACGCCAGTAGATAAAACCTTACACATACCTCTAGCAGCTATTGATTTAATACATGGTGGTTCACACTCTGCGAATAATGACGACGATGAGCACGATGAGCACGATGAGCACGATGAGCACGATGAGCACGATGAGCACGATGAGCACGATGAGCACGATGAGCATAACAACCTAATCGGTGAGCCAAGTCAAATTACTGCGCTTTTAATGGGATTCGACTCGCCTTTATACACATTGCAAATTAGGCGTAATATCAACCAATACAAAAAAGAGCCACTTCTGGCCATTATGCCCACAGTGACCCTAAAAGAGCTGTGGCAAATGCTCGCCATTGTCGAAAAAGTACTCTTACTGTTTTCAGGCGTTGTTATATTAGTCAGTTTATTGGGCATGTTGACCACACTACTGGCCAATTTAAATCAACGCCGAAGAGAGCTTGCTATATTGCGCTCAGTCGGCGCACGGCCATGGCAGCTATTTACACTAATAAGCATGGAATCGTTATTTACAACATTATTAGGCTGCCTAGTTGGCTGTGGTTTGTATTATGGCGTTATGCTTATCAGTAGCAGCTATTTGCAAAGCCATGCAGGCATAAGCGTTAATATTGCCATGCTCTCTTACTATGAACTCACTTTAATAGGCGTTATTATGGCCGCTGGGTTTATAATTGGCTTAATACCAGCTACCCGCGCTTACTTTTATTCGCTTAGCGATGGTATGAGTATAAAAACTTAACTTTAGGAATTTCATGATACTTTTTAAATCCGCGCTTTATTACTGCACGCTAGTAAGCTGCCTACTTATTAGCTTTGTCAGTAGCGCAAACCCGCCGAAAGAAATTTTTTGGGAAGACTTAATCCCACAAGGGCATGTACAAATAGATACCCAAGCACAGGCTAACCACGAAGGCAGTGAACAAAACTGGGTGCAGCCAGAGCTAGATGCACCAGTGGTTGAAGCATTAAATGGCCAATCAGTGAGCTTACCGGGGTTTGTTGTCCCACTTGAGGGAGACAGTGAAGTTATTACAGAGTTTTTGCTTGTGCCATACTTTGGCGCGTGTATTCACGTACCCCCCCCGCCGCCAAATCAAATCGTTCATGTAACAGTAAAAGGCGGCGTCCCCATAGAGAGCCTGTATGATGCGATTGTAGTTACCGGCGTTATCAGTACCGAAACCTGGTCTGGTGAAATAGCCCAAGTGGGCTATAAAATGAAAGCCGTCGGTGTGGCACCGTTTGAGCTATAACACGGCTATTTTTGGCAGTGCTTACAAAACACCGTACTGCGCTGCCCAAGCCTAATTTCTTCAAGTGGCGTTTTACACGTTACGCACGCCTCTCCTTTTCGCCCGTACACTAACAACTGCTGTGCAAAATAACCTGGTTTGCCATCACTTTGAGCAAAGTCTTTAAGGGTTGTACCGCCTTGTGTTATTGCCGCTGCTAAAGTGTCTTTAATAATAGGGATCAGGGTTTGGTAACGCTTTAACGATACTTTGCCTGCTTCGCGTTTTGGGTGTATCCCCGCCTTAAATAACGACTCATTGGCATAAATATTACCTACGCCCACCACCACCGCGTTATCCATAATAAATTGCTTCACGGGGACTTTTTTATTTCGCGATTGCTCGTATACACGCTTTGCAAAAAAATCATCCGTAAGCGGCTCAGGGCCAAGTTTTGAGAGTAACTTATGAACATCCCCCGGTGCTTGCCATAAACAGCAACCAAACCGGCGAGGGTCGTTTAATCGCAGTGCCTTGTCATTACTAAGAACAAACTCAACATGATCATGCTTTTTAAGCGGCTCGCGTTTATCCACAACGCGCAAATTACCCGACATTCCCAAATGTAAAATAGCACTCCCTAATTCGCAGTGCAGCAATAAATACTTTGCACGGCGCTCAATTCGCTCTACCCTCAACCCTTCTAACTGATAAACATCATCAGGCACAGGCCATCGCATGCTGGCATTATAAATATTTACCTTCGTCACCACCTGGTTTTCTACATGCGGGGTGATCCCCAGTCTACTTACTTCTACCTCTGGTAATTCAGGCATTAATGCAACTCACTTTTTGAAAAATCAACACTTGGAAATAACTGCTTTGCAGTCGCTAAATCAAGCCCCATCACGCGCTGGCTATTTTTTTCCAACAAATAATACTTACCGTTACCTTTGTACAGTAAATAAACCCAAGGTAAGCGCTCACCAGCCAACTCAAAGGTGGCCACGTACAATGGTGAGTTTGGATTAAATACAACAGACTCATTTACCTGCATCAACGCAGCCGTTTGCCAATGGTTAATTAGCTCAGCTAATTGCTGCTGTGAAGCATCCCACCTCACGGGCGTATTTTCTTTTAATGCGGTTGTACGCCAACTTGTACCAATACGTTCAATTTTCTGATCAACAAAGCTCAGTGTTAACACAAAACTTTGTAATGGCAGTACCGGTTGTAATGTAGGCTCGTCTTCGCCCCCTAAAAACTGCTTATGCCAGCCATTTAAAAAGAAGATCATAATCAACATCGAAAAAATAATAACGTTGTTCCAACCTTTGCGGCCCAGTCGCATATTTATACACCCAGTAAATTCAAGATTTTAAAGTGTAACTAAAACTTAATTGCACTGTCTATATGTTAAAGGCCACAGACTTTGGTAGAATATCGGCAAATTTAAAGGAGTTCCGTCAATGTCTATGTATGTAGTGGGCCATAAAATCCCAGATTCAGATTCTATTTGTGGTGCAATTGCACTTGCTTATTTAAAAAACCAAATCGATGAGCCAGCAATTCCAACACGCCTTGGTGAAGTGTCACCAGAAACTCAATTTATCCTAGATAAATTTGGCTTCGAAGCACCTGAGCTTAAATTAAGCTACGCTGGCGAAGATGTATATATTGTTGACCACACAGAAAAAACACAAGCACCAGATGATATCGACCAAGCACGTGTTGTTGGCGTAGTCGATCACCATAAACTAGGCGATTTAACGTCATCTACACCGCTTGAGTGTTGGATCCGTCCGGTAGGCTGTTCAAACACCATTATTAAAATGATGTATGACTTCTACAACGTAGAAATCCCTAAAGATATTGCTGGCATCATGCTATGTGCAATTTTAAGCGATACCGTTATTTTTAAATCGCCAACCTGTACAACGGCTGATATTAAATGTGTAGAAGCCCTAGCAGAAATTGCCGGCATTGAAGACTTTAAAGAACTAGGCATGGACATGTTCCGTGTTAAGTCAGCTGTTGAAGACACCCCTGTACGTGACTTAGTAATGCGTGACTTTAAAGACTTCAACATGAACGGTCACCTGGTCGGCATTGGCCAGCTAGAGGTTATTGACCTTGCAGTGTTTGACGAAATTAAAGCAGACTTAGAGGCCGATATTGCTAAGCTAAAAATTGAAGGCAACCGCCACTCAGTATTTTTACTGCTTACCGACATCATGAAAGAAGGCTCACAAATGCTGATCGCTTCAGATGATGCAAACCTTGTAGAGCAAGCTTACGGTGAAAAGCCGAGCGAAGATAAAGTATGGCTAGATGGCGTATTAAGCCGTAAAAAGCAAGTGGTGCCACCACTACAAGACGTGTTTGCCAAGCTGTAATAAAATAGAGTTTGGCCCCACCTGAACACCCATGGGGTCAAACTTCAAATAGAAAAAGTAATTTACGATTTTATTTGTACTAAATCAAAATCAGCCATGCCTGGGACAATCGCTTGCAGGCGCGATTCGGTTACATCAAGTGCATTTAAGCATTCACAGTATTCAGAGGCTTTAAGCTCAAGTTGCTGAGCCTTTTTTTGTAGTGATTTATCTATTTCTTTTGAGATAATATCCATACGTTGGCCCATGTCGTTAATGCGGTCTTCAATATTACCTTCGCGTGATTTAAACGCATCACCAAGCGACATTAAAATAGCCCCTAAGGAGCCATGTACGGCAGAGTGTATTTGCTGGCTGATTTCTTTAGTAAAAAAATCATCTATTTGCGAGAGCGACTGTGGCGCGATAAAAAAGAAGTCATCCCCACGCTTAAACTTGTCCATAAGCGCACGTTCTACATACTGGAGCTGAGTTTTTAGCACCTCAGGCTCTTTTTCAGACATACCCTCGACTACATGCTCAATGGCACTTAAACCTAAGTTAACACCATCGGTAGCCAAATTAACTAATTCTGGCACTGTATGGCGAATACCATTGCTAAATTGCTGTAGCACTTTGCTTTCTTCAGTGCTTAAATCAACCCAATAACCTCGAATAAATAGCTGGTTATTATTATTAATTTGTACGCGCGTTTGGCCTTTATCAAGAATGCGTATAACGTCATCGGTAATTATTAAGCCATGACTAAGCTCAACATCACACTGCGATTGAGCTAAAACAGCAGCGCTTGAAAGTGCTAAACACAACACCAGCATCGAACGAGAGAACACCGCCACCATATAAACCCCAAAAGACGCAAATAAGTCGTTTAAATTAACTAAAATAGCTACTTTATGCAAGTTAAACAACATTGCTAACAAAAGTTACATCAATGTTAGCTGTATATTTGTAAACCAAAATAATGCGCGATACCGTTGAGTATATTTGTAACTGCCACAGAGCTTAAAATTAACCCCATGATTCTACTTATAATACTTGCGCCACTGTCGCCTATTAATTTATGCACATGATTTGCGAGTAACAACAGCACAAGCACAACAACTAATACAACCAACATCATCGACGATGTAGTAACTTGCTCAACCCACGTGTATTCTTCGTTACGGGTCATCAGTACTGCGCCAAGCATGGCGCCTGGGCTTGCTATAGAGGGAATGGCTAGCGGAAAAATAGCGGTTTCTGTGCTGTCGCGCACACTTTTAATCTCAGACTCGGGCTTACTTTCACCAAAAATCATTGAAAGCGCAAAAATAAGCAGGACTATGCCCCCCGCTATTTGAAACGCCGACAGCGGTATTTCTATTGCATTTAATAGCTGCTCACCGGCAATAACAAAAAAGAGTAAAACCACAGCGGATACACCCACGGCTTTAAAAACAACTTTTCGTTTAAACTTTTCATCTTCCCCACGTGTCACAGCAATAAATACAGGTACTGTACCTATAGGGTCTATCACCGCAAAAAAGAAAATAAATATAGCTACCAGTTCATGCATTAATGGGGTTCCTAGATAAAAAGTGTTTAATAAAAACGCTGCAAGTACAACACAGTATGTTAGTATATCACGGTAGCGTAAGGATAAGAGAATGATGAATATAGAATCACTCGTAAGTAAAGCAAAACAAGTTTGTGACAACCGTGGTGCGCGTTTTACGCCTATCCGCGAAAAAGTATTTCGCCTATTAGCTAGCGCCCAAGGCGGCGTTGGGGCGTACGATTTACTTGAGCAATTAAAAGTAACAGAAACAGGCGCAAAACCTGCAACAATTTACCGTGCGCTAGACTTTTTATCAGAGCTGGGCTTTATTCACAAAATAGAAAGCACCAATGCATTTATGCTTTGCCATCACTTTGATCATATTCATCCTGTGCAGCTATTAATTTGTGACAGTTGTGGCTTTGTAAAAGAGCTGCACTCTACGGTTATTTCTCACGAGCTAAACAACTTAGCAGCAGAAAGCGGCTTTGTTGTATCAGGACAAACTATTGAAGCACACGGTAAGTGTGAGTCTTGTAGAAGCTAAACCCAAAGTTTGTTTTAAAGCTATACTCATATTTAGATAGCCACTTTAGCACCAATTTTAAGAGTACCTAACATGAATGTTGAGTTCATTAATCCATTTTTATCTTCTTTGATCAATGTGTTATCTACAATGGCACAAACCGAGTTAAAACCAGGTAAGCCGCGTATTAAAACAGACGAAGTCGCCTGTGGCGATGTATCTGGTTTAATTGGCATGGTGGGCGCGCAAACTCGTGGCTCATTTTCAATTACCTTTGATGAAAACTTAGCTCTGACCATCATGGAACGCATGCTTGGTGAGCGCCCTGACAACATAGACGATGAAGTAACTGATATGGTTGGGGAAATTACTAATATGGTTACCGGTGGAGCTAAAAACTTACTCGGCGAAAAAGGCTATGACTTTGATATGGCTACGCCAATTGTAGTTGCAGGTAAAGGCCACACCATCACACATAAAAGTAAGGGCAAAAAAATAATTATGCCATTTAGCTGTGATGCAGGCGATGCAAATATAGAAGTTAGCTTTGATAAGTTATGAGCTGGCAACAAACTCAAATAACTTTAAAACCGCGCGCTCGAGGATTTCATTTAATTGATGATGAAATACTCGCGCAGCTGAGCGGGCTGGCTAATTATAAAGTTGGCCTATTACATTTGTTTATTCAGCACACATCGGCAAGTTTAACCATAAACGAAAACGCCGATCCTACAGTGCGCATGGATATGGAAAGCCACTTTAACCATTTCGTTCCTGAGCGCCAACCTTACTATCGTCACGATTACGAAGGTGATGATGATATGCCAGCCCATATAAAAACCAGTACGTTAGGGTGTGAATTAAGTATTCCTATAAACAATGGGCGCTTAGCGCTAGGTACATGGCAAGGTATTTACTTAGGTGAGCATCGCGACGCTGGCGGTGCAAGATGTATTATAGCGACCTTGCAAGGCGAAACCTTTTAACCTTGTATTGACCTCCCCTCCCTAGCTTTTACCCACGTCACTTCGCATTATTTAAAACCCTTTATATCGCGCGGCGGCATGCGGCCACTCGTGCGTATAATATTTATAAATAATTTTCGTAGGTATAAATCAGATCAAAATATTGTTTTAAAGAAGTGTTTATTTTAGTGGGATATTTAGAGAGATTGGAGCGGCACACGAGGCTCGAACTCGTGACCTCGACCTTGGCAAGGTCGCGCTCTACCAACTGAGCTAGTGCCGCTTTATAGATTGTCAGTAATTTGTCCGTTGGTGCGCGACAGGTCGCGTCCTACGTTCTGGCAACTGAGCTAGTGCCGCTTTATATTTTATTCAATACTTCAATTTCTTTTGGTGAGAAATTGGAGCGGCACACGAGGCTCGAACTCGTGACCTCGACCTTGGCAAGGTCGCGCTCTACCAACTGAGCTAGTGCCGCTTTATAGATTGTCAGTAATTTGTCCGTTGGTGCGCGACGGGTCGCGTCCTACGTTCTGGCAACTGAGCTAGTGCCGCATTACATTTCATTCAATACTCCAATTTCTTTGGTGAGAAATTGGAGCGGCACACGAGGCTCGAACTCGTGACCTCGACCTTGGCAAGGTCGCGCTCTACCAACTGAGCTAGTGCCGCTTTATAGATTATCAGTAATTTGTCCGTTGGTGCGCGACAGGTCGCGTCCTACATTCTGGCAACTGAGCTAGTGCCGCTTTATAGATTATCAGTAATTTTTCCGTTGGTGCGCGACAGGTCGCGTCCTACGTTCTGGCAACTAAGCTAGAGCCGCACTTACTGATGGTATTTAAACCACTCAAACACACCAACCCCGCGAGGGTTATCGTCTTGAGCGGGGCAGGATTCTACAATAATCTAATGTGTTTGCAAGTGTTTTTTACAAATTAAAGAATTTTTCTCTATACACCTTTAATTCCATAATAGAATCTTTAATGTCATCGAGAGCTAAATGAGAGCCTTTTTTATTTACCTGTTCTAGTACCTCAGGCTTCCAACGTCGGGCAAGCTCTTTAATTGTGCTTACATCTAAATTTCGATAATGAAAAAAGTCTTCAAGCTCGCGCATATACTTATTCATAAAGCGTCTGTCTTGACCTATTGAGTTACCACACATAGGTGATTTTCCCGCAGGAACCCACTGCTTTAAAAAATTAAGCGTTTGTTCAACCGCGTAAGCCTCATCGTATGTACTGGCTTTACAACGGGCAGTCAAACCTGATTTCCCATGCTGTGTAGTACACCATTCGTCCATGTCATCTAACAGCTCATCACTTTGGTGAATAGCTATAGTAGGACCTTCCGCGAGTATATTTAAATCGGCATCAGTTACTACTGTTGCAATTTCGAGTATTTTATCTGTGGCCGGCTCAAGTCCAGTCATTTCCAGATCAAGCCAAATTAAATTAGATTCATTAATAGTCATAGTAACCTTAAACAGTGCTTTTCTTTAGATCCAACGCATTTCGATATATCATATTAGCATCAACCGTCGAGCTAAAGCTTTTTTATACGCAAAGCCGACATTTAAACCAAGGTTATAGGCCAAAAGTGGCAAAACAGAAAAAATTAAGTAAAGGCCAATCTCGCAGGATCAAGGCTAATCATCAAAAGCGCTTAAATAATGCCGATACAAAATTGGCAAAAGGTGGCGCACAAGAGTGGCAAACAGATAATCTGGGCGCAACCGAAAACGCCGTCGTGATCAGCCGTTTTGGCCAACACGCCGATGTAGAAACACAAGAAGGTGACGTATTACGCTGTAATATTCGCCGTACCGTTACTAACTTAGTGTGTGGTGATAAAGTACTATTTCGCCGCGCAAAAGTAAGTGAAGGCGACTTAGCAGGCGTTATTGAAGCAACACAAGAGCGCCGCTCGCAGCTTACGCGTCCCGACTTTTACGATGGCGTAAAAGTAATCGCTGCAAATATTGACCAAATTTTAATGGTCTCAGCGGTACTGCCAGAGTTTACGCCCAGTATTATCGACCGTTACTTAATTGCCTGTGAAGACATGGGTATAGAACCTATTTTAGTACTTAATAAAATCGATTTAATCGACGACGAAGGCCTAAATGAAATTCAAAAAGTACTCGATATTTATCGAGACCTTGGTTATCAGGTACTGCTTGTAAGTAGTGTAACCGGCGAAGGCATAGATGATTTAAAAAACGTACTGGTTGATAAAAATAATATTTTTGTTGGTCAAAGTGGCGTAGGTAAATCAACCTTAGTTAACACTGTGCTTCCTGATGCCGAAATATTAACTAAAGAAGTATCAGAAAACAGTGGCTTAGGGCAACATACCACCACTGTATCGCGCTTACATCACCTACCAAGTGGTGGTAACCTAATTGACTCACCGGGAATACGTGAGTTTGGTTTATGGCACTTAGATGTTGAACGGGTAACCTGGTGCTTTAAAGAATTTAGAGAGTTTATAGGTGGATGTCGTTTTAGAGACTGTAAGCATTTAAACGACCCAGGCTGTATAATTCAACAAGCGGTAGCCGATGGCGATATTTCGCAATTGCGATTCGACAGCTACCACCGTATTTTAGAAACAATGGCCGATGGCCGTGCTGGTGCACGCGCACCTCGCGTTTAATTTAGGAAACAATCTGTGAGTTTAGACAAATTTAAAATTGCAATGCAGTATGCAATGCCAAAGCACTTTATTTCACGCGTAGTAGGTAAATTAGCAGCAGCAAAAGCCGGTGCTTTAACTACAACGCTTATTAAACTATTTATTAAACAATATAAAGTAGACATGAACGAGGCTTTGTATGAAGACCCAGCGCACTACAAAACGTTTAATGAATTTTTTACTCGCCCATTAAAAGATGGTGTGCGTCCAATGGCGCAAGGCGAGAACGTAATTACTCACCCTGTTGATGGTGCTATTAGCCAACTGGGCGACATTGTTGATGGGCAGCTAATACAAGCAAAAGGTCATGACTACAGTCTACAAGCACTATTAGGTGGCTCTGAAGATGATACAACGCCATTTTTAGGCGGAAAATTTGCTACCATTTATTTAGCGCCAAAAGACTACCACCGTATTCATATGCCTATAGACGGCACACTAAGTAAAATGATTTACGTACCGGGCGACTTATTTTCGGTAAACCCGCTTACAGCGCGCAATGTCCCTAATTTATTTGCTCGTAACGAACGTGTAGTGGCTATTTTTGAAACCGAAATTGGCCCACTTGCTATGGTACTAGTAGGCGCAACCATTGTTGCCAGCATAGAGACCGTTTGGGCTGGCACCGTAACACCACCAGCCGGTAGCGATGTGTTTAGCTGGAACTACCCAACTAAAGGCGAAAACGCCATTACCCTTAAAAAAGGTGAAGAAATGGGCCGCTTTAAACTAGGCTCAACAGTGGTACTAGCATGGGGTGCAGATAAAGCAGACATTTTAGACGACCAACTGCCTGAAACAGTAACGCGTTTAAACACCGCATTTGCAACAATTAAAGAAAGTGAAGAGCTGTAAGCTGTAAGCTGTAAGCTGTAAGCTGTAAGCTGTAAGCTGTAAGCTGTAAGCTGTAAGCTGTAAGCAAAAATAAATATTAAGCACCGCGTTTACCAAAAACGCGGTGCTTTTTTATTGGTAGGCGTGAAGCTTGCTCACGCAAAAAAGGAAAAGCGTAAATAGATTTTATATCAACGCGCCAGTAAGCGAGGCGCCTATAAATGAATTTAACCACGATGCTAATTTTAGCTGTAGACGTAGAGCTTGCTTACGTTAGAGGCGCAGCTTCTCATGGCTTAACCCCGAGTTTAGCCCCGCAAATTACCTCATACTTTATTCACTGCACTCTTTACAGTTTATATCTTTAATCATTTTAAAATGCTGTTGCTTTAAGCTCAGCGCATCAAAGCTGATAAACACACTACCTTCAACATGCCCTAGCAGCATATTAAGCGTAAGCTGTGCCTGCATAGAGCCTATAATTCCTAACAGTGGGCTTATTACACCTGCATTACTACAATTTACAGCGGGAGCGGCGCCACTTTTTGCAAAAACACAGCCATAACATGGGCTATTGTTTTGCCTAAAATCAAAGCCCATAAGTTGCCCACGACTTGCAATCGCAGCACCTGCAATTAAAGGCAGCTTATGAGTAAAGCAATAACGATTAACACTGTAACGTGTGGCAAAATTATCAGAGCAATCAAGTACTATGTCGGCATTTTTTAAAAGCTCCCCTGCGTTGTTATCATCGAGCTTTTTACAATGCGTCACTATTTCTATTTGATTATTAAGGCTTGTTAATACTTTGCCAGCAGCGGTGACCTTGTTTTGCCCTAAGTGATTAACTTTATACAGTACTTGGCGCTGCAAGTTAGAAAGCTCAACCGCATCATCATCTATTAAAATAAGTGTACCAATACCTGCCGCAGCTAAATACAAAAGTGCAGGGCTACCTAGCCCGCCAACTCCCACTACTGCAACGGTGGCTGCTTTAAGTGCTAACTGACCTTCTAGGCCCACTTCTTTTAATAATAAGTGGCGACTATAACGCAGGGTTTCTTTATCGCTAAGCTTATTCATTAGGCTGGTTTATAGCACTTTGTAGCGCACTAATTGCAGCAATATAATCATCCGCTTCACTAATCGCTCGTACAACCGCAACACTGCCTACTCCAGTACTTGCAACCTCGCTTGCGCGGGTTAAATCTATGCCGCCAATGGCAACAGTTGGGTAGCTTTGCATTAATGGCACACACTTTTTAAGTTTATCGAGACCTTGTATCTGGCCGCTCATATCTTTGGTCGTGGTTGGGTAAATAGCACCAAATGCCATATAACTTGGTCGGTAGTTGTGCGCACGTAACATTTCGTAAAAACCATGGGTAGAAAGCCCAAGCCTTAAACCTGCTTCTTTAATCGCTGCTAAATTAGCGGTTTCTAAATCTTCTTGGCCTAAGTGTACGCCGTAGGCACCGTGCTTAATTGCCAACTGCCAGTAGTCGTTTATAAATACGTGAGCGTGATACTTTTTACCCAGCTCTACGGCCTGTTTAATTAATTCATCAAGCTCAAGGTCGGTTTTATTTTTAACGCGAAGCTGCGCCGTAGTAATACCTTGCTGCAAACATTTATCTAGCCAATCTATACTACTAACCACAGCATACAAGCCCAGCTTTTTGCTCTCACAAGGTGCAAAATCAGCCGCCATATTAAATTCCAGCGGCACATCAAAATCAAGCTCATCACCAAGCCAGCTGCCAGGCTCTATTACTTGCGGGTAGTCATCTAACTGTGTAGGAAAAGCAGTATGTGCAACAGGGCCTATTCCTTCTCCGTATCTAACCGACTGCTTTAAGCCCTGATTTATATAAGCTTTAGCTAAAATAAAAGCATCTTTTAAGGGGTAGTCTTTTGCTAAACACGCGGCAATAACCGAGGCCATGCTACAACCTGTACCATGACTATGAGGGCTTTGAATTTTTTTATTACCAAGCCAATACTCTTCGCCGTTTTGTGTGCAGTAATCTATACAATAACCTGTTGGGTAATCCCAGTGCCCGCCTTTAATAACAACCGCTTTTGCGCCCCAGCTTAATAGCTTTTTAGCAGCGTCTTTCACGGCGCTTGGGCCAATTAAATACACCCCTGTTAGCAATTGCGTTTCGTGCGTGTTAGGCGTTATTACATCCACCAGCGGCATTAAGCATTCTTTAATGGCACTTACGGTATCTTCCTCTGTTAATACATCACCACTTGAAGCAATTGCAACGGGGTCGTAAACAATCACAGGCGGTACAGGCCATTTAGCTTTATAATGCGCTATATGCTCGCTTATTAATTGAATTTGCTGCACATTAGCCAGCATGCCAATTTTAATTACTTTGGCTTTCATATCGCTTTCGAGTGCGAGTAATTGCGATTCAATAATATCGGTAGATACCGCGTTAATGGCCTCTACACCTAAGCTATTTTGCGCCGTAAGCGCGGTAATTGCAGTACAGCCATGCACGCCAAAACTTTGCATTGCTTTTATATCGGCTTGAATTCCTGCGCCACCACCTGAGTCTGAGCCTGCAATTGTCCACACTAAATTATTCATACTCTTTATTTCCTTACTGCTGATGCCAAAACGGCATACCCATTGTAGGGGTTGAGGGGGCTGCTAAGTCTTTTTCAGGCATTGCTTTGGCATTATACGCAAAGCGCCCTGCCTCTACCGCGGCTTTAAATGCACGGCTCATCGTAATTGGGCAGCCAGCCCCTGCTATCGCTGAATTTAATAATACCGCATCATACCCTAATTCAAGCGCTTGGCAGGCATGCGAAGGCAAACCAAGCCCTGCATCTACAATTAATGTTGTGTTTGGTAAGCGCTCACGAATTGTTTTTAAATTATAACTATTTAAAAGCCCCTTACCGGTGCCAATAGGCGCGCCCCAAGGCATAAGCACCTCACACCCTAGCTCGTTTAAACGCTGGCAAAGAACTAAATCATCGGTGCAGTAGGGTAATACTTTAAAGCCATCATCAATTAATATTTTTGTGGCTTCTAACAATGCGAATGGGTCGGGTTGTAAGTTGTAGTCATCACCTATTAGTTCAAGTTTAATCCAATCGGTTGCAAATACTTCACGGCACATTTTAGCAAGTGTTACGGCTTCTTTTACACTGTGACACCCTGCGGTATTAGGCAGTATTTTAAGGCCGGTGTTTTTTATAAGCTGCCAAAAGTCATCCCCTGCGGCAGCGCTTTGCTGGCGCCTTAATGACACCGTTACTATTTGCGCGCCAGAGGCTTTTATAGACTCTTCCATCACCGCTGGAGAGGGATAAAGCGCCGAGCCTATTAATAAACGGCTATTTAGTTGCTCGCCATAAATAGTTAAGCAATCGTTACCTTGCATAATGCTACCCACCTTGAATAGGCGATAACAATTCAATGCTATCCCCTTCGTTAATTGTGGTGCTGGCATGCAAACTTTGTGGAATAAATTCGCCATTTAGTGCCACCGCGAATGGAGGCTTTGCACCAAAATTTTGTAATACATCAACAAGCATTGAGCTTTTAATAGTTAGCAGCTCACCATTAATTGTTATAGTCATTTATTACTCACCCTATTTGAGATAACGCATCAGCCACTAAGGCGGGCCCTAACATATAGCCATGACGATATAAGCCATTAATGCTAATTACGTTACCTGTTTTTAAAACCGCAGGGCGGTTATCGCTAAATGCGGGGCGTAACCCGCTTTGTATATTTAACAGCCGTGCTTCGGCAAACCCGCTGTGCACAGTGTAAGCCGCCGAAAGTAGCTCAAGCGTGGAGCGTACTGTTGCAGGGCCGCTATCATCAGACTCTATTTCAGTTGCACCAATTACATACTCATTATTAGGTTTTGGCGCTATATAAATTGGATAGCGCGGGTGCATTAAACGCACCGGCCGCGTTAAATTAACCTCAGGTGCATGTAATCTAGCCACTTCACCGCGTACGCCTCTAAGGGGGTTATCGCCTTTAGCACCTAAGCCACGACAATCAATAATGTAATCAAACCCGCGGTTATTCACCTCGCCGTTTTGAATGCTAACGCGTTGGTTAAAAACAAACTTAACCTTACGTTTATTAAGCATGGTAAAGCTTGCTTTATAAAAGGCCTGGTTATCTATTTGCCCTTCGCAGGGTAAAAACACACCTTGGTTAAAACGATTAGCTAATTCGGGTTCTAACTGTGTTATTTGCTGAGCATTTAACGCCTGCGCGCTGTGCCCTGCTATTGGCTTTATTCGCTGACTAAAGCTTAGTAAGTCACCTTTATCTTGCTGGTGCGCCACGACCAGCGTGCCTTTTTGCTGATAAAAAACCTCGCCTTCAAGCTCGCTCACTATCTCTGGCCAGTGCTTGAGTGAATTTAGCCCCATGATTGCTAAATCCGTTTCACATAATACCGACTCAGCAAGCGGAGCAAGCATTGCCGCAGCCACTTTACCGGCACTATTTTGTGTGTGTTCGTCACTGGCTTCAAACACTGTTACATGATGCGACTTACTAAGCTCGAGGGCAGCTAAGCGCCCTGCTAAACCAAACCCCACAACAGCAATGTTGTAAAACATAAAACCTCCTTTTAATAACAGGCTAGCAGCCATAAGCCGCTAACCTGTTATTGGCTTATATTGCTTTGTGGTAAATTTCTGAGCCCGTTTGTTTAAACTCTTCCGATTTCGCTTTCATTTGCGCTTCTACATCAACCATTTTGATCTCAATTGCATCACCAACATTGTTAGGGTCGATCCCGCGTGATTCGAGACCTTTGGCGTAATCGCGTACCTCTTGGGTAATTTTCATTGAGCAAAATTTAGGGCCGCACATAGAGCAAAAGTGCGCTACTTTGCCAGACTCTTGCGGTAGGGTTTCGTCGTGATATTCACGGGCACGTTCTGGGTCTAAACCAATGTTAAATTGGTCGTGCCATCTAAATTCAAAGCGCGCTTTTGATAATGCATTATCGCGCTCTTGCGCGCCGGGGTGGCCTTTGGCCAAGTCGGCCGCATGCGCTGCAATTTTGTAGGTAATTAAGCCCTCTTTTACATCTTCTTTATTGGGCAAACCTAAATGCTCTTTTGGTGTTACATAACACAGCATGGCACAGCCGTACCACGCTATTTGTGCAGCGCCTATACCCGATGTTATATGGTCGTACCCTGGTGCTATATCGGTCGTTAATGGGCCTAATGTGTAAAAAGGCGCTTCGCCACAATGCTCTAATTGTTCATCCATATTGGCTTTAATCATATGCATTGGCACATGGCCTGGGCCTTCAATAAATACTTGTACATCGTGTTTCCACGCAATTTTTGTAAGCTCCCCTAACGTACGTAGCTCACTAAATTGCGCTTCGTCGTTGGCATCGGCAATCGAGCCTGGACGAAGGCCATCTCCGAGCGAGAAACACACATCGTATTGTTTTAAAATTTCGCAAATATCTTCAAAGTGCGTATATAAAAAGTTTTCTTTATGGTGCGCTAAACACCACTTAGCCATAATTGAGCCACCACGCGATACAATACCGGTTACTCGCTTTGCCGTCATTGGCACGTAACGCAGCAATACACCGGCATGAATAGTAAAGTAATCAACGCCCTGCTCGGCTTGTTCAATTAACGTATCGCGAAATATCTCCCAAGTTAAATCCTCGGCCACTCCGTTTACTTTTTCAAGCGCCTGATAAATTGGTACGGTACCAATAGGCACCGGCGAGTTACGTACTACCCATTCACGGGTTTCGTGAATGTAACGCCCAGTTGATAAATCCATTACGGTATCGGCACCCCAGCGCGTAGACCACACCATTTTTTCTACTTCTTCTTCGATTGATGAGCTTACCGATGAATTACCAATATTAGCGTTAACTTTAACTAAAAAGTTACGGCCAACTATCATGGGCTCGGTTTCGGGGTGGTTAATATTATTTGGTAAAATAGCGCGGCCGCGGGCTATTTCGTCGCGTACAAATTCAGGGGTAATAAAATCGGGAATACTCGCCCCAAACGACTCGCCTTTATGCTGTGCTGCTAATAGCTCTTCTCTAATTTGTGCACGGCCCATGTTTTCGCGTATGGCTACGTATTCCATTTCAGGGGTAATAATGCCTTGGCGAGCATAATGCATTTGCGTCACGTTTTTGCCCGCTTTACCACGGCGAATTTTAGGTAAATGATCAAAGCGAATATGATCAAGGCCGTCATCGGCCATACGTTGCTGAGCAAATTGCGAAGTGACTGAGTCGAGCACTTCGGTGTCGTTGCGCTCTTTTATCCACTGTTCACGAAATTTAGGTAACCCCTTACGTACGTCTAACTCAAAGTTAGGGTCGGTATACGGGCCTGATGTATCGTAAACACGCAGTGGATCGTTTGGCTCATACACAGGGTTTTGCTCATCGCCACCAATAAACGTATCGCTTAATGTAATTTCGCGCATACCCACGCGTACACCGCTTTGGCTGCCCTCAACATACACTTTTTTTGAGCTTGGAAATGGCTGACCCGTTAAATTATAAATGTAATCTGACGCAGCAGCGCGCGTTTCTCGACGTGTAGACTTATTTGTAGTGTTTGACATGACTTACCTCATTGCTAAAGGGTTGTCTTGTCAGATATTCCATAAGGAATAGAGAAAGATCGTAAAGCAGTGGTTACGCTGCTTTGCAGCCTAAAATGGCTAGTTATTTTGTTGTGCGCATAAAAAAGACGCACAAGCGTCCCATTTTAGGCAGCTTGTTCCCTACGCAGGTTTTAACCTGATCAGGTTCACGGATCCCGCTTTCGCGATCTCAGCCTTAATTATTTAAGGCACTCCGACAAGTAAAATTATGTTCGTTGATTTGCTATTTTTATCAAATCAGCGTTGAGTGTACGCCAGTTAAAAATTGCCTGCAAGGGGCAGTTTTAAATACTCATGCCACTACTTTGCAATAAATAAAAAAGTTTGATCGCCCTGCATAACTAACTGTGAGCCTTGCATGGTAAGCGTTGCACCTTCTCGTAGCGCTTGTAAAAACTGCTGCTCTAGCTCATCAACGTCTGCTCCGCACGACTTACGCGTCATGCCAAGTTTATTAACGCTAATACTGCTGTCTTTAAGCTCGCCTTCACCAAAAAACTTATTACATCCTGCAAACCCGTTTACTTGCAACGCTTCAATAAAGCTCATTGATGCACTGTAAGAGGCCGGCACAGCTAAACCATCAACCTTTGATAGTTGCCATTGTGTATACTTTAGCTGCTCAGTGGTCACCGTCCCTGTGGCTGTACAACCAATACATAAACCGATTAAAAGCATCGGTAGTGCTGCTAATTTCATGCTATTTCTAACTAAATATTTAATTACCGTAATAGTAACAATTTTTATGCGGTTTATCCGTTAAAAATGCATGTTTTAAATGTAAATTTTTGTTCTATGATAGTTTAGAGAGTGTTGAACTTTGCAGATTAAAACGTGTTCACAGTAAGGGGGCTTTAATCGCTTTGCTTGGTTTGTAACTTAGTGGGCTCGATAACAGCACCTACGCTACCCGCTATTTACGATAAACAACCCCACTGCCTAGGCGCTGCTATAAAACAAACTAGGTTAAATTTAACCCCAAAGGTCACAGCCCCTAAAAATTATACGCGCTAATCTAGGGTGTAATTTTTAAATAAATTATCTATTTCGGGAGGTAAAAAAGGGCGCCCTTTTTCATTAACCGAAGTGCCTATAACCTTGGCTTGTAGCATTACTTTATTGTCGTGTTTACGTACTAAGGTTTGCTTAAACGCAAACTTTATACGGCTTATACGCTCAGGTTCAACTGCTATATAAAATTCATCATCTGGTACAAGCGAATGTTTATAATCAACCTCACTGCGTATCACTACTAAGTTAACTTTTTGCTTTGCTAGCAGTGCAAAATCAACCCCATTTGCAAATAAAAACTCATGGCGAGCATGCTCTAAATAATTAAAGTACACACTGTTATTTACAATTCCTTGTAGGTCACATTCGTAATGGCGCACTTTAAAATCAACTTTAAAGGTCATATTAGTAATCCTGATTATTTAACGTATAATCGCTGCGTTATAACACAAGTATTAAAATAATTGCTACCATACGAGTCCCCAAAATGGAGTTAAGTAACCTAATGAACTTACGTTTGTCTTTAATTACTGCGGCGTTATTACCGCTAATTAGTACACCACTTATAGCAAACGCTGATGACAGCGACCTAGAACGAATTGTTGTTACAGGCGACTTTCAACGTGAAAGCATTCAAACATTAAGCGCTAGCGCTAGCCTTTTTAGCAAAGATGAAATTAATCAACGTGGTGCGAGTTACTTAGATGAAATGCTAGGTAGTACAGCCAACGTAAACTTTACATCTGGTGCGTCTCGTGGTCGTTATATTCAAATTCGTGGAGTGGGACTTCGTTCACAATTTGTAGATCCAATTAACCCATCGGTTGGCTTAGTTATTGACGGCATTAACTACTCGGGTTTAGGTGGCAGCTCATTATTATTTGATATAGACCAGGTAGAAATTTACCGCGGCCCACAAGGCACTCGCTTTGGTGCAGACGGCATGGCCGGTATGATCCAAATGGAATCAGCTCAGGCAACTGCCGATCCTAGCTTAAAATTACAAGTGGGTATGGGTACTTATAACTCGCGCGAAGCAGGCCTTGCAGCAAGTACTGGATTAACCGAAGACACAAGTGCCCGCGTCAGCTACTTTCGCAGGAAATCAGATGGCTACGTCGATAACCTATATTTAAACGACGAAACTCAACAACAGGATGAGCAAGTAGCCCGCTTTAAATTAAACAGCCAACTTACTGAGCATTTAAACACAGAGTTAAACCTGCACTACATAGATATAAACAACGGCTACGATGCGTTCACGCTTGATAACAGCCGTAATAGTGTAGCCGACGAGCCAGGCCAAGATAATCAACAAAGCTACGCCATTGGTATTAATAATACCTACACAGGCTTTGATGCCTTTGATGTAAGCTTAAACCTTTCAGCCATTGATACAGAGCTACTTTACAGCTTTGATGAAGACTGGGTATGTAACGATGCAAGCGAGCCACAATTATGTGCAGCTGGCCTACACCCTTGGGGTTATAGCTCAACCGATGTGTACACGCGTGATCGCGATGATCAATCGGCTAATTTACAATTTAATTCTAAAACAGGTAACTGGGTTGCCGGTGTTTACTATCAAAACCGCGATGTAGATTTAGAGCGCGAATACACTTGGCTTGCAAGTCCATTTGCATCAACCTACGAAACCAGTAACGTAGCTGTTTACGGCCAAGTAGCCACACCTATCGGCCCTAAAACCACGCTCATTACCGGTTTACGTGTAGAGCAATACCAAGGTGATTACACCGACAGCAACGGCTTTATTGAAGAGACTGACGACGTAATGGTTGGCGGTAAAATAGCACTTGAATACCAAGTGATTGACCGTACTATGATCTACACCAGCATTACCCGTGGTTATAAAGCTGGCGGTATTAATTCAGAGGCATTAGCCAAAGCTAAAGATGAAGGTTTAAACCTAGATGCTGATTTTTTCCAGCTGCATACAAGCTTTGACCCAGAATACCTTTGGAGCGGCGAGTTTGGCGTTAAAGGTTCATCGCTTGATGATAAATTTACCCTGCGTTTAGCAGCATTTTATATGCACCGCGACAACATTCAGTTAAAAGCATGGCAAGTAGAAGGTCAGCAATTTACAGGCTACGTTGATAACGCAAGCTCTGGTAGCAACTACGGGCTAGAAGTTGAAGGTAGTTACCAACTTACCGAAGACTTATTCTTAACAGGTAGCGCCGGTTACTTAAACACAGAAATTGACAACTTTGTAACGCAATCTGGCTTAAATCAAGACGGCCGTGAGCAAGCGCAATCACCTAAATACCAATACGCATTTAGCGCACGTTACAACTTTACTAATGAGCTGTACGGTATGATTGGTGTTGAAGGTAAGGACGATTACTACTTCTCAGATAGCCATAATTCAAAAGCACCCAGCAGCAATTTAGTAAACCTAAGTTTAGGCTACGAAGCCGACATGTGGGCAGTGCGCGCATGGGCACGTAACGTATTTGACGAAGAAGTACCAACCCGCGGCTTTGAGTTTGGTAACGACCCACTTGATGACTACGCTACACACACCTACGTGCAATTAGGTGAACCAAGAGTAGCGGGTATAACGTTTACGTTAGAGCTGTAAGCTGTTAGCTGTTAGCTGTTAGCTGTTAGCTGTTAGCTGTTAGCTGTTAGCTGTTAGCTGTTAGCTGTTAGCTGTTAGAAAAAATAAATATTAAGCACCGCGTTTACAATAAACGCGGTGCTTTTTTATTGGTAGGCGTGAAGCTTGCTCACACAAAAAGAAAAAGCGTATAGATTTTATATCAACGCGCCAGTAAGCAAGGCGCCTACAGGACAAGCATCACGCCCTATCTACATCAAACGCGATGACTTCTTTTATTGTATCTTTAGCGGTGGCTAGCATAACTAACCTGTCTATACCCATAGCAACGCCTGCACATTGCGGTAAGCCGTGCTCAAGAGCGGCGATTAAGCGGGTATCCATAGGCACGTGGTTTAACCCATTGGCAGCGCGATAGGCGTTATCTTCATCAAAGCGCTTTGCCTGCTCTTTAGCATTAGTTAGCTCATTAAAGCCGTTCGCTAATTCCATATTTTTATAATAAAGCTCAAAGCGCCCTGCTACGCGGTTATCATGCTCACAAATCTGTGCCAGTGCCGCTTGCGATGCCGGAAAGTGATACACAAAACACGGCTTAGTTTGCCCAATAGTTGGCTCTACTTTCATACAAAATAACAGCTGCAGTAAGGTATCTTTATTGGTTTCGTTTTCGGCTATATCGGCAAAGCCGTGATCGCAGGCAAGTGTTTGCAATTGTCTAAGCGTAGCTGTTAATGGGTCAAGCGCTAACACTTGCTCAAATGCTTGTTGGTAAGTAAGACGCTCTGCAGGCTCTACATTTAAAATGAGCTGCATTAGCTCATCCATTTCATCCATTAATGCAAACTCATCAAACCCAGGGCGATACCACTCAAGCATGGTAAATTCGGGGTTATGATGGCGTCCCGCTTCTTCGTTTCTAAATGCTTTACAAAGCTGAAATATGGGCCCTGAGCCTGCTGCTAGCAAACGTTTCATTGCAAATTCAGGCGATGTTTGTAAATAAAGCGGCAAACCACCCGCGTGGCCTGGGCCTACAAACTGTGTATTAAAACTTGCTAAATGCACATCGGTTACACTGGCACTGCTTAAGCTCGGTGTTTCTACTTCCATTACATTACGCGTATAAAAAAACTCACGAATGGTTCTCAGTATGGCTGCACGTTGCTTAAGGGTGTTTATGCTTGCACTAGGTGCCCAAGGTGTTGCTGACATATTTTCTCCAAAAAAAATCCCAGCTTAAGCCGGGATTTTATAAACCGTACTCAAGCTTACTTAACACGGCCTACGTATTCACCGCTACGGGTGTCTACTTTAATTACTTCACCAATTTGTACGAATAATGGAACACGTACTACTGCACCAGTGCTAAGCGTTGCAGGTTTACCGCCTGTGCCCGCTGTATCGCCTTTAAGGCCAGGATCAGTTTCAGTGATCTCAAGCTCAACAAAGTTAGGTGGAGTAACCGCGATTGGGCTACCGTTCCATAATGTAATAGTACATACATCGTTTTCAACTAACCATTTAACGGCATCGCCAAGTGCTTTTTCGTCAGCGGCAATTTGTTCAAATGTTTCGTTGTTCATGAAATGCCAAAACTCACCGTCTGTGTATAGGTACGCTAAGTCGGTATCCATTACATCGGCGCCTTCAACTGATTCACCCGATTTAAAGGTTTTTTCAAGCACCTTACCAGAGATAAGTTTGCGGATACGAACACGGTTAAACGCTTGGCCTTTACCAGGTTTTACCATTTCATTTTCTAAAATACTGCAAGGTTCGCCGTCCATCATAATTTTTAGGCCGCCCTTGAACTCGTTGGTGCTATAATTCGCCATCGTTTCCTCTATTTAATTTTTTTCGAGTAATCTACGTGCCAATGATACAAAGAAATGAAGCAAATTTGCATAAAAACTGGCAAAAAGAATTAGCAAATGTAGTTACCTGCCCAAAAACCTTGCTTGAAATGGTCGGTTTATCGAGCCAAGCCCATGAAAACGACCTAAAAGCCCGCAGTTTATTTCCGGTACGCGTGCCAGTCCCTTTTATAAAAAAAATACGCAAGGGCGATGCAAACGACCCCTTATTGCTACAAGTTATGCCACGCCATCAAGAGTTTTTAACCAAAACAGGTTTTAATAAAGACCCTCTGCTTGAGCAAGACAACGAACAGCCAGGGCTTTTACATAAATATAAATCCCGTGTTTTAATTATGTTTAAAACTGGCTGTGCAGTAAATTGCCGTTACTGCTTTAGACGCCACTTCCCGTATCAAGAAAACCAGCTTAATAAAAAAAGCCTGCTTGATGCGCTGAGCTATATAAAATCAGATGCCAACATAAACGAAGTGATTTTAAGTGGTGGCGACCCACTTATGGCCAAAGACGATGCCATTAGCTGGTTTTTAGATGAGCTTGAACAGTTACCTCAAATTAAACGCATGCGAATACACAGCCGTTTGCCTGTTGTTATACCTGCGCGTATTACCGATGAGCTATGCGCGAGGCTAAAGCAATCACCGCTAAAAATTATATTTATTAACCATATAAATCATGCCAACGAAATAGACGACGAGTTTAAAGCCGCCATGCAAAAGCTAAAGCAAGCAGGCGTAACGTTATTAAACCAGGCGGTTATTTTAAAAGAGGTGAACGACACCGTTGAGGCACAAATAAATTTAAGTGAGGCGTTATTTGATGCCGACGTACTGCCATACTATTTATATTTGCTAGATAAGGTTGAAGGCGCAAGCCACTTTGATATAGAAGAGCCACAGGCAATAAAAATAATGGCAGAACTATTAAAAGCTCTGCCTGGATTTTTAGTGCCTAAATTAGTAAGAGAAATAGGCGGTCAAAAAAGCAAAACACCTATCGACCTTAAGTTAGTTTAAACGTATATATTTACATTGTTACCCAGTGTTGCAGTGACCGACTGAGCCGGTGATTGCGCACTTGTTGGCTGGGCAGCACCTTCAATTAGTGCAAGTGCTGCTGCGCCATCTGCTAATTGCTGCTTTTTAGACAAAGCAGCGGTATATACTTCACCACCTTGGCCAGAGCTAGACATAGCGGGTAGATTTCCACCTGATATATTCATCGTTATAAGCCTTAATCAACCTGACATTTAAATGTAATCCAAGTACTATATCGGCAATGCAGTACAAAGCTTTAGGAAAACCATGGATTCTATAATTGAACAACTCAACGCTAACTTAAAAATTGTTTATCGCCAAGCACTTGATGCCGACAAAAAACTAGATGAGCTACAGCAACAAGGCCACGGTAAATTTAAAGCCTTGTTCCCAGCTGATGCCGGATTTAGTTTTGAAGCTAAACGCTTTAAGCCATACGTACTTGATGTAGCAGCCGATGTAGAAAGCTTAAGCACAGATGGTTTTGATGAAGAAAAGCTTAAAACAACGGTTATTAAGCTACAACAGTTACTTACCCTGCTCGCTACGTTTAAGTAGCTAAAAATTAAAGTTTAATTTAGTAAACATCAAATACAAAAAATGCCGATAATGTTTATCGGCATTTTTTATTTATTTTATAACTGTATTTAACTTATATTAGATAAAACTTTTGAATGAAACCAGTCAGTTACTAAGCGTTTTTCATAATAAAATGATCTAGAGGTTGAGCGCTTAATTTTATCTAAATAGCCTCTATCTTTTAATAACACTTCTGTGGCGTGGTTCACAACTTCACCCTGCGGATTAGTTACCGTGTAAGACAGCTTAATTTGTGGGTAATGAAATGGTTGAATTACTCTTATTTTTTTAGCGCCAGAAAACTCAATTGCACCTGCTAAATCAAGATCTGCAACCTCTACATTTAATTTATATCCACTGGGTAATTTTTCAGCTAACTTCGCAAAATGCTTTTCAAAGTTAATAGTAATTTGCTTTTCAAAAGAAGTTGGTGATTGATTTGCTGCACTCACATCGCGGTAATTGTCAAAATCTTGCCATTTAACTGCAGACTCACCAGCTTGTGCAATACCAATAGAACTTAAACCCATTACTAACGTTAGTAATTTTAAACTTTTCATAATCTTCTCCATGTGAACTATCAAAAGTCAACGCAAGTACAGCACATTCAATTTAAAACAATAAACCAGAACACTTACACTGATGACATTAGTTTAAATTAGCAGCAAAAATTTTTAATGTAAAGTTGGGTACATCCCTATATTGATAAAAACACAATCACAAAGTAATTTAATCTCTTAATTGCCAGCTTGAAATGCAAAAGCTAATAACTCTCTTAGTAAGCATAATTAAAATGATAAAAAAGCCTACTTATATTTGAGCTCTGCTTGATAAAACTAATTTTAATAAGGAGTACTATAAATCGCTGCTTTAGTCTGCAATAGTTGCTCACTTTAGCCGCTACCTTAAAGTCATTGTGATTTTGTAACTTGCCGCTGTTAGTGGCAAGTTTAATTTAATCAATGCTTGCTAAAATTTGCTCGCCAAACCATTCGGTTATTAAGCGTTTTTCATAAAAAAACGGCTCGTCGCGACCCATTTTAATTTTATCCATAAAGCCCATGTCTTTAAGCTCTACATCGTCCTCTTCACTCACTACGCTCCCTTTATTATCGCTTAGCGAGTAATTGAGCTTAATGCGCGGAAAATAAATAGGTTTTACTACGCGTATTTCATCCATACCGCCATAGCGCACGTCCCCTGCTAAATCGATATCGGTTATTTCTAAATTTAGCTTGTAGCCTTTTGGCAATTGCTCGGCCAGTTTAGAAAAATGTTTTTCGAACTGAGTAGCAATTTGTTTATGGTACGACGCTTTACCCTGGCTAGAAGCGCGCACATCGCGGTAGTCTTTAAAATCTTGCCACTTAACTACAGATTCTCCAGCGTGTGCAAATGCAGGTAATGTAATACACATTGCCATAGCGATTGTTTTAACTGAATTCATAGCATTCTCCAAAGGGGCAGTACTAATTATTTAGACTTAGCCCAGTAATAGACCATACAAGTTTAACACTAGTTTATTAACCATTACTTAATTAACCTATTTTAATACGCTTTTAAAATAAAGCATGTAAATACTAGGAATATGTGATGAAATTAAGATAATTGAAAAAGGTATCCACGGAGCATTCATGGCAATTTTAGTAACAGGCGGCGCAGGCTACATAGGCTCACACACCGTTTTAGAACTTTTACAGCAAGGCAGCGAAGTTGTTGTTGTTGATAACTTAAGTAACGCATCAAAAGAGTCGCTTGCACGCGTAAAGCAAATCACAGGCAAAGAAGCCACGTTTTACCAAGGCGACATTCTTGATAAAGTTTTTTTAGATGCCATTTTTACAAGGCACACTATAGAGAGCGTGATTCATTTTGCTGGCTTAAAGTCAGTTGGTGAGTCGGTTGCTAAACCTGTTGAGTACTATCAAACAAACGTACAAGGTACCCTAACACTTGTAGATGCCATGCGTGATGCAGGCGTATTTAAATTAGTATTTAGCTCATCAGCCACAGTTTACGGCGACCCTGCAAGCTTACCGATTAAAGAAGACTTCCCGGTAGGTGGCACAACTAATCCGTACGGCACATCAAAACTGATGGTTGAGATGATGCTGCAAGATATTGCTAAATCAGATGAGCGTTTTGCATTTGCTATTTTACGCTACTTTAACCCAGTGGGCGCACATGAGTCAGGCTTAATTGGCGAAGATCCAAATGGTATTCCTAATAACTTATTACCATTTATTGCCCAAGTTGCAGTAGGTAAATTAAAGCAGCTTGCTGTATTTGGTGATGACTACGACACCGTTGATGGCACTGGTGTACGCGACTATATTCACGTTGTAGATTTAGCGATGGGGCACTTAAAAGCGCTTGATAAAATTGCCAACAATACCGGCGCACTTGTATATAATCTTGGCACAGGCAATGGTTACTCTGTACTGCAAATGGTTAACGCCTTTATAAAAGCCAGCGGCCAAGACGTTCCTTATCAAGTATCGCCTCGTCGCCCTGGCGATATTGCTGCATGTTACGCCGCGCCAGAAAAAGCACTTAATGAGCTAGGCTGGGAAGCGGTGCGTGGAATAGATGCCATGATGGAAGACACATGGCGTTGGCAGTCAAATAACCCTAATGGTTATAAAAGTTAATTAAAAAATACTTTATAAATTTTGCCTGTTTCACAAGCAGGCAAATCACCTATAAATAAATTTACTACCGCGCTAATTTTTTTAATGGAGACGTAGAGCTTGCTCACGTAGAAGCGAAGCTTCTCATAGCTTTATCAAAGGGGTTTAACACAACGTAAAAGCGCTGCTTTTAAACGCCAGCAAGCTGCGCGCCTACAACACCCACTGCACCTGTGTTATTTCAGTCGTAGGCGTGAAGCTTGCTCACGCACAAAGTTGAAATACCAGTGTTTTTATACCAACGCGCAAGCAAAGCGCCTATAAATAAACTTAGCGTCAGCGCTAATTACCAATTTTGCATTTCGACAATACGCGACTGCGTTCGCGCATATTCAAAGCTTAACTTTTGCCCCTGATACAAATACTCAACGTGCGCGTGGGCGTTAATAACTAATAACTTGTGGCAATCGTAAAACTCGTCCACCAATGCAATAAAGCGCCGCGCTTCGTCATCTAAATAATGCTCATTGAGGGTTTGTTTTTCGCGTTGATAACTGTCTTCAATACCATGCACTATTACTTTACCTGTTGCGCCTACACCCATTTTTGGCACATTTTCTATATATAAAATATCAAACTGCTTGGCTAAAAACATATAATCGTAAGCGCTACGCGCTCCTGAGCAAAGCGCCATAAAATCGATCATTAATGCATTATCTGCGGTTAATAAACACGGTAAGCTGCGGGAGTGTACCTGTAAAACTTGGTTTTCCTTTGCTTGTGGATACTGAGATAAAAACTGCTTTTTAAACTCGCTTATAGGTAAATTAATAAAATAATGGCGGCTATTTTTACCATACCTAAAGCGATGGTCATCCTGCCCTTCAACACTAATAACATGGCAATAACGGTTAATTAAATCGATTGTGGGTAAAAACCGCGCGCGTTGTAGACCATTGCGATAAAGCTGCTCAGGTTTTGCGTTAGAAGTTGCCACCAGCACTACCCCACTATCAAACAAGGCGTTAAATAACCTTGCCATAATCATTGCATCGCCAATGTCGCTAACAAAAAACTCATCAAAACACAGCACTTTTATATCTTTCGCCCATTGTTTAGCAATTAACGTGAGAGGGTTTTTATGACCTTGCAGCTGGGCAAGTTGCGTGTGTATTTGCGCCATAAAGTGATGGAAATGCAGCCGCTGCTTACGCTCAGTGGGTAAATTTTTATAAAATAAATCCATTAGCATGGATTTACCCCGCCCCACCGGCCCATGCAAATAAACCCCTTTAATCAACGGCACTTTTTTCCACCAAGGTGTTTTTGCGTGTAACTGTATACTTAGGTTATTTAACGCGTTTACCGCATTTTGCTGAGCGCTATCAACACACAGTTCACCCGCATCTATTTTTGCTTGGTATAGGCTTAATAATTGTGAACTGTGTACTGTCATGGTTTTTCACTATCGGCTATAATCGCCGCCATTGTAGCCGACTAAAAATGTGAACCAAAATGAAATTCCCTTGCCGCTTAGATAAATTTATTAGCCACCTAGCCGAGCTACCACGCTCAAAAGCTCGCGCGGGTATTAAACGCCAAGAAGTGCAAGTAAATGGGGAAGTTGTTAGCGCGTTCGATTTTCAAGTAAACCAGCAAGATGAAGTAACATTTGCTGGTGAGCCTATGGTATTTTTAGGCAAACGCTACTTTATGCTGCACAAACCTGTAGGCTACGTGTGTGCCAATGTAGATGAGCTACACCCCACCGTATTTGATTTGCTCGATGAGCCAAATATGGCCGACTTTCATGTAGCAGGTCGCCTTGATATAGACACCACCGGCTTAGTACTTATTACTAACGATGGCGATTGGTCGCACCGTATAACCTCGCCAAAACACAACAAATTAAAAACCTACTTAGTAGAAACTCAAGAGCCTATAACCGAAGAAGCATTAGAGCAACTACGCAGCGGCGTACAACTTCACAACGAAAAAGATCTCACCCGTCCAGCTAAAGCAGAAGCACTTGCCACCTACAGCTTACGTTTATCAATCAGCGAAGGTAAATACCACCAAGTTAAACGCATGTTAGCCGCGGTAGGTAACAAAGTGGTAGAGCTACACCGCGAGCAAATAGGTAATATTATACTGGACGAAAACTTAGCAAGTGGAGAGTATAGGGTGTTAAAAGAGGGAGAGGTTTAGCTAAGAGTGGGAAGTGAATATATGAATAACACTAAAACTTTTGCTAAAAACAAAAAACCCAGCATAAGCTGGGTTTTTACAATTCTGAAAGAAAACTAAATTACTTGATTTTAGCTTCTTTGAAAATCACATGTTTACGAGCCTTAGGATCGAACTTTTTGATTTCCATTTTTTCAGGCATGTTACGCTTGTTTTTGTCGGTAGTGTAGAAAAAACCAGTACCAGCAGTTGAAACTAAACGGATTTTATCGCGCATGATTCAGTTCCTTAAACTTTTTCGCCGCGAGCACGGATATCTGTAAGTACCGCGTCGATGCCTTTTTTATCGATAATACGCATACCTTTAGTAGTAGTGCGTAGTGTTACAAAACGTTTTTCACTTTCAACCCAAAAACGGTGTGTTTGTAGGTTAGGTAGGAAACGACGTCTAGTCGCGTTTCTCGCGTGTGAACGGTGATTACCAACCGTTGGACGCTTACCTGTAACTTGACATACTTTAGACATGTCTATATATCTCCAATAACTTCGCTCGAGCTTAATTTAACCTAAGGCCATGTATTT
>Ga0160421_1000117_pt1 | contig 39122 bp, 35 predicted proteins | sample TAMARWmetagpilot_FD_108195 | JGI IMG/M metagenome (GOLD analysis project Ga0160421, IMG submission 108195) | Phycosphere-associated microbial communities from TAMU algal ponds, Corpus Christi, Texas, USA - TAMU ARW-7 10/27 metagenome pilot | ecosystem: Engineered > Artificial ecosystem >... | reverse complement strand
TAACTGCTCCTGCGTTATTCTAATGACTTACATCCCTGTAAGAATAAGTAAAAACCGAGCAAAGCTTCCGCGTCCTGCTCACGCCCCTTACCTACATCCATGTAGGCAACAAAGAGTTTATCGTCCCTAGAAAGAACCCGAAGGGCAGCGCATGTTTGGCATTTATGCTGCGTTATCGCCTATTTATGTGGAATAACCACACTTCACAGGCTCTGCCTTGCCTAAAAACCAAACACACTGCTGCAAATTCAACCATCAAAGAACAACACGCCCTGGGTGCTTTTTAGTTATTTATGCTTTGGCAGTTAGTATTGCTCTAAGTGGAGCAGGGTAACCTTCAATGGTTTTACTGGTATCGTTTGGGTCTAAAAAATCAACTAACGATTCGTTTTCCATCCAGTCGGTCCTGCGTTGCTCATCAAGCGTGGTAATTGCGCAATCTTTTATTTGCACATCTTTAAAGCCAACACGCTCCATCCACAGTTTTAGTGCAGCAGTACTTGGAATAAACCAAACGTTGCGCATTTTTGCGTAGCGGTCGGTAGGTACCAGTACGGTGTTTTCATCGCCTTCAATTACTAACGTTTCTAGTACGAGTTCGCCACCTGGGCGAAGTTGCGCTTTTAACTGCGCTAAAAAATCGATAGGCGAGCGGCGGTGATACAGCACCCCCATAGAAAACACCGTATCAAACGCTTTAAGCTCGGGTAGTGCCTCTACACCTAATGGTAATAAATGCACGTTTTCGTCTGGGTTGTAATGTTTAATGGCCTGAAACTGACACAAAAATAAATCAGAAGGGTCAATACCCACTACAAATTCAGCGCCTTCACCGCGCATACGCCATAAGTGATAGCCAGAGCCACAGCCTATATCTAATACTGTGCGGCCTTTTAATGGCTCAATATGAGGAAGTAGGCGGTCCCACTTCCAATCGCTGCGCCACTCAGTGTTTATTTCAATACCGTGTACAGTAAAGGGGCCTTTGCGCCATGGCATCATGCGTTTTAATAAATGCGTGGCTTGTTTTTGCTCGCCTTCGCTCATCTCCCCCGGTGCGCCAATTTCTACTTTAGTGGCGATATCAACGTGGGTTGTTTTTACTTCTGGCAGATTTTTAAGTACTTTTTGCCATTTTGGTAAATCGCCATGGCTTGCCTCGTTTTGCCAATGCTTTAATTGAGCGGGCAGGGTTTCTAGCCAGTGGCTAAGCGGGCTTTGTGCAATTGCTGCGTAAAATTGGTTAAACCATTGAGACATAAGTCACTCTCTTTATTTAATTGCTACCATTGAGCAAAAATTAAAACATTGATACCACACCTGCGTTTGGCTAAAACCAATGTCGCTTAAACGATTAAAGTGAGTGCTTAGCGTATCGGGGCGCATCACGTTTTCAATGGCAGTACGTTTTTGGCTTATTTCAAGCTCTGAGTAGCCATTGTGGCGTTTAAAGTCGTGGTGCAAATCAATTAATAAATTATCGCACTGCTCGTTTTCGGCTTTAATTTTTTCGCTAAGGAGCAGTACGCCACCGGGTTTTAAGTTAGCGTAAATTTTTTCAAGCACGGCTTGGCGCTGTAAAGGCGGAATAAATTGCAAGGTAAAATTCATGGCCACTACCGACGCATTTTGAATCTCAAGCTCGTTAATATCGCCTAAAGTTACTGTAACAGGCACGTCTGACTTAAAGCCTTGTAAATGTACCTTACAACGCTCAACCATAGCTTGTGAGTTATCTACAGCAATAATGTGGCAGTTATCGGTGCGAATATTACGGCGCATACTTAGGGTAACCGCACCAAGCGAGCAGCCTAAATCGTAAAGGTTTGAATTACTTTGCGCATATTCACCGGCCAATTTACCCATAGTGCTTACAATGGTGGCATACCCAGGCACAGAGCGCTGGATCATATCCGGAAAAACCTCAACCACATTTTGGTCAAAGCTAAAATCTTTTACTTGTTGCTCAGAGGCGTAAATACTGTCTTTTATACTCACTAAGGCAGTCTCTTTAAAAATAATGGCACTATTTTAACATTTTATACTGGATAGTCAGTGATAAATTCAGTAGCTTGGCTAGAATTATGAATAATAAGTATAAAAGAGAACGTTAAATGAGCAAAAGTAAGGTAATTAGCACAGACGATATATTAGCAACCCTATGTCATTCAGTGACGGGTGTTCTGTCATCAGCCAGCGGTAACGAAATTAGCTACTCGGCTATGGTGCAAAAAATAACGCGCACCTGTATGCGTCCAGACATTGGCTGTTTTGTATTATTTGATGGTGGCTTTACAGGGCTGGTAGTCACTAATTTTACAGCGCAAGCAGCAATGGAAATTTACGGCGATTACATGCGCAATATGGGCATGCCTGAAGAAGAAATTGCCCACAGTCATTTATCAGATGACGTTTCAAATGTAATGGGCGAGCTGATGAACCAAATTGTTGGTGACTTCACTTCTAAAGTGCGTGAGCAGCTGCATACCTCTATTACGCAAAACCAGCCAAAAATGATGGCGATTAATAAACAAGTGCAAATATCGGTTGATACCACTATGGATCGTCCACAAGCACGCCGCGTAACCTTTACTACGCGCAACCAAAATATCTTTTACCTAGAGCTGGCAATGGATAAAACAGAGTTTATTAAACTACATGACTTTGACATTGTAGAAGCGATAGACCCCGATGACATTATCGAAAACGAAGCTAAGCAAAAGGCCGAAAAAGCAAAAGCTAAGTCAAAAGAAGCAGAACAAGATGATGCCGATGATGACTTTATGGCTGAGCTAGGGCTGTAATGTAGGTTGGGTTGAGCGAAGCGAAACCCAACGTGCTTTTGAGCTGTCAGTTTTAAGCTATCAGCGGTCAGTAGAAAAGTTACTAAAGAGAACGCGATTTTAAATCGCGTTTTTTTGAATACTTTTGCACTCAGTTAGGTTCGGAGTCTTTTTCTGCATGCCACCTAATTGCAACCATAACGCTATGATAGACGTTATATATAAAAGACCTAGTTAACATTAATATTAATATAAACATTGCGTGTAGCAGGCTAAATATTAACACTAATATTAGCTGGTATACTTCTTGATTTAAAATGTTCAATAATAAAAAAAGGTCAAGAAACTGGATAAATGGTTTAGACGATAAAATAAATATCAAAAATGCTATGGCGAGCATGTCTACGCATATCTTTATAAAAACGCAATGAGTACTCTTTAAAAAATCTAGATTTGTTTTATCATCTTGAATAATTGACATTGCTACTTGCATTTCTTTTTCTGCTAAAGTGGCATATATAGCATATCCGGCCAAAACAAAACCGACTAGTGAAACTGACCAGGTTATGAGGTTACCTGAAATGGAATAAATCTGTTCTTTTAATATTGGTATATTATTTTCAGTAAAATAAATTGAGGTAAATGTCAGTATTAATGAAAAAATAAAAACTGCAATATTCGTCTTAGATGACTTAACTTTTCTAAGTTGAAGATACAGCTTCCAAAAAGAATTCTCAGAAGTTATGTTGTCAAAACTGTGATTTTCACTCATTTTCCCCTACTTAAGCATAGCTAGTATGTGCTTTATTTTTTCTTTCACTTTGTCTTTATTAGATATTTTTGGACCTCTTACTACTCCATCGGTTATAAGCTTTTTAAAAGTTTTATATACCATATAGGTCATTTGATGGGGCGTGTCTTCTAGTTCATTCACTGTTTTAGTAAGCTTAAATTGGTCATGTGTACCAATTAGTTTATCGTTCAAAATGTCTTTACCTCGCAGTGTGACAAGTACATTTTCATCTTTAGCTGCTTCTTTAGATAGGTCTGACACATTTTGATGTGGCAATGATTGCTTCCCTGTTTTCGTAAACGATATATTTGATTTAGATTCACCTAATAGTTTCTTTTTTTTACGCCATTCATTAAAAAAAGGGTTACAGTCTGCTTCATCGTTAGGCATTACAAGATCCAGCCGAACAGAATCTATTATTTTCATACTGCGAATAAACTCTTCAATATCCGCATCGGAAGATAGTGGGATTACTTCAATATTAGGTTCTGGATAAGTTATTGCAAGATCCTTTTTTGTCACATGCTTTTTTGTTTTACCATAGAACTCTCTCTGCTCTTTTTTTTCTTGATATTCGCCATCAATTAGTGCGGCTCTATGGTCTTTGATGAATTTAGTTATTGTTGCTTTAAATGCTTCCATAGAAGGGGAGTCTCGGTGTTCTTTTATAAAGAACAAACGATGATCGATTAAAGAAAGTATAAAAATAGATGATGGGGCACTGGGAAGAGTTAGCTTATCTTCTTTTAAGGTTTCGTTTTCATAAACTTGTTCACGCTCTAACTTGGTGTCTTTAATTAATCGTCCATGTATAAATGGAAGGGTCTCGTCATTAATTTCTATTTCTATTAATTGCACATCATAAAAGAAGAGTTGAGAATCCCCATAGTTTCTTTTGAACTCCCCAATAAATGCTGGGTGCACTAAGTCAAGATAGTAATCTAATAGTTTTGATTCACCAAAGTGACAAACAAAATTCCAAAACTCAATATTATAATTATTCTTCAAAATATTATCCTTATAAAACTACAGAATTATTCCTTATAGATATAATTCTGGAGTGCTGATACTTTCCTTATCTAGGCTTTAATCTTTACCGATAACACATCCAGGGTCAAGTCCCACAAATAATTGAAGTTAAATATTCAGTATTAATTTATACAAAAACAATGTAGTCCATATATGTATATAATTTAATGTATAGACTGGGGGTTAGATCGTCTTATAAGGATTCTCTCCCATCGCCACCACCACACAAAAAATCCTCAAATCTAACTCTAACTGATGGTATTGCGGCTCCATGTGGCAGCACAGTTTATAAAAGCTTTTGTTGTGATCTTTTTCTTTAAAGTGGGCGAGTTCGTGTACGACTAGCGCTTTTAACAGTGGCTCGGGTGCGCGCAGTAAGTCACTGTTTATGGCTAAATCGTGCTTACGGGTTTTACCCTGCATGCGATAGGTGTGAGTACCGAGTGCGTTGGTAACCATATCACCTTGTTTTTTAAATGCAGCGCGGCCAAACGGTGGGGCGTTTTTTAAATACTGCTTTTTTAAATCAGTAGCGTAGCTGTAAAGTAGTTTGTCGGTGGTGATGGTGTGCGCATGTGGGTATTTTTTAAGTAAGTAGTCACATACCTTGTTGTTATTTATAAGGCTTAATATTTGCTCAACAATGTTAGCTGGGTAGCCGGTAAAGTAACGTGCGTATTCACTCATTTTTGTTCTCTATTTAAAAAAGCGTTGGCTGGTGGGCTTCTTTTTCGCCGCTGAATGGATTTAATACCGGGTGATTATACCCTAGGTCTTCACAAAACTGCCTAGCAAGGAGCGGAGATTCACGGTTATCGGCAGTATGAAAAAACACATACGGGGATTTACCCTCATCAAGCCATTGTTTTACTTTACTCAGCCACGGTTTATAAAAGGGTTTATAGTCGTTTTGTAAATCGGCTATTACAAAGCGCGCCATCGGCTGCGAGCCAGTAGCTATTGCATGTACCGGTAAGTGGGGCTTTTTTTGTTGTGCATCTATTAGAGCCTCGGTGGTGGGCTTTACTGCAAAAAGCGCACGGGTATCCATAGAAATACGGTTTATATTATTTGCCATTAATAGCTGATTAAGGGCAATTTCGGCCTCACCTTTTTTAAAAAAATCACTATGGCGTACTTCTACGCCGTAATTTAGCTCTTTGGGGAGCAAGCTAATAAATTGCGTTAATTTAGGTAGATCGTTTGGACCAAACGCTTTGGGTAATTGCAGCATTATTTGCCCTGTTTTTTCAAGTATTGGGGCAAATAACGTAAGCCAGTCATTAAGTTCTGTTTGAACATTACTAAGCGCAAGCTCGTGGCTAAAGCGACGATTAAACTTAAACGTAAATTTAAAGTCTTCGGGTACGCTTTGAGCCCAGCGTAAAACAGTGCTTGGCGCTGGGTCTGCGTAAAAGCTGGTATTGCCTTCAACTGAATTAAAATGCTGGGCATATTGGCTTAGCATATCGGCATTTTTACACTGGCGGGTAAATAAGTTGCCTTTCCAGGCGCTGCTCGACCACTGAGGGCATCCAAGATATAACATAAAAAGGGTGGCTTAATGACTTCGTGGCGTAAGTGTACCAAATACATACGGTGCTTGCTGCAAATTCAACCACCAACGTTCAACACGCCCTAGCATCTTGATACTACTTGGGTATAATGCAGGGCTTAATTTGATTATTTTTAGATTGCTAGCGGCTTTATTTGTATTGTAGTGACCAGTTTTTTAAATCACACGCCTTAAAACAAATAAATATAACCGTTTAAGCCTTTTATCTGACAGGAAAACTATGCGCTCTATATATTGCGGACAGCTAAATAAAACTCACGTAGATCAAGAAGTTGAACTATGTGGCTGGATCAACAAACGACGTGACCTTGGTGGACTTATCTTTGTCGATTTACGCGATAGAGAAGGGTTAGTACAAGTTGTATTCGATCCAGAGGTTGAAGGACTAATGGATAACGCTAACAAACTTCGCCAAGAGTTTTGTGTGCAGTTAAAAGGGGTTGTACGTGCGCGCCCAGAAAGCCAAGTAAATAAAGACATGGCAACAGGCGAAGTGGAAATTTTAGGTACTGAGCTAACTATTATTAATCGCTCTGAGCCGCTACCGCTTGATTTTAATCAAACCAATTCAGAAGAGCGCCGCTTAAAGTACCGCTACTTAGATTTACGCCGCCTTGAAATGAGCGACCGTATTAAACTGCGCGCTAAAGCAAGCAGCTTTGTTCGTCGCTTTTTAGATGACAATGGCTTTTTAGACATTGAAACACCTGTACTTACAAAAGCAACACCAGAAGGTGCACGCGATTACTTAGTACCGAGTCGTGTTCATAAAGGTAGCTTTTACGCATTACCACAGTCGCCACAGTTGTTTAAGCAATTGTTGATGATGTCGGGTTTTGACCGTTACTACCAAATTGTTAAATGTTTCCGTGACGAAGATTTACGTGCCGATCGCCAACCTGAATTTACCCAAATAGATTTAGAAACCTCGTTCATGAGCTCTGATCAAGTACGTGGTATGACTGAAAAAATGATCCGTGAAATGTGGCAATCATTATTAAACGTTGATTTAGGCGATTTCCCAATTATGCCTTACAGCGAAGCAATGAGCCTTTACGGTTCTGATAAGCCAGACTTACGTAACCCAATGAAGCTTGTTGATGTAGCTGATTTAGTAAAAGACGTAGAGTTTAACGTATTTTCAGGCCCAGCTAATGACGAAAAAGGCCGCGTTGCTGTATTAACAGTACCGGGTGGCGCTAAGCTTTCGCGTAAGCAACTTGACGATTACACTAAGTTTATTGGCATTTACGGCGCTAAAGGTATGGCGTGGATGAAAGTAAACGACCGTGATGCAGGCGCTGAAGGCGTTCAATCTCCAGTGGCTAAGTTTTTAAACGAAGAGGTAATTACCCAGTTACTTGAGCGTACTAACGCACAAACGGGCGACATTATTTTATTTGGTGCCGATAAACGCAACGTTGTAAACGAAGCAATGGGCGCGCTTCGCTTGAAGATTGGTGTTGATTTAGAAATCACTAACCTTGATAGCTGGGCGCCACTTTGGGTTGTTGACTTCCCAATGTTTGAAGAAGATGACGAAGGCACGTTACATGCTGTGCATCATCCATTCACCGCACCAAAAGATATTAGCGCAGAAGAGCTTGAAGCAAACCCAGCAGCGGCTATTTCAGATGCCTACGACATGGTATTAAACGGCTACGAAGTAGGTGGCGGTTCGGTACGTATTCATAATGCTGATATGCAAGAAGCAGCATTTAGAATTTTAGGTATTGATGCGCAAGAGCAACAAGATAAGTTTGGCTTCTTACTTGATGCCCTTAAATACGGCACACCACCACATGCTGGTTTAGCCTTTGGTCTTGACCGTTTAGTTATGCTTTTATGTGGTACCGATAACATTCGTGACGTTATTGCATTCCCTAAAACCACTCAAGCATCGTGCTTATTAACCGATGCACCTAGCAAAGCTAATAGCGACTCGTTAACTGAGCTTGCAATCAGTGTGGTAGAAAAAGCAATTCCTAGCGAAGAGTAATACCGCGCGCAACAAATGCGCTTAGCTAGATTTAAAAACCCTTAGGAGTATGCCTAGGGGTTTTTTTATGGTTAAATTTAAACCAGTTCATACCAATCGTGTTAAGTTATTAGTCTATTTAGCACGCTAGAATAGTTAAATATTTAAGTTGCTTGGTATCAAATATTTTTCAATAGAGAGGGAGTTCTTATGTCGTTTAGTCTCACATTATTTGGTGAATTTTTAGCTTTTTTTATTTTGTTTTGCATTCCAATTTTTGCGCTTATTAGCTACAAAATAGGTAAACGCAAAAGCACCATGCCGGGCGTTTTAGCTTTTGTGGGCGGATGCTTAGCGGTATTTCCGCTCTTTGGCTTAATTTTTATCGCCTTATTAGCGCTTAAACAAGACTTGCCAAAAACCAGCCCTTATGCCCATTAAACAACCCTAAATATGGACACGTAGTCACAGTGCTAATTTCTAATAACAGCTATTCTTGCGATCAGCAATTTAGTGCCTTACAGCTAGCAAAACACACACTCGAAAACGCAGAGTTTGAAGCGTGTACGTTTATAGGTTGCGACTTATCTCAGGGGCAATTTAAAACGTGTCGATTTATAGAGTGCAGCTTTGAGCATTGCAATTTATCGAGCATTGATTGGGGGTACAGCTCGCTTGAAAATGTAAGCTTTAGCCATTGTAAGTTAAATAGCGTGCAATGGAGCAATGCTGATTGGGGAGCCCTAAGTATAAATGCGCCGGTGAGCTTTAATAGCTGTGAGCTTAGTAACTGCTCTTTTTATGAATTAACTTTAAAATCACTAAAATTAATTCACTGCTTTGCAAAAAATGTTGATTTTAGACATGCCAATTTAAAGCAAAGTACATTTACAGGAAGTAATTTTCGCGATAGTGAATTTTTTCAAACCACTTTAACTGAGTGTGACTTTGTAGGGGCTACAGAATTTAATATAGATTTAAACAGTAATGCGTTAGCGGGTGCTAAGTTTGAGCGCTTTGAAGCTCTTAATTTACTTACAAGCCTTAATATTGAGCTTTGCGATTAATATGTGAGGAGCGTTTAGAAGCTGCATATTGCAAGCCTCTAAACAATGAATAACCTTTAATAAGATTAAACAGTGGCCTGTAGCTTGGTATTAACAGCTAGGGCCATTTTTATTACGAGCGTTTGCCAATGTGCGGGCAATTTCAAGCAGTGCAGGGGTGATGTCATCAGCGCCGTCTTTGATTAATTTGGTTACATCACCTGATGAATATAAGCTATCGCGCGGCGACTTAATACCAAGTTCGCGCACAAAGTCTTTTGTTTTACCTGTGCTGCCTGTTTCAATAAATTTAAATATAATACGCTCGTTGTTACTTTTTGGCTCGGCCTGTAACACGGCAATTTCTTCTTTATAGGCTTCTATTCGACTTTGCAAAATGTCGATACGTTGTTCAATAGTGCTGTATGATTTCATGGGGTACTTTTCTAAATTAACTAAAAATAATACCCGTATTATCGCATACATTAGCAATGGCGCGCGCTAACCTTTATAGTAAAAGTTATTTTTATTTAAAAACAATAATTTATATAAGTTAAAACATGCATAAAACAATAAAAAAGTTACTAACATTAAGTGCATTTAGCCTAACCGCGAGTTTAATATCACCATTAAGCTTTGCTAATGACGATGTAATAGTGGATCAAAGCCGCAATCGGACCATCCCTATAAATATCACATACCCCAATGAGAGTAATCAATGCAGCGTACACGCAAAGTGCCCTGTAGCATTTGTAAATGCAGGCTACGGCATTAGCCACAATGACTACACGTTTGCGAGTAAGCTATTTAATGCACAGGGTTATTTAAGCATTGCAGTCGCGCATGAGCTAAAAACCGACCCCGCGCTTAATCGCATACAGCCTTATTTAACCACCCGCATGGAAAACTGGCATCGCGGTGTGGTAACGCTTAAGTTTTTAGTTAATGAGTTATCGAGTAAATACCCAGCGTATGATTTTACTAAACTCACTTTATTTGGCCACTCTAACGGCGGTGATATATCAGCTTTATACGCTTCAATTTACCCAAATGAAGTAAGCCAACTAATTACCCTCGATCACCGCCGCATGTTGATCCCACGTAATAAAAATATACGCGTACTGACACTGCGCGGTAGTGATTACCCAGCTGATGCTAACGTGCTATTAAACGATACAGAGCTTAAAGAGTTCCCTGTTAGCCAATTAATGATTGAAAAGTCGCGCCATAACGATATGTACGACGGCGGGCCAAAATGGCTGGTGGATAGAATTAGTAAAGAAATGAAGGCGTTTTTAAATTAACAAAAATTTGTAGAGCTTTATTTTAGGGCCTGTTGACCTTTCAGGGTTATAATTTGTTCAATCTAGGGGCCATTTAATCACGGCGCGAGGTTTGTAACCTAGTGGGCTCGATAACTGCTCCTGCGTTATTCTAATGACTTACATCCCTGTAAGAATAAGTAAAAAATCGAGTAACAAAGAGTAAATGGCCCCTAGGCAGAACCCTTTGGGCAGCGCCTGTTTGGCATTTATACGTCGTTATCGCCTATTTATGGGGAACAACCACACTATATAGGCTCAGCCTTGCCTAAATACCAAACAGACTGCTGCAAATTCAACCTCGAAAGGTAAACAGGCCCTAGTAAATAGCGCAGCCACAGCTGCGCTATTTTTGTTTTAGTTACTCAACTAATTCACTTACTACAATTGGGCTGTTATGCAGGGTTTTATGCACTGGGCATTTGTCGGCTATTTCTAGAAGGCGTTGGCGCTGTGCTTCGGTTAAGTCGCCGCGTAGGGTAATTTTACGGGTAATGGCCTCTAGGTTTTGGGTACATTCGCCGTTGTCGCAATCTTTGTAATAGTCGCGGGTGTGTTCAAGTTCTACTTTTATATGATCAAGCGGCAGCTTTTTTAAGGTTGCATACATACGCAGTGTCATTGAGGTACACGCGCCTAGGCCTGCGAGTATATGGTCGTACGGATCGGGGCCTAAATTACTGCCACCTACTTTTAATGGCTCATCGGCAAGCCATGTATGATCTTTAGTACTTACGTGCTGAGTAAATATATGATCTTTTTCTTCAACCAGTACTTTGCCGTTTTCTAATTTTGCGCTGTAGTTGCTTTGCTCGTATTTAACGTAGCGGTTTGCCCAATTAGCAATAAGCGTAGCAGCGTACTCGGCATCGTTTTTATTACTTAGTAGGTGGTCGGCGTTATCGAGGCTAATAAAGCTTTTTGGGTGTTTGGCTGATGCGTAAATTTTCTCGGCTTCTGAAATATTAACCGTGGCATCAACAGGGGAGTGCATAACTAAAAGTGCGCGTTTTAATTTGCCTATATGGCTACGGTCGTACTTTGCAATATCCTCTACAAATTGTTTTTTTATGGTAAATTCGCGCCCAGCTAAGCTAACTTTAGCTTCACCTGCGGCGTTTATTTCGTCTAAATGGGCTTCAAAGTTATGTGCAACGTGTTGTGCATCTGAAGGAGCGCCAATTGTTGTAATAGCCGATACCTCAGGAATATGCTCTGCAGCAGCCAGTACGGCAGCGCCGCCTAAGCTGTGGCCAATTAATAACTGCGGCGCATCAAAGTGCGTACGCAGGTGATCGGCTGCGGCCACTAAATCTTGAATATTTGATGAGAAGTTACTGTTTGCAAAGTCGCCGTCGCTATTGCCAAGGCCGGTAAAGTCAAAGCGCAGTACGGCAATACCTTGTTGAGTAAGGGCGCGGCTTATGCGCGTAGCGGCAGCAATATCTTTACCACAGGTAAAGCAGTGTGCAAATAAAGCATAAAACTTTACATCGCCTGCTGGGCGTTCAAGCTGGCCTGCAAGTTCTAAATCGCCGCTTTTAAAAGATACTTTTTGTCGCATAGAAGAGCCTTAGTGTTTCATTAAAATACGTTACAATAATAGATAAGATATAAGCACTAACTAGTGTAATTTCAATGTTTATTATGCTTTGATCTTGATCAAGTAAACTGTTTACTATTTCATCGTGAGGACATTTGTCCTTATGTTTTTTGGGTGGTTTGTCTATCCTCGCACAGCGCTATAATGAAGGTTTTGCTACTTTATATTGGCTAATTAGCTATATTTTAAAGCAGCTCACTTCTAACAACCTATTCACTGGAACGTACAATGCAATTACCTACTGTTGATTATAAAGCTCCCGATGCGGCTGCTCACTTTGTTGAATCGTTAAGAAACACCGGTTTTGGTGTATTAAAAAATCACCCAATCCCGCAATCTTTAGTTGAGTCTATTTACGAAAAATGGCAAGACTTTTTTAATTCAGAGCAAAAGCACGACTTTTTATTTTCTAAAGAAACGCAAGACGGTTATTTCCCGCCTTCTGTATCTGAGGTAGCTAAAGGCTTTACAGTAAAAGACATTAAAGAGTACTTTCATGTTTACCCTAAAGGTCGCGTGCCTGCCGAGCTTGAAGCCGACGTGCGTGAGTACTACCGCTTAGCTAACGAATTTGCAGCAACGCTTTTAAGCTGGGTTCAAGCAGAGGCACCAGCCGATGTACGTGCTAAGTTTTCTATCGATTTAAAAGACATGATTGCTGATTCTGAGCAAACATTGTTACGTATTTTACATTACCCGCCAATGACAGGTGATGAAGAGCCAGGTGCAATTCGCGCTGCAGCACATGGTGACATTAACTTATTAACTGTGTTACCTGCATCGAACGAGCCGGGCCTGCAAGTTCAAAAAACTGATGGCGGTTGGTTAGATGTGCCATGTGACTTTGGTAGCTTAATTATTAATATTGGTGACATGTTACAAGAAGCGTCGGGCGGGTACTTCCCATCGACTATTCACCGTGTAATTAACCCAACGGGTAAAGCGTCGACTAAGTCGCGTATTTCTTTACCGCTGTTTTTACACCCACGTCCTGATGTTGTGCTTTCTGAGCGCTACACTGCAGACAGCTACCTACAAGAGCGTTTACGCGAGCTAGGTGTTAAATAACGTTATATTTATTGAGTTAAATATAAACCAAAAGCGGCTTTTAGCCGCTTTTGTTGTTTTTAAGCAAGGTTATACCAATCCGCAATAATGTTGAATCATTTTTAGGGGCTAAACGTGTCGCTATCTGCGTTAAAAAATTCTCATTTATGACTATATGAATGCAGAAGGTAGAGCAATGCAGGAGCAATTGCCGAGAACAACTAAATAACGAATTTATTGTCTAGCTATCAACACGTTTATCTATTCTCAAAATAGATCACTTAATTAAGCGGATTGGTATTAATTTTTTGGGTAAGTTTGTTTCATTATTAAAACCGACTCAGCAATTATTTGCTCAAGTATAGCTAAATCGATATTTTCCAATTTTGTCACGTACAAACAGCTTTTACCTAGGCTATGTTTACCAAGCTTATTTAATAATGCCGCTATTTTGGGGTGATCAAAGCCAGGCATAATATAAATAGAAAGCTTAGTTTTGCGTGGTGAAAACCCTGTGACTGGCCATTCACCTGTGCGGCCGGAGTCGTACCTATAGCTGTATTGGTCAAACCCTATAATATCTTTACCCCATACAACAGGCTTTGCTCCTGTGACTTTTTCAAACAGGGTTAGTAAGGTTTGTGTGTCTTCAATACGCTTTGAATCTATACTTTCTAGGCATTGCTTAAGTGTTATTTTGTTTGCTTTAGTTTTTAATGTCATAGCGTTGATTTGTATTGTTATTAGCTACTCTAAGGCTAGCACTTAATTTGCTAAGTGAATATTTCCATGCATTTCTAAGTTAGTTGCGTATAATGCGCCCTTGGCCGGTTTGGCCTTTTTTTTATTGAGAGATTTTATGAGTTTTGATGGTTTAGGTTTATCACAGTCTTTAGTTAACGCGGTTTTAGAAAAGGGCTATGAAACGCCAACGCCTATTCAGGCTCAAGCAATTCCTGCAATTATTGAACGTCGCGATGTGATGGCGGCTGCACAAACAGGCACAGGTAAAACCGCCGGTTTTACTTTACCGCTAATTGAACTGTTATCTAAAGGCAGTAAAGCAAAAAGTAACCACGTACGTGCCCTTATTTTAGCGCCTACGCGTGAGCTGGCTTTGCAGGTAAGCGAAAACGTTGAAGAATACGCTAAGCACTCTGATGTAAGTTCGTTTGTAGTGTACGGCGGCGTAAAAATAAACCCACAAATGCAGCGCCTTCGTAAAGGGGTTGATATTTTAGTGGCCACGCCTGGGCGTTTAATCGATTTACATAATCAAAACGCTGTTAAGTTTGATAATGTTGAAGTGCTGGTACTTGATGAAGCCGACCGCATGCTTGATATGGGCTTTATTCACGACATTAAACGCCTGATTGCTAAAATGCCGCCTAAACGCCAAAACTTAATGTTTTCGGCAACGTTTTCAGATGATATTCGAGCATTGGCAAAAGGGTTAATTAACGACCCTGTTGAAATATCAGTTGCGGCAAAAAACACCACTGCTAAAAGCGTAACGCAAAGCGTTTACGCTGTTGATAAATCGCGTAAAACCGCATTACTTAGCCATTTAATTCGTAGCAACGATTGGCAACAAGTATTAGTGTTTAGCCGTACCAAGCACGGTGCAAACCGTTTAGTTAAACAGCTTGAGCGCGACGACATAGTAGGCGCCGCTATTCATGGTAATAAATCACAAGGTGCCCGTGTTAAAGCGCTTGATGGCTTTAAAAGTGGTGAAGTGCGTGTACTAGTAGCGACTGATATTGTGGCACGTGGCCTTGATATTGTTGAGCTTCCGCATGTGGTTAACTACGACTTACCAAACGTATACGAAGATTACGTTCACCGTATTGGCCGTACAGGCCGTGCTGGTGCATCAGGGCATGCTATTTCGTTTGTAACAGCCGATGACGCCGCTGATTTATACGGTATTGAACGTTTTATAGGTGAGCTAATTCCTCGCGCTGAAGAGCCTGGATTTGAACCAACTAGCCCAGTACCTGAGCGCGCATTAGATGCTCGCCCAATTAAACCTAAAAAGCCTAAAAAAGCAAAGCAGCCGTTTAACAAGCCTAAGTCTGATAAGCCGAACAGCAAAAAACCAAACAATGGGGGAAGCGGTACAGGCCCTCGTCGTGGTGGTTCTAAAAAACCAGCAGCCAAAACCGATGACAACGCACAAAGCCCATGGGCAAAGCGCCAATCGGTAGGTGGTAATGGCCAGCGCCGTCGTCGCCCAAATAATGATTAATCATTATTAAAGATTGTATTGGCCTTTAATTAAATGCCAATACAAAAAACGCGCTACTTTTTAATAGAAGTAGCGCGTTTTTTATTTTCTGTAATTTATACTTACCTGATCAACGAATTAACGCCTAATCCTACAAACAAGGTAACGCTAACGCTTAGTAAGGTGCCTAGCATAACGTACTCGGTGAGCTTTTTATCTTTACTGGCACTTAAATCGCCAAACCTAAATACCGACTTGGCAGCTAGCAAAAAGCCAAGCCCAGCAAATTGATCAAGTAATATAAAGCTGAGCATAAGTACTCGCTCTATCATGCCAATGCTTTGTCCGGCCAACGGTAAGCTGCCCTCACTTGAAAAGTTAGCGGTAAGCCTTTCAAGCATCATTCTTATAAATACGGCACTTGGGCTTAATATAATTAAATAGCCGCATACAACCCACAGTATTTTAGGGTTTGTGGCAAGTGCGCTTACGTACGCGATTAAACTTTGGTTATCAGTTATATAAATACACAGCGCTATTATTACGGCTATATGCGCGATTTGGTCGAGTAAAAAGGGCACAACCCCTTTATTTGAATACGACTTAGCAATATCTATTAGGTAGTGGCTAAGCATAATTGCAGCGGTTGAAAGTAACACGGTGCTTAGTTGTTGCCAGCCATAGCTATATTCCCAAAGCGCTAAAATAACGGCGCTAACCACACCGTGTACTAATATATGCAGGTAGAGCTTTTTAGCTTTAAAGTGGTGGGTGTTTCTATCGTTTACCCAGCTCATTGGTTGTAAAAAAAAGTCACTGACTAGGTGGCCTATAATTAATGTCACTAATAATAACGAAAACCCCATTACTCACTTCCTTTTGCAATCGTTGTTATGACCTGTTTAGCGTGTACTATAAATCGCTCTATTAGCTGATAATTTGCTAAATTGAGCAATTTAGTGACATTTTCGCGACTGGTGTTAAGCTCTTTTGCCAGTGCTGCATGGCTGTTATCGGCTTGGGTTAAATACACGTAAAGCGCATTGGCTTGTTTTTGCGTTATTTTGCTAAGCAAGGTATCAATAAAGGCAAGATTAAGGCTAAAACTTTCATCTAGGGTGTGCTTTGCTACCTGTAAGGTAAAGCGTTGGTTGGCTATTTTATCAAGGCCTTGCCCTGAGAGCACAAAGGCCGAGCCGGTGGCTGTTTTTATATCGCTGCGTGGGTTGTCTACCTCACCTAAGGCCATACTTTGGCGTAGCTCGTAACCTGCCGACTTTAAATGCAAATAAATGATAATAGCGGTTTTAATTAACTGCTCGCTTTGATTTATTTGTAACTGAAAAGCATCACCTCGGTATATGGTCCACAGTGAGGTATTATCACTAATTGCACGCAAACTTTGCTCTAGCTGATAAAGCATGGCATCGTATTGCTGCTTAGGTATTTTTTGCGATTTAATTATATCGCCGCTGATCACACCAATCATAAAAATCCAAAAAGTAACTTAATGCAGTTACATAGAATCAGGTAACCAAATTTGGTTACATTTAATTAAGTAACCAATTTAGGTTACTTAAAACAAAATTGCAAGGTTCACTCGTTAATGGCGTTTTATTTCAGCTGCGCTGAGCTGTGAGCACTTAAGGAAACAAATGACTTTACAAAACGATCAGCAAATCAGTAAGCCACGTGTCGGTATTTTTGTTGATGTACAAAACATTTATTACACGTGCCGCGAAAGTTATCGTAAAAACTTTGATTACAATGCATTTTGGGCGCACATGAAGCAGCAGTATTCTATAGATTGTGCATTTGCGTATGCCATTCACCGCGGTGATGAAAAACAAAACCAGTTTCAAAATATTTTGCGTGCTATTGGCTTTGAGGTAAAACTAAAGCCGTTTATTCAGCGCCGTGACGGCAGCGCAAAAGGGGATTGGGATGTAGGCATAACGATAGATATGCTAGAGCAAGGCAAAAACCTCGATAAAGTTATTTTGCTCTCTGGTGATGGCGACTTTGCGTTATTGCTAGGGCATTTAAAAAATCAATACAATGTACCGTGCGATGTCTACGGCGCCGATAAGTTAACCGCAGAGGTGCTTAAACAAAGTGCAGAACAGTTTCATTTAATTGATGATAGCTTACTACTCTAAAGCATAAAATATAGCGGCTAAGTGCCTGCAACATGAGAGTTTTTAATAAAGAGCCTATATAGCTAATATAGGCTTTTTTTATTGCGGTAATAAATTGGGTTTACTCAGCGGTTATGGTAATTTTACGCCATATCATGTTATTGAGGACTCACATGCTTTATTACAGCGACATGCCATTAGACCGCGGGTCTAATTTTCGTAAAAACGCGGCGTGGTTAAACGCACAAATGTCGGCACAAAGTAAGTGGCTTTTGGTGAATAATAACCACACTTTGTTTTATAAAGACGCAGCTCAAGTGTGCTACTTAACGTATCAGCAGATTGCCCATTTAGATTTATCAAACGCTATTTATTTAGGCTCAAATACCGAGCAACAGGGTGTGTTTGCGTTAGATGTTTCAGCCATACACGATGACGAACTCAAGTGCGTTATAGGCGACGCACAGTTTTTTGATATACGCCAATATGGCCCTCACGTTGATATACAAGATGGCTCTATCGCCGCACTTGCCCGTGGCTTATGTTATTGGCATGCAACGCATAGTTTTTGTGGGCGTTGTGGCAGTAAAAATACATTAGTAGAGGCAGGGCATTCACGCCTATGTGAAAACGAGCACTGCAAGCACCCTACATTTCCACGCACTGACCCTGCAGTAATTATGGTGGTTACTAAAGTATTTGAAGATGGAATAGAGCGTTGTTTATTGGGTCGCCAAGCAATATGGCAACAAGGTATGTATTCGTCATTGGCAGGCTTTGTAGATCCAGGTGAAACACTAGAGCAAGCTGTAGCGCGCGAAGTTAAAGAAGAAGCTGGCATTGACGTTGATAATGTACGTTATATTGCCTCGCAACCTTGGCCATTTCCTTCTTCTATTATGTTGGGTTTTATTGCTCAGGCTAAAACTGAGCAAATAAACGTAGATAAAGACGAATTAGACGATGCCAAATGGTTTACGCGCGAAGAAGTTAAGGCGTTTGGCAATATGGGCGATGAAGGCGATCATTATAAACTCCCTCGGGTCGATTCAATTTCGCGTTTTTTAATTGAACAATGGCTTTCAAATAAGGCTTAAGGATTGGTAATGTCGACAAGCAAAAATAAAAATACCCAGTTAGTATCAACGGGGCGTAAAAAAGCCTACACCCATGGTGTGGTAAATCCCGTAGTACAGCGCGCTTCTACGATTGTATTTGACAGCGTGGCCGAATTAAAAGAAGCCGCTAAAACCCGCGGTGATAAAACATTATTTTATGGCCGCCGTGGCACAACTACACATTTTGCACTGCAAGAGGCAATAACCGAGCTTGAAGGCGGCGAAGGCTGCGCACTTTATCCATGCGGCGCTGCGGCAATAAGCCAAGCGTTATTGTCGTTTGTAAAAGCGGGCGATCATATTTTAATGGTTGATAACGTGTATGAACCTACGCGTGATTTTTGCGATAAAATTTTAGCGGGGCTAGGTGTTACCACCACTTATTACCCACCCACGATAGGCGCAGGTATTGAGGCGTATATTCAGCCAAACACAAAAGTGCTGTTTTTAGAATCGCCTGGCTCTATAACCATGGAAATACAAGATGTACCTGCCATGGTTAAAGTAGCCAATGAGCATAATATTATGACCATGCTTGATAACACCTACGGCAATGGCTTGCATTACCGCCCACTTGAACACGGTGTAGATATTAGTATTCAAGCAGCAACTAAGTACATTGTTGGCCACTCTGATGTAATGATGGGTGTCGCAGTGGCAAATAAAAAGTACTGGCCAACCCTGCGTGAGCAGTCGTACTTATTAGGGCAATGCACCAGCGCAGATGATGCCTATTTAGCGCTTAGAGGCTTACGTACTATGGCAGTGCGTTTAAATCAGCACGAAAAGGCGGCTATAGAGGTGGCAAAATGGCTTGAGCAACATGAGTTAGTTGATCATATTCGCCATCCTGCATTTGAAAGCTGCCCTGGACATGAATTTTTTAAGCGCGACTTTGATGGCAGCAATGGGTTGTTTTCATTTGTAATGAAAACCGGTAACCAAAAAGCCATTGATGCGTTTTTAGATAGCCTTGAGCACATTAAAATGGGCTTTTCGTGGGGCGGCTTTGAAAGTTTAGTCACCGCCAATTTGACCATGAAAGGTTTACGTTCGAACACTGGTTGGGATTTAGGCCCTGTTATTCGCTTGCATATTGGCCTTGAAGACATTGATGATTTAATTAATGACTTAAGCCAAGCACTTGAGGTATACCAACAGCATTTATAAAAATAGGCTAAATAAACAAAGTTTGGCCTGTTACATTTAAACGGTTTGTTACAAAGCTCACGTATGGTGAGCTTTTTTTTGCTGGTAATTCAAGGTGTTTACACTTACTGTTGTTACATTACGCTTTATTTTAAAGCATGAGCAACGTCATTAAGGAAAGCCAATGGCAACATCATCATTAGTGAACATAGGGCGATTAACCCAAATAGCGGGTTTTGAGCTAGTACGTATGTTTTTAACCAAGCGCGGCTTAATTGCTATGGCCGCCTTTGCCCTTGTGTGGTTACTTATTTTACGCTACCCGATAGGCCAAGCCGTCAGCATTATTAGTGCCCCCAATTTTGAACAAATGGCACGCGATATTTCAGGCAGTATTGGTTTAAGTAAGTTGCTTGATTGGCCTGAGGCAGAATTTGCTATGTATTGGCTAGTCGCTTTGTATAGCTTTCCGCTGTTTGCTATTTTTATATCAAGCGATCAAACCGTTGGCGATAGAGAGCGCGGCACATTACGGTTTTTATCATTGCGCTCTACACGGTTTGAAATTTTATTTGGCCGTTTTTTAGGTCAGCTTTGCGTGTTAGCGTGTTTATTAGCTATTACCCTAGTGGCAACCCTTGGCGTACTTGGTTACAGAGAGCCTAGCCTATTAATGGGTGGGTTAAGCCGTGCGGTTTCTATATTTATAATAATGGTGGTGGTACTTAGCCCTTTTGTAGCATTAATGAGTTTGATTAACACGTTTGCTCGCTCGTCTCGTTTAGCAATTGTGTTAGCCATTTTATATTTTGCTGGTGGCGGCATTATTGTGGGTATATTGGCGTGGCAAGTACCGGCTTTAAATGCGCTCGATTACCTTTTCCCTGGGGTTAATTCTGAGCTTTTAGCTGGGCAAAACCTACCTTTATTGAGTGCCTTAGGTGTGCCGCTTATTCAAAGCGCTGTATTTATAGCAATTGCGCATCGAATATTTACAAGGAGTTCGCTATGAGCGTATTAATAAAAGCCAGCGGCTTGAGTAAATCGTATGGCGCAAAGCAAGCACTTAACAACGTAAGCTTTGAAATTCAAAAAGGCGCACCAGTGGCGTTAGTGGGCCCAAATGGCGCCGGTAAAACCACATTATTTAGTTTATTGTGCGGCTATATTAACCCAAGCCACGGTGAGCTCAGTATTTTAGGGCATAAGCCTGGTAGTGCCGCGTTGTTCAACCAAGTGAGTGCATTACCGCAAGATGCGCAGTTAGATCCGCGTTTTAATATAGATAAGCAACTGGCGTTTTATGGCAAGCTTCAAGGTATGGGCGCTAAACAAAGCCACAATGAAGCGCTGCGCGTACTTGATTTGGTAGGCTTAAAAGAAGTCGCTAAACAGCGTGCAGGCGATTTATCTCACGGTATGCGCAAACGGGTTACGATAGCGCAAGCGCTGATTGGCTCGCCGAAAATAGTGATGCTTGATGAAGCCACAGCAGGGCTTGACCCTATTCATGCCAGAGAGGTGCGAGAGCTGGTATCGAGCTTAAGCGATGAAGCCACCTTTATTTTAAGTTCGCACGATTTAACCGAACTTGAGCGATTATGCTCCCAAGTGCTTCACCTAGATAAGGGCATTTTGAGCGAGCACCAAACAAAAGACAACAATACGCATACTCACTTTTATACCTTAATGCTCAACGAGGCGTATCAAAATGTGGAGCAGCAACTGCAGGCGTTAGCAGGTGTAAGCCGTGTGTATATGAGCCAACATAAAGAATACGTGATTGAGTACCAGCCAACCGGTGAGCCACTTGATATTGCTTTATTAAACTTTTGCCATCAACAAAACTGGCAATATAGGCAATTAGTAAATGGTCACACCTTAGAAAATCAAATATTTACACAGGAGAAAGCATAATGGGACTACTCAGTGGTTTAATGGGAAATGCAAGCGAAGTAGATGATTCTGATTTAGAAAAAGTACTTGCTAATACCCTAATAGATGGCGAACAAGTAGAAAAAGCCTATAAGGTGATTCGCGATATGTTTATTTTTACTAATAAGCGTTTAATTTTAATTGATAAGCAAGGTATGACCGGCTCTAAAATGGAAATGGTGAGTATTGCTTATTCTAAAATTACTAAGTTTAGTAAAGAAAGTGCAGGGCACTTTGATTTAGATGCCGAGCTTAAAATTTGGATTGGTTCAGACCCAACGCCTATTAGTAAAGAGTTTAAATCGGGCGATAATATTAACGAAGTTTATCGTGTAATAAGTCAGCATGCGCTTTAGTTTGCTGAACATGTTTTAAGTAGTTGTTGACTATATGTTGCAACTACTTTAAATTTACAGTTTCTTACACCTACTTACAATTAACTTAATAAATACAACTGCTTAATTAAGTTTTCATTCAGTTTCTCAGCGTTAGCATGTCCCCACTTTAGTCAATGAGCTAAAGCATAAAAAGCAATGCACAAAGGGAAGTCTTACAATGAAAAAATTAGCAGTTATTATTTCAAGCATTTTATTATCTAGCACTGCGGCTGCTGCAGACAGCTACAATTCAATCAGTAATTTAAGCTACAAAGATAGCGATAACAACGATACCGTTGCTGTAGACTCTATTTATTACCTATCTCCTAAAAAAACATTAGGTCCGTACGATCAGTTTGAGTACATTAATAAACAAACTAACGTTTACGGCGGTTATGCTGATGACGACTTTGGTGATGTTACTAACATTGGTGGCGAATACTTTATTAATGAATTTGTTGTTGGCGCATCTTACGAAAACCTTGACCCAGATTCGGGCTCTAACGGTGAGCTTTACAAGCTAACTGGTGGCTACTTCTTTAACCCTGATTTATTAGCAAAAGTAACGCTTGTTGAAAACAAAGACGGCGATGACTTTGCTTTGTTTGATTTAGCATACAACCACATGCTAAACAGCACAGACTACGTAGGTTTAACACTTACATCTGATGACGACTTTGATTACCGCGCTGTTGCAGCTAAGTACTTTATTGACTTACAGCAAGGTAACTTTTTAACGTTTGAAGGTAAATACGAGAGCATTGAAGATGCAGAAAACCAGTGGGTAGCAGAAACTAACTACTACTTCTCAAAAGCAACCTCGGTATTTGCTAACTACAACAAGCAAGATACATACAGCTTTGGTGCTCAGCACTTCATCAATAAAAACATTGGTCTTAAAGTAGGTTACGAGAACAATGCAGATGACTCTGATAACGATGCATACTTTGCAAACATGCGTTTTCAGTTTTAATTAAGCCCTGTACTTAATTAAAAGCATAAAAAGCCCGCTACTGTAGCGGGCTTTGTTGTTTTTAACTTAAATTAACCGTGGTAAAAGTTTTACCAGCCGCAATTACGGTCTTTGTTCTGCTCATCTAAATAGCGTTGCAGCGGTGCAAAGTAATCAAGCATAGCGGTTGCATCCATTTGCGGCTTGCCAGTGATGGTTTCAAGGGCTTCTTGCCATGGACGAGAAGAGCCCATTTCCAGCATTGCGTTTAGCTTATCTCCTGCTTCTTTTGAATTATAAATAGAGCAGCGGTGAATGGCTTTATCGTTACCGGCTATTTCACATAAGCTACGGTGAAATTCAAACTGTAAAATATGCGCTAAAAAGTAACGTGTATAAGGAGTGTTGCCTGGTACGTGGTATTTAGCACCTGGATCAAAGTCATCTTCGCTACGTGCTATAGGCGCTTTCACACCTTGGTATTTTTCACGTAGCTCCCACCACGCTTTATTATAATCTTGTGGCTTTACTTGGCCCGAAAATACCTGCCAGCGCCATTGATCAACCATTAAGCTAAAGGGCACAAAAGCGACTTTATCTAGCGCCATTTTCATTAGTAAGCCAATATCTTTTGACTCATCAGGTACTTGCTCAAGTAAACCAATTTCTTTTAAGTAACCGGGTGTAACCGATAAAGCAATGGTGTCGCCAATGGCTTCGTGAAAACCATCGTTGGCACTTTCTTGATAAAATAAAGGCTGTTTATTATAAGCGCGCTGATAAAAGTTGTGGCCTAGCTCATGGTGAATAACAGAAAATTCTTCGCCGGTGCGTTGAATACACATTTTAATGCGTAAGTCGTCTTTGCTATCTATATTCCAAGCAGAGGCATGACACTGTACGTCTCTGTTTTTTGGTTTTACAAATAACGAACGCTCGTAAAAAGTCTCTGGCAGTGGCTCAAACCCCATTGAGGTAAAAAAGGTTTCAGCACCTTTAACCATTTTTAGCTCGTCGTAATTATTTTTAGCTAAAAGCTCGGTAACATCGTAACCCGGATCGGCGTTTTCTGGCGCGACCACATCGTAAATGTTACCCCACGCTTGTGCCCACATGTTTCCTAATAAATGCGCAGGAATAGGCTCATCTTGGGCTACTTTGTCGGTGCCGTATTTTTCGCCTAATTTAGCGCGTACATGGCAATGCAGTGAGTTATAAAGTGGCTTTACTTGCCCCCAAATGCGGTCAAGCTCGGTTGTAAAGTCATCGGCTGGCATATCGTACTTACTACGCCACATTGCGCCGGTATCAGCATAACCTAGCTCTTTAGCCCCTTCGTTTGTTAGGGTTACTTGCTGCTCGTAAAGTGGGCGCATTGGCTTTGAAATTTGACGCCACCCTTGCCATAAATCAAGTAGCTCGTTGTAATCACGGCTGGTGGCCATTTTTGCGGTCATATCACCAAGGCTTAAACAGCTGCCATCATCTTTACAGTATTTACCTTTACCGTATAAACCCCCAAGCTCTGCCACAATAGTTGAAAGTTGGGCTGTTTTTTCGGCGTCCTGAGGAGCGGGTAAAGTAAGCGCAAGTTTAAGTTTATTAAGCTTGCGGCGTGCATCGTAATCAAGCGCTAAGTCGTCAAATTGGGCTGCCTGATTGGCTAAACGCACGACTGACTCGGTCATTTTACGATTAACCTCGGCAGATAACGCCGAGGTGTCGTGCGTTATAAAGTTTGCGTAAATCCACTCAGCGCGGCTCGACTCTAGGTAAAGCTCACTTAGTTTTTGCTCGGCTTTGGCAATAAATGCATTGGCATCTTGTTTTGTAAGGGGCTTCTTGGTCTGTGCTGAATCGGTAGTGTCTATGGCTATTTCCGCTTCGCAGGCGGTTAGCGCTAATGTACTTGCGACTATGAGGGCGCTCATACTTAATTTAAAGCGTGGCGTGTTCATTGTATTCCTTTGGTTTATTGTTATTAAGAAAGTGATAATAGCAGCGATGTTTAAAACAATAAAATTAATACGTTAAGGCGTGTGGTGCATCGCGCAATGATTGTATTTAAACTAAGATGGGTCATAATTAAGTTACTATTTTCATTCAATGTAAAAGGAATGTGCTCATGTCAGTATTTATAATATTGCTGGTCGTGGTGGTGGTTATTTTTGCAGTCAAAGATATTCGCCTCAACCTGATCAGCCGTCCTACGTTTAAGATGTTTAAAAAGGTACTTCCGCCGCTCTCGCAAACTGAGCGAGAGGCAATGGAAGCCGGAGATGTATGGTGGGATGGTGAGCTATTTAGTGGTAATCCAGATTGGCAAAAACTGCATAACTTTCCAAGGCCTGAACTTAGCGATAAAGAAAATGACTTTATGGATAATCAGGTTAACACGCTACTGGCGATGCTAGATGATTACCAAATTGTACAAAAAGATAAAGACTTGCCAAAAGAAGTCTGGGATTACTTAAAAACAGAGGGCTTTTTTGCGCTGATCATTCCTGAAAAATTTGGTGGACGTGAGTTCTCTGCCATTGCTAATTCAACCATAGTGTCAAAAATTGCCACAAAAAGTTTAACTGCGGCGGTTACTGTTATGGTGCCTAATAGCTTAGGCCCAGGCGAGCTGTTACTGCATTATGGCACAAAAGAGCAACAAGACCGTTGGTTGCCAAGCCTTGCAAGTGGTAAAGATGTACCGTGTTTTGCACTTACAGGCCCAGAAGCAGGCTCTGATGCCGGCAGTATTCCCGACTCAGGCGTAGTGTGTAAAGGGCAGCATAATGGTGAAGAAGTTATAGGCCTGCGTTTAAATTGGTCTAAGCGTTATATTACGCTTGCGCCGCTGGCAACCGTACTTGGCCTTGCCTTTAAAATGTATGACCCAGATGGGTTATTAGGCGATGAAAAAGAGCTAGGTATTACCTGTGCGCTAATTCCTACAGATCATGAAGGGGTAGAAACGGGTGAGCGCCATTATCCATTAAACATGGCATTTATGAACGGAACTACCTACGGTAAAGATGTTTTTATTCCGCTAGAGTGGATTATTGGTGGTGAGCAGGGCGCAGGACGAGGCTGGCGCATGTTGGTTGAGTGTTTAAGTGCTGGGCGCGGTATTTCTTTACCTGCACTAAGCACCGCAACAGGACATTTAGCCTCTAAAATGACTTCTGCTTACTCTGTGGTACGCCAACAGTTTGGTGTATCAATCGGCCAATTTGAAGGTGTACAAGAAGCCTTAGCGCGTATTGGCGGGTTAACGTATACGTTAGAGTCTGCGCGTTTAATGACCGCAGGTGCAATAGATTTAAAACTGAGCCCATCGGTTGTTACCGCCATTGCAAAATACCATATGACCGAAATGGGGCGTACGGTAATGAACGATGCAATGGATATTCACTCTGGTAAAGGTATTCAAGTTGGGCCTAATAACTATTTAGCCCATGGTTATATGGGGATCCCGGTATCGATTACCGTTGAAGGGGCTAACATTTTAACCCGCAACTTAATGATTTTTGGCCAAGGTGCCACCCGTTGTCATCCGTTTGTGTTAAAGGAAATGGAAGCTGCCGCAATGGAAGACGATGATGCAGCACTTGATCAATTTGATAGTTTATTGATGAAGCACATTTTATTTGCTGCCAGTAATGCCGGCATGGCTTTTGTGCATGGTCTTACGCGAAGCTGTTTGGCAAAAGCGCCCGTGTGCGGTGCAACCGCAGTGTATTACAAACAGCTAAGCAGAATGAGCCGAGGGCTTGCTTTTACTACAGATGTAGCCATGTTGGTACTTGGTGGCGAGTTAAAGCGTAAAGAGATGATTTCGGCGCGTTTAGGTGATGTGCTTAGCCACTTATATTTGGCGTCTACTGTATTAAAGCGCTTTGAAGATGAAGGGCGCCAACAGGCTGATTTACCTTTTGTGAAATACGCTATTGAAAATTCTCTTTATGAGATAGGCCAAGCGTTTGATGGTTTTTTCAAAAACTTTTCAAATCCGGTGGTTAACTTTTTACTTAAACGCATTGTGTTTCCGCTGGGGAATCACTACCACAAGCCAAGTGATGAAACAGCCCAAAGTATTTGCGAGCATATGACGCAACCTGGGGTGTTTAGAAACCGCTTAACGCACTTATGTTATGTAGATGAAAATGCGGGCACGGGCGTGATGGAAAATGCATTTTTAGCTATGCACGATATGCAAACACAGTTTAGAGAGTTAAAAAACTGGCAACGCAGTGGTAAGGTCCCTGCAACGCTCGACATAGAAGGCGCAATAAATTACGCACTAGAGAATGAGCTCCTTGCGCAAGCAGATGCCGATGCAATGCACCATACCAATAAACTAAGAAAACAAGCAATTGCCGTTGATAACTTTAAACCCGGTGAATTATAACGCTTAAGATAAGCGCTAAACGCAAAAAGGCCTTACATGTGTAAGGCCTTTTTTGTGGTGTACAAGTTAGCGTGCGTAAGGGTCTGCAACTATTTTATCTATATACCATTTCCCTTTTTTACGAAGCATTTTAACGCTGCGCATATCATCGACTTTATCGCCATTAAAGTAGCCTGTAAAAATGAGGTTTATTTTGGCGTTATCGCCATATTGTTCGCGTACGCTCATGTTGGTCATATCGACTTCAATTATTACTTCATCGTATTGCAGGTTTACTAAGTTTCGGGCAAATTGCTTAGCGGTGCCATAGGATTTCATAATTCGGCTGAGGTTAGGGGTGGCCATTGTGCTGGCTTTTTGTAAATCTTTTTGATTATACAATGCATCAAAGTAAGCGGTGGCTGTATCGCCCGGTGAGTCGCCCAGAGTTTGTACGCTATCGCCACAGGCGGCTAAAAATAAGCATACGATAAAACTTAAATAAGCTGTTATTTTTTTCATATTGAATGTTTTTAATTAGTTTTTTTAAAGTGTGTGGTTAATTAAACAAGATGTAAAGCAGCACTGGGGAATAAATAGAAAATTGAATCATAAATAATAAAAAAGGATGCCATAAGCATCCTTTTAAGTATCTCAAGGAGAGAAATTTACTGTACTAATTCTTGCTCGCTAAATTCTTCAGCAAACATTGGGCTAGACAGGTAACGCTCTGTGGCACTTGGTAAAATCACCACAATATTTTTATCAGCGTTTTCTGGTTTTTCAGCAAGGCGTTTAGCGGCAACAACAGCTGCGCCTGATGAAATACCCACTAAAATACCTTCTTTTTTCATTAGCTCATGAGCCATGGCAATAGCATCTTCGTTTGATACTTGCTCTGCACCATCAATCACACTTAAATCAAGGTTTCCAGGAATAAAGCCTGCGCCAATACCTTGAATTTTATGTGGACCTGGTTTTACTTCTTCGCCTGCAAGCGTTTGGCTAATAACAGGTGAGTTAGTTGGCTCAACTGCAATCGCTTTAACATCTAGGCCTTTTTCGTTTTTAAGGTAACGGCTAACACCTGTAATAGTACCGCCAGTGCCTACGCCTGCTACAAAAAAGTCTACTTTACCATCAAGCGCTTCAAAAATTTCAGGGCCGGTTGTTTCAAAGTGAATTTTAGGGTTAGCTGGGTTTTCGAACTGTTGTAATAAAATGTATTTTTCTGGATCTGTTGCTTGAATTTCTTTTGCTTTTTCAATTGCGCCATTCATACCTTTAGCGCCATCTGTAAGCACTAAGTTAGCGCCTAATGCTTTTAATAGTTTGCGGCGCTCTAGGCTCATTGTATTTGGCATGGTAAGTGTTAGTTTGTAACCACGTGCTGCTGCAACAAATGCAAGGGCAATACCTGTATTACCCGATGTAGGTTCAATTAGTTCTTTACCTTCAACAAGCTGACCTGATTTTTCAACTTCCCAAATCATTGATGCACCAATACGACATTTAATACTAAAGCTAGGATTACGCGATTCTACTTTAGCGTAAACGTTTCCGCCTGTTACGCGATTAAGTTTTACCAGTGGTGTATTACCAATGCTTAGTGAGTTATCTTCAAAAATAGTAGACATAATGTTCCTTTGGATACAATCTGATCAATGTGTTAATAGCCTTTGCTATTAACTATATAAATACACTTTACTGCGAGTTTAAAAAAACTAAAGTAAAGTTTGGCTATAACATATATCTATTGGGCTTATAACCAGCCGAAATAAAAATTAGTTATTATTGTTGCTTTAGTTATTAAAGATGCGGGCTCATTTTTAAATTTAAAGAGTAAATTTCGCCACGTAGTTAAAAAATGCTCAGAGTAGGCTAATTATTGCGATGTTTTTGTGTGTTATTTGCGCACATGAATATAACTTGAATACTTTTATCACACAATGCGCCTAAAACATGTTAAAAACACTCTATCTATATTCAACTAAGCAATCACAATGAAGTTAATCTTAAAATTAATTGCCGGTATTGTGGCCGGTATTTTGGTCGGGCTTTATGTGCCTCTCACAGGTGTTGAGCTTTTATTTACTGTTAAAGAACTTATTGGCCAACTCATTTCTTTTACCATTCCATTAATTATTTTATTTTTTATTGCTTCTGGCATTGCGGGCTTGCCTAAAGGGTCTGGCCATTTATTAGGTAAAACCGTTGGCTTTGCTTATAGCTCTACAGTAATTGCAGGTACGCTTGCCTTTTTATTAGTGAGTGCGGTTATTCCACTGCTAAGTGGCAATATTACGTTTGAAGCCGAAGTTGCCACTGAAATTGGCAGTTTTATTGATTTAGAAATTCCACCGCTGATGGGTGTAATGACAGCGCTTGTGACTGCATTTGTGTTTGGTATTGGCATGAGCCAACTTGAATTAGAAACACTTAAAAAAGTGTCTGATCAGGGTCGCGATGTAATCGATGCTTTATTATCTAAAGTAATTATTCCGGCATTACCATTTTACATTGCAGGTGTATTTGCGGAAATGACCGTAGCAGGTACCGTGGTAGATACATTGCAAACCTTTGGTGTAGTGCTTATTGCAGCACTTGTTATGCACTGGCTGTGGCTAACCGTATTATATGTTTCTACGGGGATATTACTTAAACGTAACCCGTTGGAGCTCGTTAAAAATATGCTTCCTGCTTATTTTACAGCGCTGGGGACAATGTCGAGCGCGGCAACCATTCCGGTGTCTTTGCAATCAAGCAAAGCAAATAACGTAAAAGAAGATGTAGCAAACTTTACAGTGCCACTGTGCGCTACTATCCATTTATCGGGTTCTACCATTACGATTGTGACGTGTGCAATGGCCGTTATGTTTTTATCGCCAAGCATGGAAGTACCTTCTTTAATGGGGATGCTACCGTTTATTATGATGTTAGGGGTAGTAATGATTGCAGCGCCAGGTGCACCTGGTGGAGCAGTAATGTCGGCGCTCGGTTTATTAACCAGTATGCTTGGCTTTAACGAAGGCGCTGTTGCACTTATGATTGCACTTTACCTTGCGCAAGATAGCTTTGGTACTGCGTGTAATGTTACAGGCGATGGCATTATTGCCCTATGGGTAGACCGTTTTAGCGAAAAAGCAGCGCCATAAAAAACTAAAGTACTGGTTTTTAGCAGTAGTAAAATAATGCTAAAAGATGAGTACACCTAAAGCGAAGCAATAATATTAGTTATTGTTTCGCTTTAACTGTGGTAATGTGGCAAATTAGATTGTTTGTCGCGTATTGTTAGGTTAATGAGGGTATTACATTGATTAATGTGCTTTTAGTTGATGACCATGAGCTGGTACGAACTGGTATAAAACGTATATTAGATGATGTACGTGGTTTTAAAGTGGTAGGCGAAGCTAAAGATGGAGAGGCTGCGGTACAGTTTTGTCGCCAGCACGCACCTAATATTGTATTAATGGATATGAACATGCCTGGCATGGGTGGCTTAGAGGCCACTAAAAAGATTTGTCGCTATTGCCCAGATGTAAAAATTATTGTGCTTACGGTTAATTGCGAAGACCCGTTTCCATCAAAAGTGATGCAAATTGGCGCGCATGGCTTTTTAACCAAAGGTGCAGGCTCTGATGAAATGGTTCGTGCTATACGGTCTGTTCATGCAGGCCAGCGTTATATCGCCCCAGAAATTGCACAACAAATAGCCCTTGCGCAAGTAACAGGGCGTACCGATGAAAACCCTTTTCAAAGCTTATCTGAGCGCGAGCTACAAATTATGCTAATGATCACCAAAGGTGAAAAAGCTCAAGATATTGCAGAGCGCTTAAATTTGAGCTCAAAAACAGTGAACAGCTACCGTTACCGTATGTTTGAAAAATTAAACGTAGGGGGCGACGTTGAGCTTACTCATTTGGCTATTCGCCATAAAATGATTGATATAGACGTATCTCATTAATTTTTTAATTTATGTCTGAATTCGATCACGCCCAATTTTTAAAAACGCTATCAAGTGAACCGGGTGTATACCGTATGCTTGATAGTGAACAACAAGTTATTTATGTCGGTAAAGCTAAAAACTTAAAAAAACGGGTAAGTAGCTACTTTAGATCTAATCTAACCGACAGCAAAACCCGTGTGCTAGTGAGTAATATTTGCGATATTGAAGTTACGCTCACAAACACCGAAACCGAAGCCCTGCTGCTTGAAAACAACCTTATAAAAAAATATCAGCCGCGTTATAACATTTTATTACGTGATGATAAGTCATACCCCTATATATTACTTACCAGTCATAAACATCCGCGTTTAGCCTTTCATAGAGGCAGTCGCAAGGTAAAAGGCGAGTACTTTGGGCCTTTCCCAAGTGCTGGCGCAGTGTCGGAAAGTTTGCGTTTAATGCAAAAAATATTTCCTGTACGTCAGTGCGAAGATGCCTATTACCGTGCCAGAAGCCGCCCGTGTTTACAGTATCAGCTAAAGCGCTGCTCAGCACCGTGTGTTAATAAAGTGACAGAGCAAGAGTACGGCGAACAAGTTGATTATGTACGTAAGTTTTTAACAGGTAAGTCGCACGAAGTAATAGCCGATTTAATAAAAAAAATGGAAGCGGCGAGTAAAGACCTTAACTTTGAGCTCGCAGCTAAAGTGCGTGACCAAATTATGCTACTGCGCAAAATGCAGGAGCAGCAGTCTATTTCAGGTAATTTTGCTGAAATGGATGTGGTAGGTTTTGCGCACTTAAATGGATTAAATGGGATTCATTTATTAATGATCCGCGATCATAAAGTGCTAGGCAGTAAAACCTATTTTCCAAAAGTCCCTAAAGATTCGGGGCAAGAGGAAATACTCACTTCGTTTTTAGGGCAATATTATTTAGCGCCTGGTGCGACAGGGCGCATAGCAAAAGAAATTATTTTACCGTTCGAGGTTGAAGAAAGTAGCGCATTAAGTGAAGCGCTTACGCAAATTAGTGAGCGCAAAGTATCGCTTAAAGTGGTTACCCGCGGGGAGCGAGCACAATACCTTCAGCTTGCCAATAAAAACGCATTAAACAGCATTACCGTTAAACAAAGTACGCAAGACTCTATAAATAAACGTTATGCACAATTAAAAGCGACCCTAGGCTTAGATGATATAAACAGAATGGAATGTTTTGATATCAGCCATACCATGGGGGAGAACACAGTAGCCAGTTGTGTAGTATTTGATTCGCAAGGGCCAAATAACAAAGAGTACAGACGCTACAACGTAACGGGTATAACCGGCGGTGATGATTACGCGGCAATGGAGTTTGCACTGAACAAACGCTACAACAAAGTAGTAGATGAAGACAAAATTCCTGACGTTATATTCATTGACGGTGGTAAAGGGCAACTAGGCCGTGCAGAGCAGTATTTTGCCACGTGGCCACATGCTAAAATGCCGCTGTTAGTCGGTGTAGCAAAAGGCACAAGCAGAAAGCCAGGCCTTGAAACCTTATTAATTGATGGCGGGCGAAAAACGATTCCTATGGATTCGGATGCGCCAGCACTACATTTAATCCAGCATATTCGCGATGAGTCGCACCGATTTGCTATTGCAGGGCACCGTAATAAGCGCCAAAAACAGCGCACGCAATCATTATTAGAAGAGATCAACGGAGTAGGTTCTAAGCGCCGCCAAACATTATTAAAATATTTAGGGGGCATGCAAGGGGTAAAAGCTGCTAATATAGAACAGTTAAAGAAAGTTCCTGGGATCAGTCCTGACATGGCTGAGAAGATATTTAACCATTTGCATGACAAGGGCTAGCCCTTCATGCGAATATAGAAAAAAAGACATATCCAAGTAGTTATGTGGAATATTCCAAACACACTCACAACCTTTAGACTTTTTCTTATCCCCATATTTTTGGTGATATTTTACTTGCCTTATAGCTGGGCGTTTTTTGCTGCCGCTTTTATTTTTTGGCTTGCATCAATCACCGATATACTTGATGGCTATTTAGCACGAAAGCTAGAGCAATCTACGCCTTTTGGTGCGTTTTTAGACCCTGTAGCCGATAAGGTTATGGTGTGTGCTGCACTTGTTGCGCTCTCTGATCATTATCAGTCTATGTATATGACGATTCCGGCACTTATTATTATTAGCCGTGAAATAGTGATATCTGCATTACGTGAATGGATGGCCGAACAAGGCAAACGTGGAAACGTTGCAGTATCAAATATGGGCAAAATAAAAACCGCGGCGCAAATGCTGGCGATTATTGGCCTAATTTGGCAATACGATACGTGGATGATCTATTTAAGTTTTGCTTTATTGTATATAGCCACCTATTTAACACTGAGCTCTATGGTGCAATATTTAATGGCTGCATGGAGTGAATTGACCAAAAATTGATTGTAAACGTCTAATAACGCACCGTTTTAGATAAAAAATAATCAAACAGTTCAAAAGTGGCATTTTTTGTGTTGACGCGTTTAATAATCTCTGTAGAATGCGTCCGTGTTGAGAGGGCATAGCCCCTAAGATAAAGAAAACCAAAGTTACTTAGTTAGCAGCGTAAACATCGCAAGATGTTGAATAACGCAGATAATTAAATAATAATGCGGCACTAGCTCAGTTGGTAGAGCGCGACCTTGCCAAGGTCGAGGTCACGAGTTCGAGCCTCGTGTGCCGCTCCAAGTTTTCATTAGGTTGTCCAACGGTTTGGCGGAATGGCAGAGTGGCCATGCAGCGGATTGCAAATCCGTCCACCTCGGTTCGACTCCGGGTTCCGCCTCCATTCAACACTCCACATGCTTTAAATAGCAAACTCGATGCCCGAGTGGTGGAATTGGTAGACACAAGGGATTTAAAATCCCTCGACTAACAAGTCGTGCCGGTTCAAGTCCGGCCTCGGGCACCACTTTGTGGTTTAATTACATCGCCAAGTGTAATTTATAAAAACAATGTTACATAAATTAGTTTATGTAATTAAATTTAGAATTAATATGATGCGGCACTAGCTCAGTTGGTAGAGCGCGACCTTGCCAAGGTCGAGGTCACGAGTTCGAGCCTCGTGTGCCGCTCCATATTAGTTTTATCCACTTGCTTTAAATAGCAAACTCGATGCCCGAGTGGTGGAATTGGTAGACACAAGGGATTTAAAATCCCTCGACTAACAAGTCGTGCCGGTTCAAGTCCGGCCTCGGGCACCACTTTTAATTATCCTACCAAGATAATTGAGAGTTAGATAAAATATTAATGAAAAGTTTAACGCGGCACTAGCTCAGTTGGTAGAGCGCGACCTTGCCAAGGTCGAGGTCACGAGTTCGAGCCTCGTGTGCCGCTCCAAATTATTTGGAAGCGTTAAGGCGGAATGGCAGAGTGGCCATGCAGCGGATTGCAAATCCGTCCACCTCGGTTCGACTCCGGGTTCCGCCTCCATTTAATTACTCCACATGCTTTAAATAGCAAACTCGATGCCCGAGTGGTGGAATTGGTAGACACAAGGGATTTAAAATCCCTCGACTAACAAGTCGTGCCGGTTCAAGTCCGGCCTCGGGCACCACTTTTACTAAAGTCCTTTTAGTAAATTAAATACTCCCTATTTTTAAATAAACATCCATTTTTTATATAACAATCACTTTGTTTATGTTTTTGCCTATTCCTTAAAGATTAATAGCAATTGGCTTAATCAAGTGACTAATTTTGAGGCAGACAATCGTGCTTAAAGCAAAGCATACGTATTGTTACACGTTAGCGTTAGTTGATTAAACCTACATTACTTTTCCTATATCCCTTTGCTGCTGCCGTCTAAATCCAATTCAGTTCATCAATCAATTTTGCATACATGCGCGACTACCTGATGATATAAACTTGATAGCTAAAGGTGTAACTAATAGCGCTTGGTTATTATGCGCTGATATGTGCGCTCTATTTATTTAAAACAACGTGTTTTAGAGGTGTATTGCCAAAGCTAAACAGTTTGATAATTAAATACGGTCGTTAATGTATTAGCTGAAGTGTAGGTAAGGGAGGAAATAAAGTGCAAAGCAAAGCGACACAAGGCCGCTTTGCTAAAGTACATAATGCTATAACTTTGTTTGTGCTTTATAAATAGGGTATTCGCTCATTAAACCTTGAATAAGCGCCACGCACATTAAAATAAGCACAATTGAGAAAGGTAACGCAGTGGTTACTACTCCCGATTGCAAGGCCTGCAAGGCTTGAGAGCCACCTACCCACAGTAATACGGCGGCTATTGCCCCTTCAATCGATGCCCAAAATATACGTTGTGGTACCGGCGCATCAATTTTTCCGCCAGCGGTTATGCCATCTATTACAAGTGAGCCAGAATCAGAAGAGGTGATAAAAAATACTAAAACAAGCACAATTGAGATCACACTAATAAGGCCACTAAGCGGAAGCTGCTCATAAACCTGAAATAGCGTCACAGAGATATCGGTTAACCCGTTTTGCCCAAGTGGGCCAACTTTATCGATAATTTGTGAAATCGCTAAATTACCAAATACCCCCATCCACACTAAGCTTAATAGTGTTGGCAGGCCAATGACGACTAATAAAAATTCTCGCACGGTACGGCCTCTAGAAACGCGGGCAATAAACATTCCTACAAACGGCGACCACGATATCCACCATGCCCAATAAAATACTGTCCAGGCATGCATCCAGTCTTCATCTTCACGGCCAAACGGATTACTAAGCGGAACCATATGTTCTACATATGCACCAAAGGTAAACCATATTGCTGTGATTGAGTCACTAAAAGTAAGCGATATTATGGCTACAAGTAAAATAAATGCACATATAAGATTGATGTTACTAAGTACCTTTACACCCCCTTCAATGCCTTTAATAACAGAAACAATAGCAATACAGGTAACGAGTGCTATAACTGTAATTTGAAAAGCGGTACCGTAGTCTGTGCCCATTAAATAATTAATACCACTTGTTGCTTGCTGTGCCCCTAAACCAAGAGACGTTGCTAAACCAAAAAGCGTAGAGAGTACAGCAAGTATATCAATAACATGACCCAGCCAACCCCAAGCACGATCGCCAAATAAGGGATAAAACACGGAGCGTATAGATAACGGAAGGCCTTTATTGTAAGCAAAAAACGCTAAGCTAAGTGCAACAATGCCATAAATTGCCCAACCATGTAAGCCCCAGTGATACATGGTGGCGCCCATGGCTAAAGAGTGAGCTTCTGGGGTATTTGGCTCTGCGTTCATTGGCATTAAGTACCAATCAGTATAATAGGCAGCGGGCTCTGCAACACCCCAAAACAGTAAACCTATCCCCATTCCTGCGGCAAATAACATTGCCAGCCATGAGAGATAACCATGTTCAGGTTTTGCATCAACACCCCCTAAGCGAATTTTACCAAGAGGGGAGAGCGCAAGTGCAAAGCAAAATAATACGAAACCATTAGCAATCAACATGAAGTAGCTATCAAATTTATTGATAATGGCATCTTTAGTTGAGGTAAGTGCTTCCCTGACCACTTCAGGGTCAAGCAATAAGGTAAGGGCAACAAATAGTATGACTAAAAATGCGCTTATTCCAAACACTGGGTTATGAACATCAAACCCCCATTTTTGTACGTTATCTTGACCTACCTGATAATCGGTAGTGTCAATACTGTATTTGTTCAATTGGTCATCCATCATGACTCCTTTATATTATAGATAACAAACTTCAATTTTATAGTACGTAAGTAAATCAAAAAGCGCCTATTACTGATATTTAATTATGGTATATATCTCTGAAATACATTAATAAATTTTTATATAGTTTGAAAGGCAAAAAAAAGCGAGCTAATGCTCGCTTAATAATTTTTTAATTTAGCGTTACTTCCACGCGTTTGGATCAACCTCTTTGGCAAGCTTAGGGTGCTTGTCTTTGTCAAACGTAGGTAATACACCTTGCTTGTTTTGCGCGTTGTAATCTTTTGATAACCACACAACAACGCCTGAAAGCATAAACAGTGCAACCACGTTTACAATAGCCATTAGGCCCATAGAAATGTCAGCAAGTGTCCAAATAATACCTAGTTCACCAATGGCACCAAACATAACCATACCTAATACAAGTAATCTAAATATAAACATTCCTTTAGTAGAGTTGTGCTCTAAAAACATTAGGTTTGTTTCGGCATATGAGTAATTCGCGACAATAGAGGTAAATGCAAAAAACAAAATGGCAATGGCAATAAAGTAAGTACCCCAGTCACCTACGTGCTCTTGTAGTGCAGCTTGCGTTAACTCTATTCCCAATACACCCGATTCAGGCACAAGTTGATTAGACAGTAAGATTAATGAGGCAGTAGCTGTACAGATCACAATAGTATCTATAAATACACCTAGCATTTGCACATACCCTTGCGAGGCTGGGTGCGGTGGATAAGGTGTTGCCGTTGCTGCGGCATTGGCTGCGCTACCCATACCGGCTTCGTTCGAAAACAAACCGCGCTTAATACCTTGGATCATAGCTTGCGTTACACCATAGCCAATTGCACCGGCGCCTGCTTGCTCTAAACCAAAAGCACTTTTTATTATAAGTACAATAACATCAGGTAGGGCAGTAAAGTTAATCGCGCATACATATATAGCAACTAGCAAATAGGCAAGCGCCATAAATGGAACAACCATTTCGGCAAAACGTGATATTGTTTTTAATCCACCAAAAATAATAATGCCTGAGCCAATTACAAGTGCAATGCCTACTATATACTTAGGTACATCAAACGCTACTTCGAATGCGGCAGCAATAGAGTTTGACTGTACAGCATTAAATACCAGGCCAAAGGCTAAAATTAAGCATAATGAAAACAACACACCCATCCAGCGCTTGCCTAAACCACGCTCCATATAATAAGCAGGGCCACCTCTAAAGTTGCCATCAGCGTCTTTAGTTTTATAAGCTTGCGCTAACGTACTTTCTGCAAAGCTAGTTGCCATACCTATTAAAGCAATCAGCCACATCCAAAATATAGCCCCAGGGCCACCTAAATAAAGTGCCACGGCAACACCGGCCATATTACCTGTTCCAACACGCGCCGCTAAAGAAGTACAAAAAGCCTGAAAAGAAGAAATCTCATCTCCACCACATTTACGTGAGCCAAACATAACTTTAAACATATGGGGGAATTGTACAAATTGAATAAAGCCTAACCGAATGGTAAAAAAGACACCTGCTGCTATTAATAAGTAGACGAGAACTTGGCCCCAAAGTAAGGCACTTATACTATTTATTATATCTGTCATGAATACTACCTAAGTACATGAGTTGAAAAAGTGCTGGCAACTTACCATAACAAATCAAAAGAGTTTAGTTTTAAAAGCAAAAAAGCAGTCTTATCCACAGGCTTTTGTGGGTAACATGTGTTTTTAATGTGGGGTTCTTATGGGTATAAATTAAATGCAATTTTATTCAATAAAACGCTTGCGTATAAAACGTTTCTCCCTATAATGCGACCCCACTGAGACGGCAGAGCAGGCAACGCTTAGCGAGGCAAGCAAACCACTTAGTAAGTCGAGTAAAACTTAGCTTTAAAAACTTTCAAGTTTAACAAAATTAAGTGTTGACAAAAAAATAGGAAAGCGTAAGATGCGCAGCCCTAGCGAGATAAAGTTTAACGCTTTAATCGCAACGTTCTTTAACAATATAAAGC
>Ga0160421_1000110_pt1 | contig 43187 bp, 43 predicted proteins | sample TAMARWmetagpilot_FD_108195 | JGI IMG/M metagenome (GOLD analysis project Ga0160421, IMG submission 108195) | Phycosphere-associated microbial communities from TAMU algal ponds, Corpus Christi, Texas, USA - TAMU ARW-7 10/27 metagenome pilot | ecosystem: Engineered > Artificial ecosystem >... | reverse complement strand
CCACCCTGGCAAGAAAACTTCAAATCTTTTCACCAGCTTCCAAATATTTTCTATTTTCAATGATTTAAGCGTCTGCCGGTAAGCTTCAAATCAACAATTTTTTGTATTTGGATGGAAGTTTCACCCGAGAAGATTTTTCATCCCAAAGAACATTTTTATCAGCAAGATTTTTCATTCCAAGGCGTTTACTGGCTTTTAAGGATCCGTGACGATTTAAGCCTTTACTGATAAGCATCAAATTAACAGGTTTTCACGCTTTTACGACCAAGTTTCCTTAGGCGGGGGGGGAATTCGACCCTCAATAAGAAAGTCCCCTTTCTTTGTAATGTAAACGTTTTCCTCTGGAATACAAGCAAATCTTTTCAAACAATTAACTCAATCGGTAGAGTATCTTGCTTACAACGAGAAGGTTAGCGGTTCGACCCCACTATTGTTTAAAATTTGCTCCAGACTTGTAAAAAAAGTCTTTGTCGTCTAGAGGTTAGGACATTGCCTTTTCACGGCAAGAACATGGGTTCAAGCCCCATTAAAGATATAATTGCTTCAATTGAGGAAGGATGTCGGTAATTGGCAACCAGCTGGGCTCATTCCCCGGATATTGTAAGTTCGAATCTCACTTCTTCCAAAGCTTTAGTTTAAAAAAATATTTATAAAAGAAAAATGGCTGAGAGGTTTATAGCGAAGATCTGCTAAATCTTTATACAGGAACAGCTTGTATCGTGGGTTCAAATCCCACTTTTTCTAACATAATTATGTATTTATTGGTAGTTTTTTTATCCGCAATCGGTTCTTGTTTCGCCGGATTATTCGGTAAACATTTAGGACCTTTAGGCTCTATATTCGTAACAACTAGTTGTCTGTTTTTATCTCTTTTTATTTCTTTTTTTATATTTTATGAAGTAGCTCTATCTAACTCCGTTGTTTACATAAAGCTAACGACATGGATTAGCTCTGAAGTATTGCATGTGGATTGGGGTTTTATGTTTGATAGTCTTACAGCAACTATGTGCATTGTAGTTATTTCGATCTCTTTTTTAGTACATTTGTATTCTGTAGAATACATGTCGCACGACCCACATTTGCCAAGATTCATGTCTTATTTATCTTTATTTACTTTTTTCATGTTAATTTTAGTAACCGCAGATAATTTTATTCAAATGTTTGTGGGTTGGGAAGGTGTCGGTCTGTGTTCTTATTTGCTGATAAATTTCTGGTTTACAAGAATACAAGCGAATAAAGCTGCTATTAAGGCTATGATCATAAACCGGATCGGGGATTTCAGTCTGTTAATTGGAATCATATTAATTTTTGCAAACTACAAATCAGTTGATTATGCTACAGTAGCAATATTGTCGCCTTTTTTCAAAAATAGCAGTGCAAGTTTTTTAAATTTCAATTTAGAGTTGTTAACTACGATAGGAATTTTTTTATTTTTAGGTGCCGTCGGTAAATCCGCCCAGCTAGGATTGCACACATGGTTACCTGATGCTATGGAAGGTCCTACCCCTGTTTCTGCATTAATTCATGCTGCTACTATGGTGACGGCAGGCGTCTTTTTAATCGTTAGAAGTTCGTTTATTTATGAACACACGTTTTCTGTCTTAGAGTTCATCGCCATTTTAGGGGCAACAACATCTTTGTTCGCATCGACTACCGGACTATTACAAAACGATTTGAAACGAGTAATTGCTTATTCGACATGTAGTCAATTGGGGTATATGGTTTTCGCTTGCGGTTTATCTAACTATTCCGTAAGCGTGTTTCATTTAAGTAACCATGCTTTTTTTAAAGCTTTGCTTTTTTTAAGCGCAGGTTCTGTGATCCATGCAGTAAATGATGAACAAGACATGAGAAAAATGGGCGGCCTAAAAAATTTAGTCCCATTTACCTACTCTACAATGATTATAGGCTCTTTGACGCTAATGGGTTTTCCTTTTTTAGCAGGTTTTTACTCAAAAGATTTGATACTCGAAGTGGCTTATGGCAAATATAACTCAACAGGACATTTTTGTTACTTTTTAGGTACGACGGGGGCTTTTTTAACTGCCTTTTATTCAATAAGATTAATTTATTTAACTTTTTTATCGAAGCCCACAGGTTTTAAAAAAACGATTTGTTGTGCTCTTGATTCAGGTCAAAGCATTTGCATTGCTTTAGGTTGTTTAGCCATTTTAAGTCTATTTATTGGCTACCTCACCAAAGATCTTCTAGTCGGTTTAGGCAGTGACTTCTTCGGAAATGCCATTTATGTCAGTGTAAAAAATTTAAACATGTTCGACGCTGAATTTATTCCTTCTTTTTACAAAACTTTGCCCGTAAGTTTAAGCTTATGTGGGCTTCTTCTGGGATTTGTTTTATATAACTTTAAATCTAAAGAGTTGTTTTTACTAAAAATTTCGGATTTTGGTAAAAAATATTATAGCTTTTTAAATCGAAAATGGTTCTTCGATAAAATCTACAATAATTGTCTAGGCCAAGTTTTTTTTAGGTTCGGCTACTCCACCAGTTACAAATTTATTGATAGGGGTATTTTTGAAACTTTAGGACCAACTGGTTTGTCTTTAGTTTCTTTAAGGATTGCATCTAATTTACACAAAACACAAACGGGCTATCTTTACCACTACACGCTTGCAATTTTAATTGGTCTGACGTTATTTATAAGTATTCGACAAATGTTATTTTTCATGGAACATTTGTTAGATTACCGTCTTTATGTTTTCATTTTCGCGCTAGCTTTTTTTTCAACAAATCAAAAAGAAAGAATCTAAAAGAGTCAGTTAAGACCCCTAGATTTTTGGTGGATATAACTCAGTTGGTAAGAGTATTAGGTTGTGGTTCTAAGAGTCACAGGTTCAAATCCTGTTATTCGCCGTTTGTTTTGTTATTAAAAAGTTTTTTCTGCATTAAATGAATCCCTAAACATCAAAACTAAAAATGGACGTTTAATAACGAAAAATTGTAGGTGAGTAGTTTTTTTGCTGAGAACCTCGATTTTCCATTTTATGGGAGACCAAATTTCGTTTGATTGAAGTTTATTTTAATCGTTGATTAAAATATATAAACTTAGTGAATTGAACCATCTAAGTAACTAAGGAAAAAATCAACAGAGATATTGTAAGTAGCGGCGAGCGAACGCGGTAAAAAGGCTATAGAATTTTCAATCATACTTAATATTTAAATAGCCGTAGAAGGAGAAAGCCCTGTAAGGTGAAAAATTTGAAAATTTAAAAAAGTAAATTGATGCATGTTATGCGTTGATTGAATATTGGGGTACCATCCTCAAAGTCTAAAAGTTTTGATGCTTGATAGTGAATTAGTACTGTGAAGGAAAGGTGAAAAAGAATTCATGAAAATTGAAAAGACATTGAAATTTAATGCTAACAAGCAGTTAGAGCTCTTTATTACGAGTGACAACGTATCTTTTGTATAATAGATCAACAAGTTTATTTTAGTGGCGAGCTTACGCAAATTAAAAAGTGCAGGCACAAAGAAATTAAGTTCTAAAATGTTAAATGTAGTCTCTAAAATAAAACCCGAAACTGAGTGATCTAACCATGGGCAGGTTGAATTTGAAGCGGTAACGCTCATCGGAGGGCCGAACTCGTGTATGTGGAAAAATATTGAGATGACCTGTGGTTAGGAGTGAAAGGCTAATCAAACTCAGAGATAGCTGGTTTTCTGCGAAATCTATTTAAGTAGAGCGTTTAAAATTCTTCATTTTGAGGTAGAGCTCTCGATAAGCGATGGGAATGAAAATTTTACTGAATTTAGTGAAACTTCGAATACAAAATAAAATGTTTTAAGCAGACAGACTATGAGTGCTAAGATTCATAGTCAAGAGGGAAACAGCCCAGACTGATGGTTAAGGTCCTTGAAAGTGATTAAGTGGTAAAAACGTATAAAAACTCTGACAACCAGTAGGTCAGCTTAGAAGCAGCTAGCTTTTAAAGAGTGCGTAATTGCTCACTGGTCTAGTTTTTTCGCGTTGAAAATGTAGAGGGACTTAAATTACTTGCCGAAATTGTAGATTTAAGTCAATGATCTTAAATGGTAGCAGAACGTTCTGTAAATTTAAAAAGGTTTATGGTGATATAAACTGAAGAAATCAGAAGTGAGAATGTTGATATGAGTAGCGATAAACAATGTGGAAAACATTGTCGCCTTAAGTCTGAGGTTTCCAAATCAAGGTTAATCCGTTTTGGTGTAGTTAATCGGTCTCTAAGAAAATTAAACGAAAGTTTATTTTGATGGGTAAGAAATTATTAATTTTATATTTTTTATAAGTGACAAAACATTAATAATATATTTATTTTATGGTTTGAATGAATGTTTTATAGTCTTTTCAAGAAATAGCTTTAAAAATTAAAACCGTACTTAAACCGACACAGGTGGACAAATTTAGTAAATTAAGGCGCTTGAGAGAATTGCGTTGAAGGAACTCGGCAAAATGACTTCGTAACTTCGGGATAAGAAGTAACTTTATTAGGGTAACCTTACAAAGTTGTCACAGAATCGGGGACAGCGACTGTTTATTAAAAAGTGCGACCAGAAAAGCTGAATAAAGCAATACGTCTGAAATGACGTTTTCTTTTCCAATTGAGATGAGTCTACTAGGATATGCTACTATTGGTAACAATGTAGTGTAAAGCTTCTAGAACAATGTACTTCCTCATCATAGTCAGATTGATGAAAAACCTGTATAATTTATTATACACGTAGAGGGCTAGACTAGAATTATATGTTTAACGAAAGTGAATCTTCCACTATTAGGCCTCGTGAAAACAGCGTCTCGAAACTGAACTGATACGAGATTTTGTAGTTGGCGTTCCGTCCTTTTTATGCGGTACGCAGTTGGACACATGACTATCGGGGTAGATGAGAAAACTAAGTAATTCAATTGTGTTTTATTCGGAACTGGGTAAGCCCTTATTCCTCCTAACTTTTAAGAAGGTGGTATTGTCGCAAGACAATATATCAGAATGGGGGTAAAAGAGTTTGGAAAAAGCGAATGCTGAAGTGTAATGTTTCAGACAAAATCTGGATCTAGTGTCCTATGATTTGACTCGAAAGGGTGTTCACTTCCAAATGGCTAACTTTATTTATTGCCAAAGATTGTTATATGAATTTGAAATTACTATCAAGTTATTTCAAATTCAAGATGTAATTGTCACTAGACACATCGTCTGTAAAGGATTAAACTCCTTTGATCCAGAAAATTCAACGTACTTCGAGAAAAGAATCGCCAGCGGTTCTAAAAGAAATATCCTTTTGGGTAAATAACGTATCAACCTTCTAAAGAAACAAAAGGGTATCTGTCCGGTATGTGGTGGTATTTTAAGAGATAATATGCATGAAGACCTAAAAGTTCCCCATATTCTTCCTAGGAAAGAACGAGGTTCTGACAAACTTTCAAATTTATTATTTTTACACAAAACCTGCCATCAACAGATAATGTACTCTAAGAATGGACACTTGAAAGCGGTATGGAGAGAACAAAGAATAATCAAATAAAATTCCGGAATTCCTCTGTGCGAAGAGGCTCAAGCCGTATGACGGGAAACTGTCACGTACGGTTTAAAGCGGGGGAAAGTCCGAGAGAACCTACCTATCGCAATCACAGGTCTCTGCGAATTTGAAAAAAGATGTATTGAGGCTGACGCCTGCCCAGTGCTGCAAGATTAAAGGAAAGGGTCATTTGGCTCTAACCCTAAACCCCAGTAAACGGCGGCTGTAACTTGACGGTCCTAAGGTAGCGAAATTCCTTGGCATTTAATTGGTGTCCTGCATGAATGGCGTAACGACTGTCCCACTGTCTCCAGCACAAACTCAGCGAAATTGAATTTTCCGTGAAGATGCGGAATACTTGCGGCCAGACGGAAAGACCCTGTGCACTTTTACTACAGTTATACATTGTGCTAAAAAATTTTATGTGTAGCATAAGTGGTTGTTGTTTTGATTAAGTAAATAATGAAAGTAACCTTTCACGTAAGTGAATAGATTAAACTAAAATGAAATACCACTCTTAAAAGTTTTTATCACTAATTTGTCAAGACAGTTTATAATGGGTAGTTTGACTGGGGCGGTCGCCTCCAAAAAAGTAACGGAGGCGTACAAAGGTAAGTTTAAGTTGAAAAACATCGATTCGTAAGCGCAATAGTAAATACTTGCTTGACTGCAAGATTGACAAATCGAACAGGGACGAAAGTCAGTTATAGTGATCCGATGATTTTGGGTGGAAACGATCATCGCTCAACGAATAAAAAGTACGCCAGGGATAACAGGCTAATCATTCTCTAGAGACCTTATCGACGGAATGGTTTGGCACCTCGATGTTGGATTATCGCATCCTGGAGCTGTAATCGGCTCCAAGGGTTTGGCTGTTCGCCAAGGAAGGCGGTACATGATCTGAGTTTAGAACGTCGTAAGACAGTTTTGTCCCTATCTACCGCAGGTGTTGAAAACTGAAAGGATTAAACCTTAGTACGAGAGGACCGGGAAAAGCGAATCTCTGGTAAATCGATTGTTAGACCAATAGCATCGTCGAATAGCTAAATTCGTAATAAATAATTACTGAAAGCATCTAAGTGAGAAATTAACCTTAAAACTAGTTTTCCAACAAATGTAGAAGATGACTACATTGATAGACTTAGAGTGTATGAATTGTAAAGTTTTTAGCTTGGAAGCACTAAAAAATTAAAGGATTAAAACTTTTTAATCTTACAAATGCGCTAAGTAACGAAAATCGTTTTTTTCCTTAGATTTTAATTCAATTTAGCTTAACTTTTGATATTAATGTTTTGAGTTATAATATTATGAGTTTTATCCTAGCTCAGAATGAACGCTAATAGTATGCTTAACACATGCAAGTTAAACGAAAATTATTTTGTAGCGAACGGGTGAGGAATAGACAGAATGCTACCTTTTAGTTTAGAACAAAAATATTCTTTAGAGTGTTTGAATACTGAATAAAACAAAAAGGGTTAGCTTTTTAAAAAAGTGGATTCCGCTAAAAGATGGGTCTGTGTAGGATTAGGTAGTTGGTAAATTTAACAGCTTACCAAGCCAATGATCCTTAGTTGGTCTTAGAGGACGATCAACCACACTGGAACTGAAACAAGGTCCAGGCTGAGTAGTCGGCCAGCAGTGAGGAATATTGGAGTGCGACCTGTTTAAAAACGAAGTTAAAATTAACGAATTTTTATGTATTGGCATTATGCCGTACAAACTGTGAAATCTTGGGAACTATAAGTTCTCCCTTTAGTAGATAATACGAGGAAAAGCTTAACCCACATATAGAGAATGGTTATCAAAATATGAAGCTGGGTTAAATGAGGTGAAGAATTAAAAGAGATCTGATTCGACGAACTGCTAGCAAGTGTGTTAGATTAGTTGACGCAAGAAAGTTGTATCAAAACGCCGTAATTCCTTAAGCAGGGGGATAATATCTCTTTTTCCATTAGGAGCAGTCCCTGCAGGTCGAAACATCGACACGAGCACAAAACGTATGAGGTCCTGCCATTAGCCACTCATTATCTACACGTAGCTCCGGCGCAGAGCAACCAACTCCTAACACAAAAAGGTTTTATGGAACAGGGTAAATTTTGATACTTTTCTTTATTAAAGACACGGTTACCAGCCTTATGGGTATCAAGACAGAGGATTTAGTAAAAAGCGAATGTTTTTGTGTAATGCAGAAAATATGCTCACTTACTAACTAATTTTAAAAGAATTATATTTCGGGTAACGTATCAAAAATTCTGAGTAAACAAAACAGATGTTGTAATTTGTGTAAACTGCTTTTTTTCCCTACAGATACAGTAGAGCGTGACCATACCGTCTTTTCTATCTAAAAAAGAAAGCTGTAAACTAAACAACATGCAACTTTTGAATGGCAATGGATCGCGAAATGATGTAAAATTAGAGGAGCCGTATGATAAGGGAACTTTCACGTACGGTTTTGAAGCAGGAGCATTAAAGAGGTTTAATGTTTACTGTAACCAATGAACGAAAGTTTGATCCAGCAATGCTATTTGAATGAAGACGGCTTTTTTTAGTTGTAAAGTTTTTTCGTTAAGAATGATAATGACATTATTTAAAGAAGTTTAGTCCCGGCCAATACTCGTGCCAGCAGCCGCGGTAATACGGGAGGGGCGAGCGTTATTCAACGTAACTGGGCGTAAAGGGTCCGTAGACTGTAAAATAAGTTACTTGTTAAATCTTAAAGCCCAACTTTAAACAAGCTTGTAATACTGTTTTACTTGAGTTTTATACAGAAAAGTAGAATTTTATACGTAAGGGTAAAATCTAAAGATATATAAAGGAATACCAGTAGCGAAGGCGACTTTTTAGTAAAAACTGACGTTGAGGGACGAAAGTGTGGGTAGCAAATAGGATTCGATACCCTCGTAGTCCATACTGTAAACTCTGAGTGCTGTAATTTAATGTGAACATAGATGGAATTAACTCTTTGTGAGGTAGAATCTTCAAATAGTTCATTTAGATTTTAAAGCTAACGCCGTAAGCACTCCGCCTGAGGAGTACGACCGCAAGGTTGGAACTCAAAGGAATTGACGGGGGCTAATACTAGTGGTGGAGCATGTGGTTTAATACGATACTCCGCGCAAAACCTTACCAATCTTTGACATGAAAATCGAATTTGACATTGCGCTTTGTAATGTCAATAGGATATTTACACAGGTGTTGCACGGCTGTCGTCAGCTCGTGTCGTGAGATGTTTGGTTAAGTCCTTAAACGAGCGCAACTCTTATCTTTAATTTCAAAGTTACTTATTTTTCAAAAACCGCAGATTTTTGAAAAAAGCTTTAAAGACACCACCAATGAGAAGTTGGAGGAAGGTGAGAACCAAGTCAAGTCAATGTGACCCTTATAGATTGGGCTACACATGTGCTACAATGAAAATTACAGAAAGTTACAAAAAATCGAATTTTTAGTTAATCTCCAAAAATTTTCTCAGTTCGGATTGTATGCTGAAACTCGCTTACATGAAGCCGGAATCACTAGTAATCGCGCATCACAATGTCGCGGTGAATATGTCACTTGGCCTTGTACACACCGCCCGTCACATGCAGAAAACCGGTTTTGCTTGAAAATTTAATTTAGTTAAGTTGATTGAAAAATTGATAATTTGGATGAAGTCGTAACAAGGTAGCTGTACGGGAACGTGTAGCTGGAAAAAATGAAATTACGGTCAGTTAAAGTTACAAAACCTTTTTAAATTTAAATGTATCCAAAGAAAATATTTGCCTGAAATCGCTCCAGAACTCAAGCGTATATTAAAAAAGTACCCTAAAATACTGCTAGAATTGCGGGAATCTTTTGATTCTTTTTTAATTGTTTTATATTTTGACTGGTTAGATTTTAAAGAATTGTCAATTTTTAAGAGTTCAAGTCTCTTTTTCATGGATACTTTTATAATGGTTGGTGCAAATGTATTATTTTACTTCTTTTCAATTTTTTTAGTAATTAGTGCCGCTATCGTGGTTTTTTCGCAACACCCTATATTTTCTCTTTTGTTTTTAGTTTTAAGTTTTTTAACGTCTTCGTTTATACTGTTTTTATTGGAATGCGAGTTTTTAGCGTTACTTTTTGTGCTAGTATATGTGGGAGCGATTGCTGTTTTATTTTTATTTGCTATCATGATGTTGGAGTTCAAACTTCATAATTTAGCAAAAACTTTAACAAAATATATTCCAGCAGGTATCTTTTTCGGCATTTTTTCATTCTTCCCTCTCTTTCAACAAGTGTCTAACCAATTTAGAACTAATTTTCATTCAGATAGCTTCTATTTCAATAAATACACGAACTGGTTAGATTTAATTGACGCAACAACTGATGTAGTGGTTTATGGGCAGATCTTGTATTCTTATTTTGTCTTACAATTTTTATTTGCAGGATTAATTTTATTAGTAGTATTAATTGGCGTGGTCTACTTAACGAATAACTGGAATAATCAAAAAGTCACGGACCAAGCAATTTTCAAACAACTCTCTCGAACCTTCAAATTAAATAAGTTGTAACTTAATTAATGTTATTAAAACCTTTCAATACAAGTTTATATAGCGTAGTATTTTTACAGTCATTCACTGTATTTCCAGAGCATTTTATAGCTATTAGCGCAGCGTATATATTAATTGTAGCCTCACTTATCGTATATAAAAATTACAGTATAACGATAGAAAAAGCTCTTGGCGAGTGTTTGGGTTTAATTTTAGCAATGACTTGCTATTTAATTTCAAATGATGAATTACTGGGGTTAAACATTTTAAGTCTTCATAATGCGATAGTTAATGACTATTTAGGACTTTTCACTAAATTTACGGTTTGTTTCTTTTCATCAACTTACTTTTTCTTAACGGCGGAATCTTTTAAAGAACAGCGTTTAACCGCTTTTGAGTACCTATTAGTTCTATTGTTTGCGGTGTTAGGTCTTATACTATTGTGTAGCAGTAATGATTTATTAACCGCTTATTTGGCAATTGAATTAACCAGTCTAGCATCTTACATTTTAGCATCTTTTCGGAAAACATCTAATTATTCTATTGAGGCGGGTATTAAGTATTTCATAACCGGTGCAGTTTCATCAGCGTTTTTTTTGTTAGGTAGTTCTATTTTATACGCGGTAAGTGGGTCAATTCATGTCGTAGATTTGTGGGATTTATTTACTGACTCTTGTGAAACTGGGCTAGGTTTAACAAATCAGTTTAGCCTACTTATAAATAATAGTAACAATTTAGCTTTTCGCTCCGAAACCCAAGATGTTTTTTTTTCATCCATCCTAAACCAGTGCAACTCCAATTTACTGGAAATTGGTTTAACCTTTGTTTTGTTTAGTTTATTCATCAAACTTGCGTTAGCTCCTTTTCATTTCTGGTCTTTAGATGTATATGAAGGATCTCCTACCAGTTCTACCTTTTTTTTCGCCGTGCTTACTAAGTTAAGTTTGTTTGTATTTTTAACACGTTTATGCTATACAGCTTTTTTTCCATTGATAGATTGTTGGCAGTTTTACTCTCTGTGGGTTGGGGTATTCAGTGTTTTTGTTGGATCTTTCGGTGGTTTAAAACAAAGAAAATTAAAAACATTATTAGCTTACAGTTCTACAAGTCATATGGGTTACTCATTACTTGCTTTCAGTAGTGGGCATGTGCTTGGAATTAGAATGCTTTTATTTTATTTAATTATCTATATGATTGCAGGAGCTTGTACTTGGTTTATCATACTTCTTTTAAGAGTAAAAAGACAAAAAGTGATTTTCAAGTATACAAAAGAACTAGGAGATCTTGTTTTGCTGAATAAATCTAATGCTGGGTTAGCTCTCAGTTTAGCTGTAACTATGTTTTCAATCGCAGGTCTGCCTCCGTTAATCGGTTTTTTTGCAAAGATGGGAATCTTTTTATCTCTTTTACAATTCAAAACTTACACAATTCCCTTGTTAGTAATTCTTTGTAGCGTGGTTTCTACTTTTTACTACATTCGAATCGTTAAAGTGCTATACTTTGAAAATCTGCTAGTTGGAAAACTTTATCACCCTTTGTCTACTAACAAAACTATCATACTAAGTTTTTTACTACTTTCCCTTGTACTTTTATTTATAAATCCAAATTTTTTATTTCTTTTAGTTTTTGAAGTTGTTATTGAATCTTTCAGCGTAACAGATGAGCTTTAGTTAGGGTGGAATAGTTCAGCTGGTTAGAACGTCGGAATCATAATCCAAATGTCGGGGGTTCGAGTCCCTTTTCCATTAGCTACAGTTTATCGCATTTTTAGCTCAGTTGGATAGAGCAGTAGTTTTCTAAACTGATAGTCATAGGTTCGAATCCTGTAAAGTGTAAAATAGGTAATGTCATTATACGCACACGTTAAAAATCTATTAATTTATATCTTTTTATTTCCGATTATTGGCAGTTTATTTTTATCACTTATACCAGCAAGTGAAGAAAAGTTTATGAGAGTTGTAGCTTTAAATGTTACAGGGCTTTCTTTTACAGGTTGTTTACTTTTATTCGGGTTTTTTCACAAAGGAACTGGAGCGTTTCAGTACGTTTTGCAGTACCCTTGGTTTTTAGGCTTAAACTTAAATTTAACTTTAGGAGTTGACGGTATTTCTATCTTTTTTTTGCTTCTTACAACTTTATTAATACCGTTGTGTATTTTAGCTAGCTGGAACAGTGTTAAATCCAGTCTAAAAGAGTTTTTAATCACTTTTTTAGTCTTAGAATTTTTTTTAATTGGCGTTTTCTGTACTCTTGACCTTGTATTTTTTTACATATTTTTTGAAAGCGTTCTAATTCCGATGTTTTTGATTATTGGTATTTGGGGTTCGCGTGAAAGAAAGGTTTTAGCATCCTACTATTTTTTTTTATACACTTTATTTGGTTCGGTTTTAATGTTATTGTCCGTTTTATACATTTATTGGCAAGTAGGGACTACTGATTACCAACTTCTTTTAGCTTTCTCATTTTCTGAACAAGAACAGAAATTTTTGTGGTTTACTTTTTTTTTGGCTTTTGCTAGCAAAATTCCCATGATTCCCGTGCACTTATGGTTACCCGAAGCGCACGTAGAAGCTCCAACAGCTGGCTCGGTAATTCTAGCTGGAGTTCTTTTAAAGCTGGGAACTTATGGCTTTATCCGTTTTTCTTTACCACTTTTTCCCCAAGCATCCTTTTTTTTCACTCCGCTAGTTTATGCTATATCCGCGAGCGGAGTTGTTTACACATCTTTTACTGCAATTCGTCAGACAGACTTTAAGCGAATCATCGCTTATACATCAATTGCTCATATGAATCTAGTTATTCTAGGAGTTTTTAGTTTTAATACGATAGGCATTGAAGGGGCTATTTTTCAGAGTCTCAGCCATGGTTTTGTGGCGAGCGCTTTATTTTTAATTATTGGTGTAGTTTACGATAGATATCGAACTAGAATCGTAAGGTACTATGGAGGACTTACTTCCGTAATGCCGATCTACGCAACAATTTTTCTTTTTTTCACTATGGCTAATATTAGTTTTCCCGGGACTAGTAGTTTTGTAGGCGAGTTTTTAATTTTAACAGGTTCTTTCAAAGTAAATACAATAATTACAATTTTAAGCGCAATGAGTATAATCATTGGAGGGGCTTATTCATTGTGGTTATTTAATCGAATTGTTTACGGTAATTTGAAAACTCAGCATACAAATACTTTTTTAGACATCAGCGCCCGCGAGTTCCTAATTTTTCTACCTTTAATTTCAGGAACATTTATTATGGGAATTTACCCGGACATTTTCTTAAACCCCATTCATATGAGTGTTAATATTATGATTGAGCTATTATATTTTTAATGGTCTACTTATTTGGGTCCGAATTGCCCGACAATAAGTCCATTTTTTTTTCTTTGCGGTATGCTTATGGGATTGGAAAAGGAAATTCCTCTTCACTTTGTAAAAAATTAGGGTTTTCTAAAAATTTAAAGGTTAGAAATTTATCTAAGGAGCATATTAATAAATTAATCAAAATTATGGAGGTTTTGAAAATTGAAGTAGCAGGTGACTTAAAAAAATCAAAGTTATTAATTTCAAAAACTCTGGCTTCAATTAAATCCTACAGAGGTTTAAGGAAAAATCAAGGTTTGCCTGTCAGAGGCCAAAGAACACACACTAACGCCCGAACAGCTAGAAAACGAAAATTTTAAAAGCATATTTATGTTTAATTCAAAGCTACTAAATTCTTTAATTAAAAACAAAAAACATAGCAAGGTACTCGATAATTTGCTATTTAAAGAACAATTTAAATATTTAAGAACAACTCATACATATCATCTAGTAGATCCAAGTCCTTGGCCTCTTGTAGCCTCATTAGGTGCTTTTATGCTAACGACGGGAGGAGTTTTATATATGCACAAATTTATTGGGGGGTGGAATTTATTTATCAACGGGTTTTTTCTAATTCTTTATGTAATGTACACTTGGTGGAGAGATATTGTCAGAGAAGCTACATTTGAAGACCAACATACAATTGCTGTGCAAAAAGGACTTCGTTTAGGTATGATTTTGTTTATTGTTTCTGAGATCATGTTTTTCTTTGCATTTTTTTGGGCGTTCTTTCATTCTAGTATAGCACCTGCCCATACGATCGGAGGAGTTTGGCCGCCTAAAGCAATAAGCCTTATAAAGACCTTCACTGTCCCATTAACAAATACTTTTATTTTACTAGCTTCGGGAGTTACTATAACCTGGGCTCACCATGCTTTATTAGCAAGAGCAAAAAAACAGACTTTGGTAGCTTTACTTCTCACATTAATGTTAGCTGTTCTATTTACGGTTTTGCAAGGTTTAGAGTATGTTAATGCTCCTTTCAATATTAGCGATGGGATTTATGGTTCTTGTTTTTACTTGGCTACAGGTTTTCATGGCTTTCATGTTTTTATCGGTACTATTGCTTTATTCGTATCTTTTGTACGAATTGTTTTAAATCATTTCACAAACAAGCACCATTTTGGTTTTGAATCAGCAATATGGTACTGGCATTTAGTAGACGTTATATGGTTGTTTTTATTTATTAATGTTTACTGGTGGAGTAACAAATAACAACGGTTCCTTACAAACAGAATATTATTTTTATGCACATGTGTATGTTTGATAAAAAGCAACTAATGCAATTTTTAGAGAATTCTTCAGTGAAAAACGAATATTTAACGCTTTTATTCTATTTAGTATTCGCAGTTTTTCTAACCGTGTTAATTATCGGTTTATCGTATTTTTTAGTAAGGCAGAATCCAGATTCAGAAAAATTATCTGCATATGAATGTGGTTTCGAGCCTTATGAAGATACTAGGCATGTATTTGATATTAAATTTTGCGTCATTGGAATTTTATTCCTTATTTTTGACATAGAAATAATGTTCTTGGTTCCATGGTGCATTTCCATTTCTAAGCTAGACATATTAGGTTTTTGGTCTATGATTGATTTTTTAGTAGAATTGGGTATTGGGTTTTTTTATGTTTGGTATGTTGGCGCTTTAGATTGGGACTAAACAGATTTTATTCTAATGCTACAAATTTAAATGAATACAAATATTGCAAAAGTCATTATGAAGACACTTATCAATTCAAGTGCATGGTTAGGGGATGCGGCTGTAAGTTATCAGCTTGGGTTCCAAGATCCGGCTACTTCTACAATGGAAGGTATTTATTTATTCAACCTTCACTTATTATTTATCATTATTAGTATTGTGGTTTTAGTTGCATGGTTGCTTTTCGCTATTACAAAAAATTTTACTGAAATAGAAAATAGTACTGTTGCAACCTTCACTCACTCCAATGTTATTGAAATTATTTGGACCTCTATCCCGGCTTTAATTCTTTTAAGCTTAGCTTCTCCGTCATTTTCCTTATTGTATAGTTTAGATGAGATTTCTAATCCAGAACTGACATTAAAAATTTTAGGGCATCAATGGTATTGGAGTTATGAAATTTCAGATTTTAATTCATGCTCAGAAACAACTCAAAATTTAAAGTATTCGACTTATATGTTAACCAATGAATTTTTGAAAGAAAATAGTACGGTTGGTTTTTTTAGAGTTCTTGAAACTAATAAAAGAGTTGTGTTGCCAACAAATACTCATTTACGACTTCTTATTACTGCCGTAGATGTTCTTCATAGTTGGACCATCCCTTCGTTTGGGGTAAAAGTGGATGCTTGCCCAGGAAGACTAAACCAAGCAAATTTGTTTATCAAACGGTTTGGAGTTTTTTTTGGCCAGTGCAGCGAAATTTGCGGAGTAAACCATGGTTTTATGCCTATCGTCTTGTTAGCAATGCCGTCGGTTCAGTACCATTATTTAATTATGACTAATTTAGAATTTAATTAAATAGTAAAATCAAAAGCTTGTGGCTCAGCTGGTTAGAGCGTGCGCCTGATAAGCGCAAGGGCGGTAGTTCAAATCTACTTAGGCTTAATTATTTAAAAGTGAGTTTAAAAAAAAAAGAGGTAACGAAAAAAATAAAAAATTTTACAATAAACTTCGGCCCACAGCACCCAGCGGCGCACGGAGTGCTTAGGCTTTTATTAGAGTTAGTAGGAGAAACGGTTATTAAAGCAAATCCGCATATTGGGTTATTGCATCGAGGCACAGAGAAGTTAATTGAGTACAAAAACTATCTGCAAGCCTTGCCATATTTTGACCGTCTAGATTATGTTTCCATGTTAGCACAAGAGCATTCATATTGTCTTGCTATTGAAAATCTTATAAATGTAAAGATTCCCGAAAGAGCAAAATATATTCGTGTCATCTTTGCAGAAATAACTAGAATTCTTAATCATCTATTAGCTGTTGGGTGTCATGCTATGGACGTAGGTGCAATGACACCTATGCTTTGGGCTTTTGAAGAGAGAGAAAAACTAATGGAATTTTATGAAAGAGTTTCTGGAGCAAGGATGCACGCAGCTTACTTTAGGCCCGGAGGGGTTTATTCAGATTTACCTTTAGGTTTAGTTTCAGACATTTATATTTTTATTGAGCAATTTACTAACAAGTTAATTGAAATTGAAGAAATGTTAACTGACAATCGAATCTGGAAACAAAGACTTATAGACGTAGGGACAATTAATGCAAAAGAAGCTTTGAATTTTGGTTTCAGCGGCGTTATGCTTCGAGGTTCAGGTATTAATTGGGATTTAAGGAAGAGCCAACCTTATGAAATTTATGATCAAATAAGTTTTGAAGTTCCGACGGGAACTAGTGGTGATTGTTATGATCGTTATTTAATTAGAGTTATCGAAATGAAACAGTCATTAAGTATTGTTTTGCAGTGTTTAGACAAACTTCCTTCAGGAATAATTAAGACAGAGGATACTAAATCTTGCCCCCCAACAAAATTTGAAGTGAAACAGTCTATGGAAGCTTTAATTCATCATTTCAAAATGTACACGAATGGTCTCAGCATCCCTGCAAATGAAACTTACATTGGGACAGAAGCTCCAAAAGGGGAGTTTGGTGTTTATTTAATATCAAATAACACTAATAAACCCTACCGTTGCAAAATTAAAGCTCCGGGTTTTGCTCATTTGCAGGCTTTAAACTACATGTCGAAAGGTCATTTAATAGCAGATGTAGTTACAATTATTGGAACCCAAGACATTGTATTTGGTGAAGTCGACAGGTAATGAGGTTGATTCAACTAAAGTTGGCTCAAGTTTTTTCAAATGGAAGCGTGCATTTTTGTGCGAATACTTTTTTTGTTTTAGAACAAATCATCTTTTTAGAAAAAGATAATAAAAATTTTCAGTTGAATAAAAAAACTTTTTTGAAAAATAAACTTAACTCTGATTATAATAACAAATTTAAAACGAAATACCTCTAAAATGTTATTAAACTATTCTTCTATTGCAAAAATATTGCCAATCTTAAGATTTGAGCTTTCTCGAACCGAAGGAAGTTTCTTGATTCAAACTAATTTACTTCCCGAGATTTTAACAATGGTCAAAAACCACTTTAATTGCCAATTTAAAGTATTAACCTGTATTTCAGGTGTGGATTATCCTGAAAGTTCACATCGATTTAAAATAGTTTATGAACTTCTTAGTATAAAACGAAATTCAAGGTTAAGATTAAAAGTTATCCTTGATGAATTATCACCAATAAATTCAGTTGAAAAAATAATTTCTGGTGCATCTTGGTGGGAGTGTGAGATTTGGGATATGTTCGGTGTTTTTTTCTTAAACCAAGACAATTTAACAAGGTTATTAACGGATTATGGTTTTCAAGGTTACCCTTTGCGAAAAGATTTTCCTTTAAGTGGTTTCACTGAATCCAGATACAGTTCAATTAAAAGTCGTGTCGTTTATGAAAATCTTGAAATGTCACAAGAGTATCGAACCTTTGAATTTCTCTCTCCTTGGGAAGAGCTGTCTTCTGAGATGAAAAAATTACTAACAAAAGATAAAAAGTTACGCCGACACATAAAACTATCCGAAAATAGATGCTTTATACTAAAATCTATCATTCGAAATTTCAATCTTTTTAAACTAATCAGATGGAATGCTTTTCTAAAGTTAAAACCGTTAGCTTCAAAGATGAGCAAAGTATCCCTTTCTAATCGGTGTATCACGACAATAAATCGAAAAAGGTTTAATAAGTTTACTCCTTACTCACGGCATGTTTTTTTAAAATTAGTACGGTCGGGGAATGTTTCTGGTATGCAAAAATCGAGCTGGTAAGGGTTGAATACTTTTTTAATACAATTTCACAAACTTAAACGCAAAATAAACAGCAAACGGCCAAGTCCGCAATTGTTTATGGGAAAGCTTTTTAAAATATTTGCTGTGATTTAAATCTTTACTGATAACTTTTATCTCAACGGGTTCTCGGCTTAGCGAATTTCCTTTAGAGAGAAATGAAAATTTCCGTAAGGGAAGCTCCAACTGACTTTTAAAAAGGAGACTCAAATGATATCAGCGTTTCTACGAATGAAACATAGATTGAAATAGGAACCACAAAAGAAAAGTTTGATGGCTACTTAGTTTCAAATAATGCAAACAAATTTTCTAGTTACAAAAGGAAAACCCTAGATTTTGCTTATTTATAAATTTGTAATCCTTTTGTTGTTTAAAATCGTTTTATCTAATTATTAAAACCTACAATGAATATATACAAAAAAATAAATAGTAAAGCTTACGATTTTGTTGTAAGATGGCTTTTTTCGACTAACCATAAAGATATAGGAACGTTATACTTAGTTTTTGCAGGACTTTCTGGTATAGCGGGAACTGCACTATCTTTATATATAAGATTAACTTTAGCTAGTCCAAATTCTGAATTTTTAGATTATCATTATCATTTATACAATGTAATAGTTACGGGCCACGCGTTCACGATGATTTTTTTGTGCGCCACTGAGGCTATATCAACTACGCATACGAAGTATGCAAGGACTGTAACGATGTCCTTTAAACTATTCGGCCGACCTTTGAGTGAAAATAAAATAGGGGAAAGTAGCATGTCGAAAAAGCCCGCTTGCTGGAAAGCGGATAATTCCAAAAAATAATGGGTGAAGTAGGTTACTTATGAATAGAATGTTAATTTCAAATCGGAGTCAAAGGCTGGGTTACATGATCAAATGTTTTAACCGCAATCGAATATTTGTAAGAGCTTGTGAGACTAAAAGAAATCGATATCAAGAGTTACCTCTTACAGCCACTATTACACTAGATGTAATATGTATGACTAAACGAGTTCTAAGGGTAAATATACTAGTTGTAGTAGTAACTGTGGGATTGCCTAAGTCTCGAAAGAGATATGGTAACGGAGGATTAATAGTAGCAGCTACTAAAATAGGAGTTTTTAGTAATACGTCTAAAGTAATGTTTAAAAAATGCGAAGTAATCCAGCGTAGGGGACTGACAACTTCTAACCTAGGAATGGGTCATAAGAAGTCAGTTCAAAATTTGGATAATAGATTCTACCAAGATAAAATTTGTAATCCTGAAAGGCTAATTCAAGCTTATGAGCTTGTTAGTAAAAGTGAAGCAAGCAATACTAAAGGTATCAACTCAGAGACTCTAGATAGCTATTCAAAAGATACGATTTATAGCGTGAGCAACAGTTTAAAAGACCATAGTTTTAAGTTTAAACCAATAAGACGAGTAGAAATACCTAAGCCTAATGGTGGTACTCGAAAATTAGGTATACCAAGCCCTAGAGATAAAGTTATTCAGAAAGCTATGGCAATGGCTCTTGAAGAAATTTATGAGTTTAAATTCCTAAACAGTTCACATGGGTTTAGACCTAAAAGAGGAACACATTCCGCTTTAAAATCTGTTACACGTTGGACTGGGACAAAATGGTTTATTGAAGGAGATATTTCTAAATGTTTTGACACTTTAGACCATCACATTTTAGAACAACTATTGAAAAAAGAGGTACTCTCGAAGCCTTTTATAGACCTATATTGGAAGGCCGTGAAATCACACTATATAAATCCTGTAAACAAAGTTGAAGAATTTAATAGTGTTGGGGTTCCACAAGGAGGGAGTGTTCTTTCTCCAATACTTTCAAATATATATCTACATGAGCTTGATAAGTTTATGCAAAATAAAATTGAAAAGTCTAAAAAAAGTGATGTAACAAGCACCGACAATCCTAAATATAAAAAAGTGCATACTAAGATATCGAATACGAGACAATACTTTTCGCCAACTTATAGACGCAATCGTAGTCTTAGTAAAGAACAAGAGCAAGAAAGATTAAAAGAAATACTGGAATTGGAAAAAGTTCGTGCTAAATATCCATCTAAAATTCAAGGTTCAGGATATAGAATATACTATGTTAGATATGCAGACGATTTTTTAATTGGTATAAATGGACCGCGTCGAATTGCAGAAGAATTAAAGCAGGAGCTCCAAATATTTCTTTTAAATGAATTAAAACTCACTCTTAATTCAGAAAAGACAAAACTCACTCGTTCAGATCAAGGTGCGTATTTTTTAAGTGCAAGGTTAAAGTGTCATACAAGTCGAACTAACGACCAAAAACGACGGACCAATTCAGTAACTAAAACTGGAAGAAAAGTTCGTGCTAGAGGGCCTCAAGGCCGTATCATTGCATTAGCCCCTCTCGAGCATTTAATACGAAAACTTCAATCGCAAGGTATTTGTAAAATTAGAAATATAAGAAAACATGATGTAATACCAACAAGAAAAACTTCTTGGACTAATCTTGATCTTGTTATGATTGTTAAAAAGTATAATGCTGTTTGGCAGGGCCTTTTAAATTATTATTCGTTTGCTTATAATCGATGTCAGTTAAATTATATTCACTACTTATTACATCATAGCTTAGCTTGTACTTTTATGAATAAACTTAAGTTTAACTCTCGAAGACAGGTATTTAAAAGATATGGGGAAACAATTCAAATTCAAAATGATGATGATAAGTTAGTAGCTTTTAAATTGGAAAAAAGCTTACCAAGAATTGAGAAATTTTCGAATAGTATTACACGGTCTGGCTTTGAAACGTTTAAATGTAGTCTTAGAACTCGAAGTGTTTTTGATAAACCTTGCAAAATATGTGACATGAAACGTAATGTTGAAATACATCATAGAAGACCTTTAAAAGCTCATAAAACTGACAACACTTTAAAAGGTATACAAATTAATCAATCACGTAAACAAATATCATTGTGCGTCTCATGTCATCAAAGAGTGCATAATGGTCTTTACGATGGTCCTGGAATCTATTGATACTAAATTCAACTGCGTGGAGAGCCGGGTGCGATAAAAGTCGCAAGCCCGGTTCGGAGGGGAGGTTGTGATTCCTTTAAAATGGATTGTGATCTTACCCTACCACAGTTATGCCTGCACTCATAGGCGGGTTTGGAAATATTTTTGTACCGTTAATGATTGGGGCACCTGACATGGCGTTTCCGAGAATGAATAATATTAGTTTTTGGTTATTACCTCCTTCTTTATTGTTATTAATAGGTTCTGTACTTTGTGAAGCGGGTGTTGGAACTGGTTGGACTGTATACCCACCCTTATCTAGCATTACAGCCCATTCCGGGGGGGCAGTGGATCTTGCTATCTTTAGTTTGCATTTATCTGGAGCTGCTTCAATTTTAGGAGCAATAAACTTTATCTGCACTATTACAAATATGCGAGCAAAGAGCCTACCATTTCATCGACTACCCTTATTCGCATGGTCAATCTTCATCACAGCATTTTTGTTGCTTTTATCGTTGCCTGTTCTTGCTGGTGCAATTACAATGTTACTTGGAGATCGTAATTTCAACACAACTTTTTTTGACCCGGCTGGAGGAGGCGATCCAATACTTTATCAACACCTTTTTTGGTTTTTCGGCCATCCCTGAAGTGTATATTCTAATCTTACCAGGGTTCGGTATCATTAGCCATATTATTGTGAGTGCTGCAAAAAAACCAATCTTCGGCAAACTTGGTATGATTTATGCAATGTTTTCTATAGGTGTGTTAGGTTTTATAGTTTGGAGTCATCACATGTATACAGTTGGTTTAGATATTGATACTAGAGCGTATTTTACATCGGCTACCATGATTATTGCAATTCCTACAGGTATAAAAATTTTTAGTTGGCTTGCTACTTTATGGGGCAGTTCCGCAGAGTTAAAAGCACCTATACTGTTCGCTTTAGGTTTCATTTTTTTATTTACTGTCGGTGGAGTCACTGGGGTAGTGCTTGCAAATTCCGGGATTGACATTGGTTTACACGATACCTATTATGTGGTTGGGCATTTTCATTATGGTGCGGCGTCTAATGTCGTTTTCGCCTGTTTTGACTTTGATCAAAACTCACAAAACTTGTCTATATACTACTAATTTATGTATATTGTGATAAAGCATAGTATTTACCTGAGAGGGCTAACCTCGAAAGGGAACATAGCATGTACTAAAAGGCGTCCTGAAACTCTCAACAGAGAGCTTAGAGTGGATGCCAAGCTACAGACTAATATGGGTAGGTTTACGAATCCCAATTACAACTTCTTGGCAGGGTCTGAAGTCCCTATTTATTATTCGAGTGTTAGAAATTACGTAGTCTTTCTTTCACTGGGCGAGCTCAATAAGCTATCTACAAGTAGTAGACATAAGGAGGGGAGCTCTAAGTTAGTCAGGAGACGAAAACGAATGGAATTCGCGATGACCCGAAATCCGAAAGGACGGGGGTTACGGAGGGTTCATAGTACTAGTTATTCATCTTCTGGGAAGGGACCTAGTTTTATTAGACTTGAAGAAAGTTTGCTTTCGGGTAAATTCGAATCTAGTCAATTGAGTATATTAAAATCTAATATTGTTAATGGCCAGAAATGTAATAATCTAAGCGTAATTATGTCAGATCCGAAGTTTTTAATCGCGGCGTGGGTAAGAATACGTTCGAAAAGGGGGAGTCTAACTCCAGCCCTAACGGAAGAAACACTTGACAGAATTAAATTATCGTGGTTTGTCGAAACTGCAAACACAATGCGAAATGGGAAACTCAAGTTTTCTCCATCCAGAAGGACTTATATTCTAAAATCTAATGGAAAAGAAAGACCTTTAACTGTGCCCTCACTTAGAGACAAAATAGTTCAAGAAGCTATGCGGTTTTTATTACAATTAATTTTTGAAACCGATTTTAGTAAAGACTCCCATGGGTGGGTTACTGGTAAAGGCTGTCACACTGCCTTAAACCAAATTAAACTGCAATTTAATCACGATAATTGGTATATCGAAGGAGACATAGATCAACAATTCCCAACTTTGGACCACTACATTATTGTTGAACTACTGAAAACAAAAATAGACGATCAAGCGTTTGTAGACTTAATTTATAAATACTTAAGGGTAGGTTATGGAGAGACTTCTAACCAAGTAGTACCAATGTGAATTAGTATTATTCAAGAAGGAACTCTTTCTTCAATGTTAGCTAATATTTATATGACCCCTTTTGACAAATGGGTAAGTACCTACCTTAAACCTAAATACACCAAAGGTAAAAGGAAAAGAGCAAACCCCATATATACGAAAATGATTAGAAGTGGAAAAGTCAATAACCACTCTATTCATAGTCTTATGCGTAATGACCGGCGATATCTAAGACTTCATTATGTACGCTATGCGGATGATTTTATAATGGGTTTAAATGGTCCTAAAGAATATTGTGAGCAGATAATCCAAGAATGCAAAACTTTTTTGTTTGAAAAATTGAAACTTACTCTAAATTTAGAAAAGACCAAAACAACTCATAGCCAGCAAGAATCTGCAATATTTTTAGGATATCGGGTCTATTACACCAAACTGAGTAAAATGAAAGTTGCTTTTAACTCCAAAGATAAATTAACTCGTAGAGTAACAAATGCTACGCTAGATGCTCCCGTAGATCAAGTTGTAGATAAGTTAATTTCGAAAGGTTATGCTAAAACAACTGGAGCGCCAACCCGAAATGGACGATTCATTAATCACACATTATTTGATATAGTGGAACATTACCGAATGGTTGAAAGAGGAATTCTCCAATATTACAGTTTGGCAAATAACTATGGTAGAGTCGCTGCAAGAGTACATTACATATTAAAATATTCTTGTGCCCTAACTATTGCCTCCAAGATGAAGTTAACAACACTAAGGAGGGTATTTAACAAATACGGTAAAGATATAAATATTAAGGACAAAGATGGAGTTGTTAAAACAAATTATCCATCGATTAGTTATAAGAGAGCTCGAAAAGTAATTCCATCTAAAATTCTTGATTTTACTTCACTAGAAGCTTATATTGATTACTATGATAGTCGTATCCAGAGAGGAAGAAAAGATTTAGAAAACTCTTGTATATTATGTGGTAGCGAGGAGAAAATTGAAATTCACCATGCCCGAAAACTTAGTAAAGCTAAAAAGAAGGACTATTTGCCAACTATGATGGCAAAAATGAATAGAAAACAGATCCCCGTCTGCCAAAAGTGTCACATAAAAATACACAAAGGCACTTACGATGGAAAACGAATTAAACAACCTAATCTTCCAACCCAACATTAATAAAAGTGAAAGCCATATGCAGGGAAACTTGCACGTACGGTTTAGGGTCGACTTACTGATATATAGAAGGATTGGTAAGTTAGGCCACTTCTATCTATGGGTGCTGTTTTCTCAATTTTCGGAGGTATTTATTATTGGTTTCATAAGATTACGGGCTTAAGATATTCTGAGTTTTTAGCTCAACTACATTTCTGGGTGTTTTTTATAGGAGTAAATTTAACTTTTTTTCCAATGCATTTTTTGGGGGTAGCAGGTATGCCTAGACGTGTGCCCGACTTTCCAGATGCGTTTTATTTATTTAACAAAATCGCCTCTTGGGGTTCTTATGCATCAGCTTTTTCAATAATCATTTTTATTTGCGTATTAATAGATGCATTGTTTTCGGACAAAAAATAACTTAGTTAATCTTTTCATGAAAATATGGAATATAGCCAAGCGGAAAGGCACTCGTTTTTGGTACGATCATTCAAAGGTTCGAACCCTTTTATTCCAAGTCAAAATGTTAAATCAAGCCCCTTTAGAACAGTTTCAAATTTTATCTCTAATAAATATAAAAATTGTTGGTTTAGACTTTTCAATAACCAATTTTTTATTAATTAACCTGTTAGGATTGACGGCTTTAAAAAGTCTATTTTATTATAATAGTTCTAAAACGAACTACTTGCACGAAATGTCTCTTTTCTTCACACCTAATGCGTGGCAAAAAAGCATGGAGTCGATTTCAGAAGTAACGGCTCAATTAATTTCTGATGTCATAACTACTCATAACGAAAAATATTTCCCGGTAATCGCAGTATTGTTTCATTTCATTTTATTCAGTAATTTAATTGGTTTAGTTCCATATAGCTTTACTGCCACAAGTCATTTAATAGTAACTTTTACTTTATCATTTTCCGTGTTTATCGGTATTAATTTAATTACTTTTAAGAAGTATAAAATAAAGACATTCTCCTTGTTTTTGCCAGCAAACACTTCATTTTTTTTAGCTTTATTATTAGTTCCTATTGAGTTTATTTCGTATATAGCCAAACCAGTTAGCTTAGGGGTTCGATTGTTCATCAATCTAATGGCAGGCCACAGTCTATTAAAAGTAATTGTTGGGTTTTCATGGAGTATGCTACTTCTAGAAAATGTTATTTCTGTTGGTTTGTTCATTCCTATGTTAGTCTTAACAATTTTATTTGGATTAGAACTCGGGGTAGCTTTAATTCAAACTTATGTATTTATTATTCTCACTTGTATCTACATACAGGACGGTAGTTAAAAGTAAAAAAGAAATTAATACGTATAGAATGCGACCTTACTTTATAAAAATTTCATCCAAAAACAAAAACTCTATTTTCACATTTTGCTCTTTTTTGTTTAACCAGTCGGATTTAAAAATAAGCTCAAAATTATTAGCTATTAAAATTTTACAATTTAATAACAAAAGAAAATTTTTTACTGTCTTAAAGTCACCTCACGTAAATAAAACGGCACAAGAGCAATTTGAGTCTAAAGTTTTTTCTAATCAATTTTTGATTCACGGCTCATCTAAATCAAATTTTTTACACTTTTTAAAAAAGCTTAAAAAGGATCTTTTTCCAGATCTTAAGCTCAAAATAAGCTTTCCCTTACAAAAAATCATTTCAAATATAAATTTGAGAGTAAAATTTTTTGATTCAAGAAACTATCATCTAAAACATTATAAATATTTTCTATCTCAAAGTGAGGCTTGCAACACAATCAAAAATTATAAAAAAATATCTTTTTCGGGCACTATTGATTTCTACGAGTGTTGTGAGAATCGAAACGATTTAAATAAGCACGTAGGGTACGTAGAAACGTATTTAAAAGTGTTGGATATTTACGGAGAGCTCACTTTCTCCTCTCTAAAACCTTTGTAAATAAAACAAATTATCTAAAAGTTTGGGTAGCTCAGTTGGGTAGAGCAAAGGATTGAAAATCCTTGTGTCGACAGTTCAATCCTGTCTCTAAGCGTAAAAATATGAAAAACTACTTATGGAATATGTTTGCCAATATCAAAAATGGCCAACTAGCAAGACGATCTTTCATTTTTCAAACTAGAAAAAATATCTGTGAATCTTTTCTCAAAATCCTTTGGAATGAAGGATTTATCTTAGGATATAACATTTACCTTACTGAAATCAAAATATTTTTAAAATATAGAAATGATCAACCTGCAATAAACTCAATAAAATTAGTATCAAAACCGAGTAAAAGAATTTATTATTCCCTAAAACAAATATGGAAAATAGATTCTAGCAAGTCTTTTATTATTATTTCAACCGATAAAGGCTTAAAAACAATAACTGATTGTAAAAGATTAAGTCTTGGTGGTGAGCCTTTTATTGTTGTTAATTAAAAATGAAAAAATTAAAGAAAAAATATACAGTTAAAGTTCCTGAAAACATAACTTTGATATACTGCGAAAAAAAAGAAATTCTTGTTTTTGAAGGCGGCTTAGGAAAGAAAACATTAAAACTCAAAGTTAAAATATTTTTTTTAAAGAAAAAAAGAATTGTTGCAATAACTTCTACACCGTTCAGCATTCTTTCAACCAATAAGCAAAAGAAAATGAAATTTATTCAAGGCACCACTACCGCCGCAATAAAGCATTTATTAATAGAAACGTCTGCTTTACTGTACAAAAAGTTAAAACTTGTGGGGGTTGGGTATAAAGCTTTTGAAACGGAAAATAGGCTGCTGTTATTAAAACTGGGTTATAGCCATTTTATTTATTTTCGAGTAGATAAAACCCTGAGCATTTTTTGTTTAAAATCGACCAAACTTTTTGTATATGGCAATTGTTATCAACATGTTACTCAAACAGCTTCTTTGATTCGAGCAAAAAAACTACCTGAGCCATATAAAGGAAAAGGGGTTCTCTACGAAAACGAAAAAATTGAATTGAAAGAAGGGAAAAAAATTTAATGAATGAAAATTAAGAATAGAATTCTGCAAAAGCGTAGACCGGAGTTTTTGGGAATAAAGCTTCTAAAGACACAGGCTTATAGAAATACAGCAAACTTAAAAATTGAAGATACTGAATATAGAATAAAAAAAGCTTTGCACGTTATTTATAAGTACCACAAGCATAATAAACGAATTCTATTTGTAGGAACGCCTTCAAATGCTCATAAAGAAATTAAGCAGCTTTTAAAGGAAACGAAACATGTTTTAATTTCTGAATCAATCTGGACGAATGGCTGCATAACTAACCAAGATGCTAGTTTCGACCCTTTATTGAAAAGCCAAAACCCTGCCGATAAAATAAGAGCCGAAATAATATTTCAATTAAGAAAAAAAAGTGATTTAATTGTTATTTTAAACGTATTAAAAAACAGAGATGCATTAAAGGAAGGGTATCTTTCCAAAACTCCTATAATTTCTCTAGGTTGCGAGTTGAATGTATTAGAAAAAAAATCCACTTATAAGGTTCCAGTAAAATTTAATTTTACAAATAAGAAAATAGGAAATTCTTTTTTTTATGGCATTTTAAAAATAATTTTAAAGAAAGCAAAACTTGATAACCTGACCGCAAATCAACGCCGACATTCGGTTTTCAAAATTAATTTTTTTAATTCGAACACAAAGCAAATGTCCGATAAACCCCCAACAACTCAATTGCTTGAAAAAATATTAGCTACCGATATAAAAAATGCTTCTTTCTAAGAAAACCCGACTTAAACCAATTTTCAAACAATTTTTAAAATTGAGAGAGAACGTCCAAAACCAGAAAAAATTACTTGGGTTTCAGAATAAGAAGTGGGAGCACTTTATCAATTCTTATAAACGCAAAATGCGAAGATATAAAAAGTATGTTGCTATTGACCAAATAAAATATTCAGTCACAAAATTCCCAAGTAAGGGGACGTCGTATAAAAAGCGTTACAGAGACAGTTTGCACACTACAAAAAAATTAGCCCTATTGTACGGAGGTATTACCAGCAGGCAACTGAAAAAGTATCTAAACTTGATGAAAAAAGAGAACGGCAGAAAAAATAATGAAAAGAAAGAAACTTTTAATTTATTGCCACTAAAAAAATTTGAAAGCCGACTAGATATAGTGCTTCATAGGGCCAAATTTGTTTTTAGTATTAAAGCTGCAAGGCAGTTGATAGTTCACGGTAATGTTTATGTTAACCAAGTAAAAATAAAGAGTAAATCACATATTTTACGGCCAGGCGACTCTATAGAAATGAATTCAAGTTACAGTCAGAGGATTAACGAGAGTAGTTTCCAAACTCTAAAATCGAAACCTTTTTGGCCTCTTCCCCCGAACCACCTGCACATCAACTACAGAACAATGCAGATTATATTCGGTACGATTGACTTAAGTGGTTTTTCTACAGCTTTTACTTTTCACTTACAACTAAAAAACGTAGTTTTAAATTCCCGTTATCAATAAAAGCTTGTTAAATTCTTCAGTAGCTCAGAGGTAGAGCAAGTGGCTGTTAACCATTTGGACGTTGGTTCGAATCCAGCTTGAAGAGGTTAAAAAGTAACGAGGTGATATTGGAAATAATCGGGCTCGAACCGACAACTTTATGCTTGCAAAACATACACTCTACCTAATTGAGTTACACCCCCTTTAAATGAAAATTTTTGTTAGTTCGCGTTTGTATATGAGCAATCAAGTTCTACTCTTGAATTTTTAATTAAAAATTTTGACACAGACGATTGTAGCTTTTTTTCTCGAAATTTTTTGGTTCCAAAAAAAGTAGGAATCATAAACTCTATTGATAATTTGTAATGGAAAAATAATGTAATCAATAGAGCCCAAATTAAAGGAAAAACTATTAACACTTCAAACTGTGCCATAAAAACTTGTTTGGTGAAATTGGTAAACACGTCAGACTTAAAATCTGATTCTAATTAGAGTATCGGTTCAAATCCGATAGCGAGTATAAAAAATAGAACTTTGCCAGAATGATGGAGTTTGGTAGACATGCTAGGTTTAGGTTCTAGTTCCTTCTTGGAGTAAGGGTTCAAGTCCCTTTTTTGGTAAAACAAGCTTTTATTTAATATGCCAACTTACAATCAACTCTGTAGAAAAACGCGAAAAAAAAAGAAAAAATTAAACAAAACACCAGCTTTAGAAGGATGTCCTCAAAAGCGAGGAGTGTGCACAAAAATTGTGCTTAGGGCTCCTAAAAAGCCAAACTCAGCCCTAAGAAAACTTGTAAAATTAACACTTTTTTCAAATAAAAAAAAAGTATACGCTTATATTCCTGGCGAAGGCCATAACTTACAATCTTATTCCACTGTTTTAATGAGGGGTGGTCGGGTAAAAGACCTACCTGGAGTAAAATATCATCTAATCCGAGGGAAACTAGATCTTTTAGGATTAAAAGATAGAAAAACTTCTAGATCTAAATATGGTACAAAGAATTTAAGGAAGTATTTGTAATTAAGAAAATTATATGAGAAAAAGAATATTGCTTATTAAAAACAAACTAACTAACCATTTAACGACTAGTGGGAAAAAAACTAAGGGTGAAAAAATTCTATTTAAAAGCGTGAAAACAATACAAAGGCAATCTAGAAAACAGGTAAACTCCTTGATCAAACTTGCGATTTTTTCTTCTAGCCCGGTTTTTAAATTACATATCTTGACACAAAAGAAAAGAAAGAAAAAAAAATCAAAAGAAATACCGGCTTTTATGCAAAGCCCGCAAGCACGGGTATCTTTGTCTATAAAATTAATAATATTGTCTATTAGAAAAAGAAAACTTAACAATTTTTCCATAGGGTTAGGAAAAGAAATTTTATTAAATGCTAATTGCAAGGGAGAAACCATAAAGATTAAAAATAAATTACAAGAGCAAGTTTTTGCCAAGAAACATCTGTTAAAATATTATAGATGGAACTAAACTTTACATACTCAAGAACATACACTTAACAGGACTCGAACCTGTAACTTTTGGGCCCGAAGTCCAAAGCTCTGTCCAATTGAGCTACAAGTGCAAACATATTAAAAAATGATTCAAGAACGAACAATACTTAAAGTTACGGATAATTCCGGAGCAAAAACAGTGCGGTGTATTAAAGTATTAAACGGTTTTAAGAGAAAACACGCGATAGTAGGTGATATTGTCGTGGTATCTATTCAACAATTACGAAACAAGGCTAAAAATACATCAAAAGTTAGAAAAAAAGAAATTTGTAAAGGATTAATTGTCAGAACTAGAATGAAGCTTAAGAAAAAGAATGGGTTTAGTATTGTGTTTCAAGAAAACTCGATTGTTTTAGTAAACAAACAAGGCAATCCAATTGGGACAAGAATTGTGGGACCTCTTCCTAAACTTTTGAAGAAGAACAAATTTCAGAAATTTATCAGCTTGTCAGCTGGTTTAGTTCAGCATTAACCTTTAAACAAACGAATGTATTTTTTAAAACATTTCTACATTAAAACGTTAAAACAAGAATTGATAAATAAGTTTTCATATAAGCATACAAAACAGTTACCTGAGTTAAAGAAAATTACGCTCAATTTTGGACTTGAAGCAAACGAAATGAAGGGTTTAGCTATAAGTGTATTGGCTTTAGAATTAATTGCTAAACAGAAAGTTTGCTTAACAAACACCAGAGGGCCTAATATTCGTTTAAAAACTAGAAAAGGTCATCCTGCAGGGTGCAAGACTACTTTATCGAAAAAGGCTATGTTCCCCTTTTTCATAAAAACATTAGTGGAAATTTTGCCAAAAATCAAAAACTTTACTGGTTTCAAAATTACTTTTGAAATGGAGAAGAGCGTTCTTTCTTTTCAGATCAAGGATGTTTTTAGTTTTACTGAACTTGAAAGACAATATAATTTGTTTAATAGCATATCAAAACTGGACGTCGCTTTTGTCACAAATTCTGTCGATAGAAAAGAAACGATTTTCATTCTAAAATCCTTACAGCTACAACTAAAAGAACAAATTAAGCAAATATAACTCAATAGGCAGAGTGTAATCGTGCCAAGATTAAAGTTAAGGGTTCAAGCCCCTTTATTTGCTTTTCGGATAAGTGGTCGAGTGGTCTAAGGCTATAGTTTTGAAAGCTATTGTATTTCCAAATACCGTGGGTTCGAATCCCGCCTTCTCCTGAAATATGTTGAAAACACTTATTAAAAAATGGCTGAGTAACATAACTCGGAAAATGTATTAGATTGCAAATCTTAGAATATCGGTTCAAATCCGGTTTTAGCCTACCAAAAAATGATTTTAACGATAACAACCATTTTAAAAATTATTAGCATTGTAATTCCTTTATTAATTTCCGTCGCTTATTTTACAATTGCAGAAAGAAAAATTATGGGGGCAATACAGCGACGAAGAGGACCTAATGTTATTGGTTACATTGGTCTACTTCAACCGCTCGCAGATGGGTTAAAACTCTTTGCAAAAGAAACCACCTTACCCGGCAGTGCAAACGTTGGAGTTTTCTTATTGGCGCCTGCATTATCGTTTGTATTAAGTTTGCTTGGATGGGCTGTTGTCCCTTTCGCAAATGGAATAGTAATCTGTGATTTGAATCTAGGTATTCTCTATTTGTTTGCAATTTCGTCTTTAAATATTTACGGAATCTTGCTCGCTGGCTGGTCCAGCAATTCCAAATATGCATATCTAGGGGCCTTAAGATCTGCTGCTCAAATGATTTCTTACGAAATTACTATAGGGTTTACAGCATTAAACGCCGCTATTTGTTCTGGTTCGTTCAATTTAAGCACTATTGTATTGGCCCAAAAAAAGATTTGGCTTATCATTCCTTTATTACCAGTTTCGCTTATTTTTTATATTTCAATGCTAGCCGAGACGAATCGTCATCCTTTTGATTTACCAGAAGCAGAAGCAGAATTGGTATCGGGTTATAATGTCGAATACTCAGCAATGACGTTTGCACTTTTTTTCTTAAGCGAGTATGCTAACATGCTTTTAATGAGTACTTTAGGATCCATACTCTTTCTGGGAGGGTGGTTGTTTCCGTTCAATTATTTTATCTTTAATTTGATTCCTGGAACTTTTTGGCTTAGTTTTAAAATTATTTTAGGTGTCGTTTTTTTTATCTTCGCGAGAGCCACTTTGCCTCGGTATAGATATGACCAGTTAATGTATCTTGGATGGAAATGCTTTTTACCTTTGACTTTAAGTTACTTATTACTGGTTGCTGGAACTTTGGTTAGTTTTAATTGGCTACCTAATTAGATTTATATATGATAACTTAAATAAAAAGAGAAGTGTAAGGCATTCGTAAAGAACAATTAAAATAAAAGCAACTATTAACTGACTAATTATATCTGGGGGGGTTAATAAAGTAGAAAAAAAAACAAAAGCGTAAAAATAAAGTTTTCGAAATTTTTTTATATAACAAAAGTTCATTTTGTTGTAACTAAGTAAAAGAAATGAAAAGGCAAAAAATTCTAAGTAACACACAAATAGGTAGTGTAATTGCATATAAAAGATTAAATACTCGTTTAATTTAGCTTCAAAATGCAAATTGATTGATTGAGCTGGAACTGTTGGCCGGAAGCTCAAGAAAAAGTTCCATGTCAAAGGAACAATAGTATAACTCACTAAAAGAGTCGAAATTATCCATAAACTAGCCCCAGTTCCTACGAATAAACTTATGTAAAAGTATTCAGCTTTAAAAAGTGCGGGGTTGACAAAGAAAAAAAAGTGATTTGCCGCGAAAAAAAACGTTCCTTGAAAACAAAGAAATATTACCAATTGAACATATAATGAAAATATTTCCGTCACGTCCGTAAAAATAAAGTAAAGGACAGTAACCGTCGGGCGCCCTGAATTGTACAAAACACAAGGTTCTATAATTATAAAAAGCAAGACTTCTTTGTATTTATAAGCTATCAAAATAGAAAAAAACCAATTAAAAGCGATTATAAATAGTCTGTTTTTAATTTCCAAGAGATATTTTGACACTCGAAGTTTAACCTAAAAATAAGGAAGATAGTTCAGTTGGTAGAATACTGGTTTCCAAAACCAAAAGTCAAGGGTTCAATTCCCTTTTTTCCTGTTTTTTTTCAGAATCCAATTTTTTAATTTTTTTTTTAAATTTAAAAAGTCACCAAATAAAAAGAAAAAAATTAATAACAAAATTAAAACTTGTCGAAAGCTAATATTTCTCATATAACTTAAAAGAGCCTGAAACAAGAGGCTTATAGTTCAGAGGTAGAACACACTGCTCATAACGGTTTAGTCGCAGGTTCAAATCCTGCTGAGCCTAAATTAATAGAGCAAAATTGGAATGAAACTTACAATAAAAGATTACAAGACATTAAAAATCAAAGAACATTTGAAGAAAGAAGACCTGTTACTTTTCTACAACGGAGTTAATAAAAGCTCTTTTGATTTGTTATTAACGAAGCAAAAGCTGAGAACAATTTGTCTTAACTACCATAAAATTTTCAATCAAACAACTATCGAAGTGCTCGAAAACTCGGTATATAAAAATATTAAACCTACTATTGAAGGAGCGACTTTTTTAGTTAAGCCCGCAACTAATTGTATGTTACTAACAAAAAGCATACTGCTTAATAGTTTTGAATCTTCGCTTTTCAACATGTTAACTATTAAACTCAACAATAAAATATACTCACTAAAACAATTGAAGGGTAGCAATTCACTAAATTATACAGAAAACATGTTGTTGATTTTTCAATTTAGAGTATCCAATCTGAAAAAAATTTTTATGTTAAGCAGATAAGCATGAAGAAAGTAGGATTCGAACCTACGATGAGAAAACTCAACAGATTTACAATCTGTCGCTTTAAACCCCTCAGCCATTTCTTCTTGTTTTTAAAATTTCTTCCGACGTACTTTTGGTTTTCGGCATCCATTATGGGGGTAGAAACTAAAACTACGAATAGTTCTGATGTAAAACTTGGTTTTTAATTGCTTTACCACCCAAAACTTGTTTGGGCCTACGTTTTTTAAGTGTAACGCTAAGCATTCGCCTTGCAAAAATTTTAATTTAGAAATTAAGGTATGAAAAAACTTCTTGAGAATAACTAGCCTACTTCTTTTAGATTTTCCTTCGTAATCAAAAGATCCCGCCGAGCAAGAAAACTTTAAATTGCCTATAAAATCTGTTACGTGCAAAAAAGTGTTAGCTCTCGAAAATTGTATGTCAATAATATAGGTTATTCTAAAATCATTCTCAATGAGACGCCTTTCTTTTAACAATATAGTTGAATTCAAAAACTTATAGTTTTTTTCCTTCAAACTAATCAATGAAGCAATTTTGGTTTTTAACTTGTTTAAGTATTGTTTTTTTAAGTGTAAATCTATGAAAAAGTTATTGAAATCAAAATTACGAATAGTCTGCATTAAATTTTATTTATGAAAGTTCGAGATAATGTGATTCGAACACATGACTTTCTACTCCCAAAGTAGACACGCTGCCGCTGCGTTATATCTCGAAAAAGAGCTACTTAATTAAAATGGAAAAAAACATCGCCCCCCATCTTTGGGAAAACCAGCACTAAATAATAAATATATGAAAAAAATTACAAGCAATGAACCTATAAAAATGCTACAGCAACACCTTGCGAAAATTCATGAAAAAAGACCTCTTCTAAAAAAAGGTTTGACAGGAATACAAAAATCTACAGGAAGGAATAACTCTGGGAAGATAACTATTAGGCATAAAGGTGGAGGGCACAAAAAAAGATATCGAACAATTAATTTTCTTCGAACACAAAATTCCGAAGGTATCGTTTGTACCATTGAATATGATCCTTGCAGAAACGCCAACATTGCTTCGATCTATGATTTTGAAGAAGGCAAGTTTTACTACATACTCGCGCCAGAAAAGCTGAGTATCGGAGACGTTGTGAAATCTGGCAGAAAAGCTGAGCCTAAAATAGGACATTCTTTGCCTATTTCAAAAATCCCGGTTGGAAGTTACATACACAATATTGCACCGAAAAAAGAAAAGAAAGCCCAAATTTCTAGAGCAGCAGGTACTTTCTCACGCTTAACAGAAAAAACTCTAAATTACGCTAAGATTGAACTCAGCTCTGGAAAGCAAAGATTTTTATCTGCGAAATGCCTTGCAACCATAGGTATAGTTTCAAATGAATTAAGTTTTTTATTTCCATTAAAAAAAGCAGGCCAGTCTCGCTGGTTGAATAAACGCCCTTCTGTACGGGGGGTTGCTATGAACCCTGTAGATCACCCTCATGGAGGGGGAGAAGGAAAAAAATCGGGGAAAGGAAAAACCCTTTGGGGAAAAAGTACTAAAAACGGTAAAATTCGAAAGAAGTTCCTAGTAAAGAAAAACCCAAATGATTAGAACAAAATGGAAAGGACCTTATATTAACACAAAACATGAAACAGAAAATCTCTTGCCAGAAAAAAATCAGAAAAGAATCATTTCAATATCACGCAACTCCCAGATTCTTCCAAGTTTTCTTAATCTAACTTTTAAGATTCATAACGGATCAAAACATAAAGAAATTCTTGTAGTAGAAGAGATGATTGGGCACAAATTTGGAGAATTTGTTTTTACGAGAGCAAAGTTTGCTTTCAAAAAAAAGAAAAAAAAATTAAAGTCATATGGGACAAAAAACTAATCCAACAATTTTTCGATTAGGGAAAACTAAAAAATGGAAGTCTAAATACATTGAAAAAAAGTCTCCAGAATCTGCTCTATATGCGTTTCGAGACTTAGAGATCAGAAAATTTATAAATAAAATCTTGAAAGACAAAGGTTTACTTATACATAATTGTCAGTTGCGCTATTTAGAAAACGAACTGCATATTTTTTTATCGTATTGTATTACCGCAAAAGCTTTAGCTACTATAAAAATTCATCATAAGGGCCAAGGTGTGAAGCTGAAACTCCAGAAAACAAACTTTACCGAAAATTTCAGGGAAAAATACTTTACTCTTGAAAAAAAACTGAAGCGTTACGTTCATTACCAGCGAATTATTGAAAATTGTCATTATACTACTACAGTAAAAAAATACCTTGGCAAGAAACAATTTTCTAAAGGAAAAATTGCGATTAAAAAAAGCCACTGTTCTTTAAAGTATCGAAGGGCCCGGATATTACCACGTTATAAAGTGGCGTGGTCTGCAAATAAATATCAAAATATAAGTGTTAGAGAAATAAAAATGGATGCGTTTTGGAACTGCGTTTCTAAAAGTATAAGTTTTTTTACGAATAGTAAGTTAGACATTTTTCTAAATTTAAAACAATTGAATAAGCCTACTAGAATTAGATTTACCAAAATACAAATAAGAATTCTAAAAAAAATTATAGGACAGCTAAGAAAGTACAAACACAGCGCTTTCTTCGAAGAAGGTATAAATCTAATACTTGAATATACTTTGAACAGTCAACCTTCCAATTTGTTAGCCGAATTTGTAGCTAACGAATTAAGAAAACAAAAACGCCACAACTTTTTTTTGGGGTTTATAAAAAGTGCTCTACATCTACTTAACAACAATATTTTTGTCTCTCAAAAAAATATCAAATTAATGATTAAAGGTAGGTTTAACGGCACTCCGAGAGCAAAAAAGCGGGTAATGATTATCGGTAAAGGAGTTTCCGTGTTGAGCATCAAATCTAATCTTGATTACGCCGAAACAGTTTCCTACACGTCGAACGGAACTTTTGGCGTGAAAATCTGGACTTGCGAAAAAACAAGTGTGTAAGAAAGGTAATAGCAAAATATAATGTTTAACGGACCAAAACAAATTAAGTACAAAAAAATTAAAAAAGGAAAACTAGCAAAGCTAGAGTTTAAGTCTACCGAATTAAAATTTGGTAGCATAGGATTAAAAGCCGCAGAGTCAGGAATAATCAATTTGCGGCAAATTGAAGCAGCACGACAAGCAATTACAAGGAAAGCTAAGCGAAAACTTAAAATTTGGATAAGAATATTTCCTGACTTACCTATTACATCAAAACCTTCAGGAGTTAGAATGGGTAAGGGTAAAGGCCAATTCTCTCACTGGGGTGCTCGAGTTCGTGGTGGCACAGTCATATTTGAAATTTGTGGTATTAATATTAACAAAATTCTTGTTGCTTTGAAAACCGGGGGGGCGAAGCTGCCTTTAAAGACAAAAATTTTTAATTAAGCTGATTTTGGACAAAGTAAATCGTGGAACCAAAAAGAAATTTAAAAATATTAAAAATCGATAGCACTGTATAACAAACACTACTCAAGCTGCTTTCAGAGCTCGACTACCGTGAACTATCCAATGATGGTTTATGCTACTTCAAGCAGCTAAATATATAGGAGCAGGTCTTGCAACAATTGGTCTAGCAGGAGCTGGCGTTGGTATTGGTACAGTATTCGGAGCTCTTGTGTTAGGAATTTCCCGAAATCCTTCACTGAAAGACGAATTGTTTAAAATGGCAATTTTAGGATTCGCTCTAACTGAAGCAATCGCTTTATTTGCTTTAATGATCGTTTTTTTATTATTATTTGCACTTTAATTAAAGTCTTTAGAAGGGTGTATAGCTTAATCGGTAGAGCATTGGACTTTTAATCCACAGGCCCTGGGTTCAAGTCCCAGTGTACCCAATAAAAAAAAATGTTAACCGTAAATATCAATTCTGTCTTAAATCTTACCTCTATAATTTTCTTTATCGGCCTAATAGGTATACTTTTAAACCGTAAAAACATTTTAATAATTATAATGTCAATCGAATTATTGTTGCTTGCAGTGAATCTAAATTTTGCTGCTCTTTCGATCTATTTAGATGACATGGTAGGTCAGATATTTGTTTTATTCATTTTGACAATTGCTGCAACTGAGTCAGCTATTGGGCTAGCTATTGTCACAGTATTTTATAGATTAAAGCGTTCAATTCAATTAGAACCTATTAAAAAAAGAGCGTTAACTAAAATTTAAAAGTTATTCTCGAAAAAGACGGGATTTGAACCCGCAGTCTTCGACGTGACAGGTCGACGCTTTGACCTTGATTAAGCTACATTTTCTTTTATACTATAAAATGTTAAATAAAAAAAAAATTGGGAATAAAATTTCACTTATCTCTTACTTAATAACAAACGGGATTTCAATTCCTCATTATTGTTATCACAGCCATTTGTCCGTAGCAGGGAATTGCCGGGTTTGTTTAATTGAACTTAAAAATTCAATCAAACCTATTGTGTCATGCGCTACTAGTGCTAAAACCACTCTTTATAATAATGTTATGTATCACGACAGTGCTTTAATTAAAAAAGCACGAGAAAATATTCTTGAGTTTTTACTTCTAAATCATCCATTAGATTGTCCTATTTGTGACCAGGGCGGTGAATGCGATTTACAAGACCAATCTATTTTTTTTGGCTTTACAAAACGACGATTTTATAAGTTCAAACGAGTCATCGGTGATAAAGATTTGGGTCCCATAGTAAAAACCGTTATGACACGTTGTATTCATTGCACTAGATGCGTTAGATTCGCTACTGAAATTGCTGGGGTGGAAGAATTTGGTATGTTTGGTAGAGGAGGATCTAGTGAAATCGGCACTTATATTAATAAAATTATTTCTTCTGAGCTATCCGGGAACATCATTGATTTATGCCCGGTTGGCTCTTTTACAATTAATAGTTATTACCTCTAAAGTTTTTTGAATTATGGGAGCTCTGACATTAAAAAGTTTTCCTTTTGAATTAAGAGGATGGGATATAGAAAAATTTGAGAGTCTTGATCCTACAGATGGATTTGGGACCCAAACCAGAGTTTACGTAAGCAAAGATCTAATCGTTCAAATTGAGCCGGACTACGATCTTCAAATACCCAACACCTGGTTGAGCGATAAAGGACGACAATTTTTTGATGGTATATTTAGTATTTGGGAGAGCAATAAGTGTCACAAAAAAACGCTCACGTTAGAAAAACAATCTTGGCTGACTATTTTGAAATCAATGATTAAAGTTTTGTATATTTTTGACCAATCAAACAGACAAAAAAGTAAAAGCTATTTCTTCACTTTAATTTTTGAAAACTTAAGTTCTGAAATACTTAGCTTACTCGTCGTAATTTCACAAAACTATTCTTTTCTAAAAGTTAGAAGAGCTGAAAACTTCAGGCTTAACAATGATCTAGAATCAGAATTTCAATTAAATTTGGGCACGAACGGAATAAACTTGAAGGAATCGACTTTATGCTTACTATTAGCGGTTCACCCTCGCTACGAGGGTTATCATTTAAATTTAAGCTTACGACAGAGAACTCTTAAAGGAGGCTTTAAGTGTTTAGCAATAGGCTCTTTGGCTAACTTAACTTTCCCAGTTTCATTTTTGGGCTCCAATCTAAATGTCGTTAAAACTATTAACGAAGGTAATAATCTAACCTGCCAAGACTTGAAGAACGCAAAAAAACCGATTTTGATTCTTAATACTGAAGGTTTCAAAAGAAACGATAATCAAAACAGTATAGAAACGTTAAAAATACTGAAACATTCAAATATTTTTAATAAAACATGGAATCTCTTAAATCCTTCCCTAACGGAAACCGGCGTCCACGCATTACATCCATTTTTACCCATTTCAAGTGAAGATTTAACTAATTTCAGCTCGCTATACTTTTTGAACGTCACAGTCAATAACATCCCGAACCTGAAACTGATAACAGCTTTAAAACTATTGGCAGTAATCCCACGAAACCCTGTAACTAAAGGGGCATTCTTTGATCAAAACAATCAAAAAAACGTAAATTTTACAGATTACAATAAAAACAACGGCTTAAATCGTTACTTTTATTTACCTACAAATATGTTTTATGAAAATGATGAGACGTTTATTAGCACAGGGGGTTTAATCAAAAAAACTACAAAACTTATTTTTGATAAGAAGACAAAGAATAACTGGCAAATCTTAAGACGTTTCTTCAAAGAATTTAAAAATCAGTTATCTTTTTTAAGTACTAAGGACAATAACATCCTTTTTTTCAATTTAGAAAAAATAGCTGATTTTCGAAATTATATAAATTTTCAATATTATGCGACTCGAAATTTAACTAAATTAAATTTTTACTTAAACTTGAAGAACTATCCATTTAGTTTAGGCAGTAAAACGGTTGCATTTAGACCGAAAATTGTCAAAGTGAATAATACTAAACTAAAGTATTGGTTAGATGATTTTTTCAACGGCGGAAAAGATGACTACAGCCAAAATTCTTTAATTATGAGTAATTGCTCAAAAATCTTAAGACTTGAGCTTACTAATTTTTTTTAGGGAAACGGTTCTATACCGCTGACTCAAGCGCTGAAGAGTTCCTTACCAGGGTCGAAAATTTTCGCGAGACCCTTAAATTAACGATACTCCAAGCAAAACTGGCTGTAATTTTATGTAGAATAAAGCTGCTTTTGGCCTCTAAACACATTACTTCTGTGATTTTTATTGCAAAAACTATCAGAAAAACTCGAGTTCGTCTAAAAATAGAAACCGTTTTTATCAAACAATGAAATAAAATGAATACCAACAACCAAAAATTAAATACTTTGGGCAATCAAAGTTTGAGCAGTTTTGTATCTATAAATATATTTCGTAATATTTTAACAATATCAAGTAAAATAAAACAAAAATTGCCTTTGAACGCGAATAGATTAAATAAAAATTCAGTGTTGGCTTTAATGGATAGCCACATAATTCATTATCCTACACCGATCAACTTAACTTATGCTTGGAGTTTTGGATCTTTGGCTGGAATTTGCTTGGTAATCCAAATAATTTCAGGTGTATTTTTATCGATGCATTACACTCCTCATATCGATCTCGCGTTTAGTAGTGTAGAATATATTATGAGAGATGTAAAAAATGGGTGGCTAATTAGATATATTCATGCAAATGGCGCCTCCATGTTTTTTATAGTCGTTTATGCGCATATTTGTCGAGGATTGTATTATGGCTCGTACATGGAACCCAGACAATTTCTATGGTGTTCGGGGGTAATGTTGTTGGTATTAATGATGGCTACAGCTTTTACAGGTTACGTACTTCCTTGGGGGCAAATGAGCTTTTGGGGAGCGACGGTAATCACTAGCATGGTAACAGCGATTCCTATTGCAGGTCAACCAATTGTAGAGTGGCTTTGGGGAGGATTTACTGTCGGGAATCCAACTTTGAAAAGATTTTATAGTATTCATTTTTTGTTGCCTTTTTTAATCGCAGGCGTATCTTTACTTCATTTAACTTTATTACATCAAATAGGTTCTAACAATCCAATTGGTTCTGATACTGGAGTTGACAACGTGTCTTTTTATCCTTACTTCTTATCGAAAGATCTTTTTGCTTTTTCTTTCTTTTTAATTTTTTTTTCCACGTTCGTATTTTATTTTCCAAATACGTTAAATCATCCGGATAACTATGTTCCAGCTGATCCTTTACAAACCCCTGCCCACGTTGTGCCTGAGTGGTACTTTTTACCTTATTACGCTATTTTAAGATCAATTCCCCACAAAACTGGGGGTATTGCAGCGATGGGCGCAGCGATTGGAGTATTATTTCTTATTCCGTTTATTAATACTTCATACGTACGAAATACCACCTATAGGCCTATTTTTAAATTCTTCTTTTGGTTGTTTATCGCTGATTTTGCTATTTTAACTTGGGTAGGACAAAAGCCTGTAAGAAATGCTTTTATTGAAACTGGACAAATAGCCACACTCTATTATTTTTCATTTTTCCTTATCTTAATTCCTACTGTTGGGCAAATAGAAACTCTTTTAGCTTTTCGCAAAAACGCTAAGCTGCAATAAGTCGCATTGTTTCAGTTGGGGGTCTGTTTAATTTTTTTTCTTTATGGAGATCGAACTGACGCCGAAAAAATCCGAATAAAAATGCAAAAGTACGGGTGAAGATTCGAAGAAAAGCGGGAAAATATCCCTATGAAAACACAGGCAAACCCTGGGAGGAAGATTGAGCGTAGGAGGAAATTCAAAGAGCACAAAAGAATGCAACTGCGGAAGTTCTCGGTTCACAGAAACTTTATTGTGAGAAAAAACGGCGGTTTCTGTAAATCGGTTTGTCATCTTTTTAGGGAAGCTTCGCCCTCAAGATTTTTCATTCCAAGGCGTTTACTGGCTTTTGAGGATTTGTGACGATTTAAGCCTTTACTGGTAAGGATCAAATCAACAAGATTTCTGTATTTTGATGAAAGTTTCACTGCAAAATTTTTTTGCTTGAAAAATTTGGCGCTGAGAAAAATTCGGAGAGGCTTGAAAAAAATACAGGTGTTCGTAAAAGTTCGAGAAAAGAGGTAGATTAAACTTAAGAAGCTCCGGGGGAGAAATGAAGAACACAAAGAAATGTAACTATAGAAGTTTTCGATTTACGGAAATTTTATTATAGGAGAAAACGGCGATTTCTGTAAATTGGTTTTTCATGCTTTCGGTGGAGTTTCATCGACAAGATTTTTCATTCCAAGGCGTTTACTGGCTTTTAAGAATTTGTGACGATTTAAGCCTTTACTGGTAAGGATCAAATCAACAGATTTTTTGTATTTTGATGGAAGTTTCACTGGCAAGATTTTTCGTCCCAAGGAGAAGTTTCACCAGCAAGATTTTTCATTCCAAGGCGTTTACTGGCTTTTGAGGATTTGTGACGATTTGAGCCTTTACTGGTAAGGATCAAATCAACAAGATTTTTGTATTTTGATGAAAGTTTCACCACAAAAATTT